>Ga0207641_10003461_pt1 | contig 13981 bp, 3 predicted proteins | sample KBSSwiS62_FD_184306 | JGI IMG/M metagenome (GOLD analysis project Ga0207641, IMG submission 184306) | Switchgrass rhizosphere microbial communities from Kellogg Biological Station, Michigan, USA - KBS Switchgrass S6-2 (SPAdes) (version 2) | ecosystem: Host-associated > Plants > Roots >... | reverse complement strand
GTGAACACGGTCGTCGAGGGCAGAGCGGGCGGCGCCGTGTCGAACACATTGTTCATGCCGGCGAACAGGCGAAGCCGCTCGTTGACGTCGTAGCTGGTCTGCAGGTTCAGATATTGGAATGCCGGAACGTGATTGTCGTTGATCGACGTCGCCGGGCTGAGGTTCGCGGTATTGTCGATATTGCCGGCCGAGATGGTGGTCAGCTGCGCGGTGATCGACCAGCCGTCCCGATCGTAGGTCAGCGAGCTGTTCGAACGGAAGCGCGGCACGCCCGCCGGACTGTTATCCTCGACATAGTCGATCGTCGACGATCCGTTGCCGAGATTGCTGTAGAAATGGCGGACATAGGTGCCGCTGAAGCTCAAGGTCAGCGCGCCGCGCCAGCCGGCATTGATCCGGTTGAGCGGCAGCCGGAACGTGCCGGCAATGTCGATGCCGCTGGTCTTCAGCGACGCCGCGTTCAGATAGCGCGCATTGTAGGCGGTCGGCGTCGCCCCGTTGAAGGTGAAGAGCGAGCAGAAGAAGGTCTGCCCGGCCGTGCAAAGCGTCCCCGCCGTCGTGCCCGACACGGTGGTGATCGCATCCTGCAGGTCGATGTTGAAATAGTCGGCCGCGAGCGTCAGCCCCGGGATGAAGCGCGGCGTCAGTACGGCACCGAACGTCGTCGTGTCGGCGCGCTCTGGCGCAAGGTCCGGATTGCCGAGCGTCGCATTTTGCGGGATCAGCGCGACGGTGACGCCTTTGACGGTCGCCGAGAGGTTGGTGACGGCGCCGGCGCTGTACAGTTCGAACAAAGCCGGCGCGCGGATGTCGCGCGATCGCGTCGCGCGCAGCCGCAGCCCGGTCAGCGGCTCCCAAACCCCGCCGACCTTCCACGTCGTCTGAGTCCCGGCTGCGCTATAATCGGCGACGCGCACCGCGCCGTTCAGGTCGAGCATGTGCGCGAAGGGAAGGTCGCGCGCCAGCGGCACGACCGCTTCAACATAGCCTTCGGCGACGTGGAAGCGGCCGCTATAGGGCGCCGCGTTGGAGGTCTCGTAGCCGCCCACCGCGGCGATCGCGTCGGCGCCGACCCTCTCGCTCTCGCGCCGCCATTCGCCGCCGATCGCGATCGAGACCGGCCCGGCCCAGGTCGAGAAGGGGCTGCCGCGCAAATTGGCCGCGGCCAGGCTCTGCGTGTAGCGGGCGGTCGCGCGCGACGGGTCCGTCACATAATCGATCGCAGCGGCCGAAGGCGATCCGTTGCCGAACAGGTTGATCGGCACGCAGCCCGCCGCCGCCGCGTTGAATGCCGGGCCGGGCAGGGTGGCGCGGCAGACGGGCTGGCCGTTGCTGATCACCGCGTCGGTCGCGAAGCGGAACTTGGCGATGTTGCGGTTGCGCGGCACGTCCTGGGCATAATCGTTGCGGCCCCAGCCGACATGGGCGTCCCAATGCCAGCCGCCACCAAGCTCGCCCGACGCGCCGAGCGTCAGCCGCGGCGTCTTGTTGGAGACGCGAACCTGGAACAGGCCGACATCGTAATCGAGCCGCGACAAGGTGAAGCTCGGCAGCGCCCCCATCGCGGTCCGCACGAAGCCGGGCAGATAGGCATTGTCGGCGAAGATCGTCACCGCGCTGTCGCGCGGCGGCAGCGCGGTCAGATGCGCGATTGCGCGCGAATAGGCGGCCTCGGCATAGACGGTCAGCGCGTCGCCGAACTGATATTCGGCGTGGAGATAGGGGTTGAAGCGCTCAAGCCCGGGCGCGAGCGAAACGCCGCGCGCCAGCGATTGGCCCTGGCCGCCGATCTGCAGCGATGCGTTGCGTATTCCGCCCAGGTTGAACGGCGCCACCGTCGTCGCCGAGGTGAATTCGTAATTGCGCAGCGAAAAGCTTGCCGGGCCGGTGATCAGCCCGCCGGGCGAGGAGGCGGCATGGACGTTCGTCGTGATGATGTTCGCCGCCTGGCCGTTGGTCGCGAAGGCGGCATTGGCGACGCGGCCATATTCGTTGGCGCCCCAGGGCCGCGTATAGATGTCGCCCACCTTTTCGGACCGGACATAGTCGAATCCGGCGACGACATGGCCGCCTGGTCCGAAGGCGAATCCGCCGAGCATGCCGATCCGGTAATTGCCGGCATCGCCGCGGCCGCTGATTCCGGCCTGGCCGCGCACCTCGAGCCCCTCATAGCGGTTACGCAGCAATATGTTCACAACGCCGGCGACCGCGTCCGATCCCCATTGCGCCGAGGCGCCGCCGGTGACGACCTCGACCCGCTCGATCATCAGGGTCGGGATGATGTTGAGGTCCGGCGCCGATGGCGTCGTGCCGGTGCCGTTGCTCGCCGGTGCGAGCGGCGGGATGCGCGATCCGTTGACCAACACCAGGGTGCGCGCCGCGCCGAGCCCGCGAAGGTCCGCGGTGGAGGCGCCCGGCGTCTGGGTGCGGATCGCATTGGCGCTCGGGCTGGTCGTCGCGCGGAAGGCGGGGACTTCGTTCAGGATCTGCGCGAGGTTCGAGGCCTGGCGCTGGTCGATCGCCGCGGCGCCGAGCACCGTCGTCGGCGTCGGCGCCTGCGCGCCGTTCGTAGCGGCACGGGAGGCTGTGACGACGATATCCGCGTCGGTGGCAGGTTCCGGGGCGCTCGCCTGGCCAGACGGAGCGGGAGACGGAGGCGGCGCCACCTGCGCGACCAGCGGCGTGCCGCCATATCCAAGGCCGATCGCGGCGCATCCGGCCAGCATGCGACGGCGCAGCGCGCGTGACGGTGCACGTTTGGAGCCCATAAGCCTCTCTCCCATCCGGTCGCATCGGGCCGGCAGCCCGCGCCGTTTTTTGATTCTGTCGGAAGAACTATTCTATGGCTTAATCTTCGTCAACCGCGCCCCGGCCGGGATGGGAGCCGAAATATCGACGGAGGATTTTCGGCCGGCGGTCGGCCAAACTGATCGTAGACCGCGGGGCCGAGTGCCGCCATGATCGCCGTCGAAGAAAGGCCCGCGATGAATCCCTTCCCCGAAGACATCTTCACCGAGCCGAGCGACGTCGATCCCGATACGCTCGCCAATCTCGGCCCGCTGCGCCGGCTCGCCGGCGGTTGGGAAGGGCGCAAGGGCGTCGATCTCAATCCCAAGGCGGAGGGACCCGAGCGGCGCGACTATATCGAGCAGATCCTGTTCGAGCCGATCGATCCGCAAGCGAACGGGCCGCAGCTCTTCTACGGCCTGCGCTACCACGTCCATATCAACACCGAGGAAGAGGATATCACCTTCCACGACCAGGTCGGCTATTGGCTGTGGGAGCCGGCGACCGGGCTGGTCCTGCAGACGCTCGCCATTCCGCGCGGCCAGATCGCGATGGCATCGGGCCAGGCGGCGCCGGATGCCGACCGGCTGGTGCTGACGGCCGAGCGCGGCCGCACCGATTACGGCATCTGCTCCACCGCCTTCCTCGAACATGCGTTCCGCACCGATTCCTACCGGATCGAGGTCGAATTCCACGCCGACGGATCGTGGAGCTATGTCTCCGACACGATGCTGGCGGTGCGCGGCCGCAGCGAGCCGTTCACCCATCGCGACCGGAACAGGCTGATCAGGACCAGCGACCCGGTTCCCAATCCGCTCGCGCGGATCGTCGCGGCGCGGGCCGCCGGCTGACGTCGGTCAATAAGGCCGCGGCGTCCGGGCTCTCTGGCTCTTGGCGGCCTCGGTCCACCAGGCGAGATCGGCGGCGAAGCGGGTGAAGGCGCGTTCGAGCGACGGGCCGGCCGGATTGATCGGCCTGCCCTCTTCGTCCAGCGTCTCGGCGATGGGGCCGACCGCGAGCGTGCTGGAAATGACCGCCATTCCCATTTCGGACAATATCGGGTGCCAGGCCGAATTGGAGCGAGCACCGGAGAGGCGCTTGTTCGAGTAGCTTGCGATCGCAGCCGGCCGCCAGAACCATTCCTCGAGGAAATGATCGGTCAGATTCTTGAGCCCGGGCTGCACGCCCCAATTATATTCGCCGGCGACGAAGACGAACGCGTCCGCGGCGCGGATCTTGGCGGCAAGCGCAGCCATTTGGGGCGGCGCCGTCCCGGGCGGATATTCCTTGTACATCCGATCCAGCATCGGCAGACCGACCGCTTTGGCGTCGATCAGCTCGGCATCCACGCCGAGCGCGCGAAAGCCGGCGACCAGATAGTCGGCGAGGCGAATGCCCATCCGATCGGACCGGTAGGATCCGTAGAAGATGAGGATGCGGCTCGTCATGACCGGCGAGGCTAGCAGAGGCGCGGCGTTGCGGACAGCGCGGCCTGCCGGCCCTTCGTCACCGCTGCGTCGGATGTGATTTGACCGCGATCACAGTCTGGCCCTCATTCACCCGAAATTCCAGCAGGCAATCAGGGACCTTTTGGCGGCTCCGCTTGCAGGTCACCGTTCTTTGCGCCTGGCGCGGGGTCATCGAAGAGCCGCTTCATGCCAGGCGATTCCAGCCGCACTCGTTCGGAGTTTGCGATCTCTCGGTTCAGATGACCGAGAAGTCGTTCGCGGTCAGTCCCGGCTGGCCGCTCAACGTCGCGAACAAAATTGCAGCGCCGGCGCCATTGCCGTCGGCATCGAACCACAGCTCGCCGGTCGCCGGGTTGTAGATGATACGGTCGTCCGCATCCTGTGCCCCGGTTCCGGTCACGAACGCGCTCGCAGGTAGCGCGCCGCTGGCGAGACCGGTGAACACATTGTGATCCACCAGCAGCCTGTCGACGCCGGACGCGAAGTCCTGCACCGCATCCACATTGCCCGCACCGAGCGCATCGGCGAACACGAACAGGTCGGCGCCATTGCCGCCATTCAACCCGTCGCTGCCGGCGCCTCCGTTCAGTTGATCGTCGCCGTCGCCGCCAAGCAGGACGTCGGAGCCGGCGAGGCCGGACAGCGTGTCCGCGCCGCCGTCGCCGTTCAGGATGTTCGTGCCGTTCGTGCCCAGGATGAACTGGGCAAAGCCGTTGCCGGCAAGATCGATCGCCGAAGTCCCGCTCGGGCTCGCAGCGGCCAGCGTCTCGATCTCCTGGCCCGCCGACAGGGTATAGCTGACGCTGGTCAGGATCCGGTCGTTGCCCTCGCCGGCGAACTCGATGATGCTGTCCCCGGTCCGGGTGACATAATACCAGTCGTTCCCGGTTCCGCCCTGCAAAGTCGAAGCCGCATCGCTGTTGCCGAACAGGATATCGTCGCCGCCGAACCCTAGGAGATAATCGGCCCCGCCGCCGCCGGTCAGCGTGTTCGCACCCGCATTGCCGTAGATCACCTGGGCCAAGGCATTGCCGGTCAGGTTGATCGCCGTCGTCTGGAGAGCATCAGCCGTGCTCAGCGTCTCGATCTCCTGGCCGGCGGAGAGCGTGAAATCCGCGCTGGTCAGGATGCGGTCATTGCCCTCGCCGGCGAACTCGATGATGCTCTCACCCGTGCGGGCGATATAATACCAGTCATTGCCGGTCCCGCCCTGAAGCGTCGATGACGTCGTCGCATTGCCGACAAGGATGTCGTCGCCGCCAAGCCCGATCAGATAATCGCCTCCACCGCCGCCGGTCAGTATGTTGGCGCCGGCATTGCCGAAAATCACCTGCGCCAGTTCGTTGCCGGTGAGGTTCAATGCAGTCGTCGCGGCCTGGTTGGCCGTGGTCATCGTCTCGACGGACTGGCCGGCCGAGAGCGTGGAGCTCACGCTCGCAACGACGCGGTCATTGCCCTCGCCGGCGGCCTCGAGCACGCTGTCGCCGCCGAAGTTGACATAATAATAGTCGTCCCCGGTCCCGCCCTGCAGCGTCGAAGCGGCACCCGCATTGCCGTTCAGCGTGTCGTCGCCGCCAAGGCCGAGAAGGTAATCACTGCCGATTCCGCCGTTCAGCACGTCCGCGCCGGCCGTGCCGATCAGCACATCGTTGCTGTCGATGCCGTTGATCGTCACCGAGACCGTCGCAGTGCCGCCGCCCGCCAGCGTGTATGTGAAGCTGTCCGGCGCGCTCGTGTTGGACGCGCCCGATCCGGCCCCCGGCGTCGCGTCGAACGCATGGTTGGGATTGTAGGTCAGCGTCCCGTCATTGTTCAGTGAGACAATCGCGCCCGACGCCAAGGTCACAGGCGTACCTACGGCGATGTTATGGCCATCGATCTTTGCGACCGCGAGGGCATTGCCGGGGTCGCTGTCGTTCGCGAGCACATTGATCACCACGGTCGCATTCTCGGCCACGGAGGCAGAATCGCTGACGGCGGTGCCGCTGGTATTGGCCCGTCCGAAGATCACATAAGCAGCACCTGCATTGCTGCCGCCGCTGTCGTTGTAGCGCGCCCCGACCAGGATGTCGGCGAAACCGTCACCATTCACGTCGCCCGCCGACGACACGCTCCAGCCGGCAAAGTCGTGGGCCACATCGCCCTGGATCTTGATCCCATCAGCAGCGGACAAGCCAACCAGGTCGATCAGCGTACCGAAGCCGCCCGATTTGCCGAAGATCACATAGGCTGCGCCGGCATTGATGCCGCCGCTGCCGTTGCCAATGGCGCCGACGATGATGTCCGCGAAGCCGTCGCCATTAACGTCGCCGGCCGAAGACACGCTATAGCCCGCCTGATCGTAAAGCCCTTCGCCCTGGATCTTAAAGCCATCCGCCGCAGACAGCCCGGTGAGATCGATCAGGTTGCCGAACCCGCCCGATTTGCCGAAGATCACATAGGCCGCGCCGGCTCCGGCAGCGCCGCTGTCGTTGCCAGTGGCGCCGATGACGAGGTCAGCGAAACCGTCGCCGTTGACGTCGCCTGCCGATGAGACACTGCCGCCGGCATAATCGCGGATCAAATCTCCCTGGATCTTGAATCCGTCGCTCGCCGCGAGAGTGCCGAGTGCGACCAAGCCGGCAAACCCCGATGCCTTGCCGAAAATCACGTAGGCTGCACCCGCATTATCGCCGCCGCCATCGTTGCTCCAGGCGCCGACGAGGATGTCGGCGAAACCGTCTCCATTGACATCGCCCGCGGAAGAGACGTCGAAGCCGGCCTGGTCTCCTGTCTGTTCACCCTTAATCCTGAACCCATCGGTTGGTGACAGTGAGGCGAGATCGAGCAGGCTACCGAACCCACCGGATTTGCCGAAGATCACATAGGCAGCGCCCGCAGCGTAGCCACCGCCGTCGTTGGCCCGCGCTCCGACGATGATATCGGCGAAGCCGTCACCATTGACGTCGCCAGCCGATGACACGCTAAAGCCGGCATAATCGTGATCGGCCTCACCCTGGATCTTGAACCCGTCATTAGCGGAAAGGCCGGTGAGGTCGATCAGGGTGCCGAAATCGCCTGACTTGCCGAAGATCACATAAGCAGCGCCAGCAGCATAGCCACCACTGCTATTGCAATGCGCACCGACGAGGATGTCGTCGAAGCCGTCGCCATTGACGTCGCCTGCCGACGATACGCTGACGCCGGCCTGATTGTATTCCGAATCGCCCTGGATCTTGAATCCGTTGGCCGACGAAAGGCCGGTAAGATCGATCAGGCTGCCGAAACCGCCCGCCTTGCCGAATATCACATAGGCGGCGCCGGCGTCATAACCGCCGCCGTCATTGTAGAGAGCGCCGATTATGATGTCGTCGAAGCCGTCGCCATTGACGTCGCCCGCCGACGACACGCTGCGGCCAGCCCCGTCACCGGTCCGGTCCCCCTGGACCTTGAAACCATCCGCGGCGGAGAGATTGCTCAGATCGACGAGGCTGCCAAACGCCGACGGAGTCGCGGCAGTTGCCACCAGGTCGAAGGTCAAGGTGTTGGGGCTCTGGTCGGTATCGACCCCGCCGCCGGCCGTGCCGCCGCCGTCCTGCACCTGGAAGGTGAAATGATCGTAATTGGCGCCGCTCACGCCAGCGGGCGCGACATAGGTCAGCTTGCCGGCGAGGATGTCCGCCGCGCTGATCGTCTGACCGGCAACGACCGCCGTCCGGCCACCGCCAAGCGAGCCGTTCGAATCATAATAGAGCGTGCCCGCGCCGGGCAGGGTGGTGAAGAGCACCGCCTTGAAGGCGTTGCCGTCTATATCGGTGAAGCCGAAATCGCTCTTGTGCAGCGCGTAGCTGCGCGGGATGGTGCGCGTCAGGTTGGTGCCCGCTGGAGCGGAATTGGGCATGGATTCCCCCTATTCGCAATCGGGAATCCCGACTTCGACAGTTGATTCGCGCCACTATAGCCCAACACATCGCGTTCGGCGCAAACTATACTGTCCTGGATGCGTGCGCGCTGCTCTGGGCAGAGTCATTTGATCCAGACCGGCCTTGCAAGTCTTCAGATCACCGCGAAGTCGCTTGCATTGAGGACGGGGTGGCCACTCAGGGTGGCGAACTGGACCGCCGCCCCGGCCTCGCTCCCGTCGGCGTCGTAGTAGAGATTGCCGGTGGCGGCATCGTAGATGATCCGATCGTCGGCGTCGCCGGCGGCGGTGCCGATCACGAATGCGCCTGGCGCGAGCCCACCTTCGCTGAGCTGGGTGAAGAAGGCGTTGTCGAGCAGGAGGCGGTCGCCGCCGGACACGAAGCCGATGATCGTGTCGATATTGCCGCCGCCGAGAACGGTGTCGAACAGGAAAGAGTCCGCGCCCGCCCCGCCGATCAAAGTGTCGGCGCCTAGACCGCCGTCGATGAGATCGTTGCCGCCGCCACCGCTGATGACGTTGCCGATATCGCTGCCGGTCAGCGTCTGTCCGGAGGCCGACGTGCCGGTCAGATTCTCCACATTCGCAGCCGTGAGATGATAGCCGGACAGTGAAGTCTCGACCGTGTCGGTGCCGCTCCCGCCCTGCTCGACGATCGTGTCGCCGCCCGACGAAACGACATAAATGTCGTTACCGTCGCCGCCGATGAGCACGTTTGCAGCACCCGAGCCGCCGCTCAGACGGTCGTCGCCACCACCGCCGACGATCGTGTTGGCGGCGGTGTTGCCGGTCCCCGTGAAATTGCCGGTGCCGGTGAAGAACAGATCCTCGAAATTGTCGCGCAAGTTGAAGCTCGACAGCGTCGTGCGCACGCTGTCCCTGCCTTCATTGGCCAGCTCGACCAGCGAGTCGCCAATGGCGGTGACGATATAGATGTCGTTGCCCAAGCCCCCGATCACCTCGTTGGCGATGCCGTCGCCACCCGCCAGAAGGTCGTTGCCGGCGCCGCCGACCAGCACGTCACGCCCGAGGCCGCCGAACAGCCGGTCGTTGCCCGATCCGCCGACGAGGGCGTTGTCGCCGGCATTGCCGGTCAAGGTCTGGCCGTTAGCGGAAAGGCCGAACAGATTCTCAATGTTCGGCTGGTTGGCGATCGAATAAGAGGAGAGCGCGGTCAGCACTCGATCGATGCCCTCATTCGCCATCTCGACCAGTGTGTCGCCGTAAGTCTCGACATAATAACGGTCGTTGCCCTGTCCGCCGATCATTTCGTTGGCGGTTCCGGTCCCGCCGAACAGCACGTCGTCGCCGCCAAGGCCGACAAGGACGTCGCGGCCGACACCGCCCGCCATGACGTCGTTGCCGCTGGTGCCGACCAGCAAATCGTCGCTGTCGAGGCCGGCGATGGTCACCGACACCGTCGCGGTGCCGCCTCCCGATAGCGTGTAGCTGAAGCTGTCATGACCAGGCGCGTTCGAAGCACCCGAGCCGGCCGCCGGCGTCGCGTCGAACCTGTGGTTGGGATCGTAGCTGAACGTGCCGTCCGCATTGAGGGTCAGCAGCGCGCCGGAAGCGAGGGTGATCTGCGCGCCGACATTGGCGCCGGAGCCGTTCACCGCCGAAATGCTCAGCCCCGGCCCGTCGATATCGCTGTCGGCGCCCGAGCCATTGTCGAAGAGGACGTTGCCGGCCGCGACACTTGCCTCGTTGGTCGAAAAGGCGTCGTTGTGCGCGACGGGTCCATCGTCCTTAGCGATGACGTGGATCGTGGCGGTTGCCGCCAGGCTGTCCGCCGTGCCGTCGTTGACCGTGACGCTGACCGTGCGATCGACAATGGCCGGAACGTCGCTGTCGTTCGAGAAGGCGATGGTTGCGATCGCGGCGGCATAGGCGGCTGGTGTTGCCGCGCCGCTCAGCGTGATCACGATCGCCCCCGCCGGCATCGTCACGGACGCCGTGATTCCGGCCGGCAGCGCGCCGTAGATCAGCGCGTCGCCAGCTTGGGCGTTGGCGAGGGTCACGGTCGCATGGTCGATCAGGTCGCCGGAATCGGCGTCGGTCACGGCTATGGTGAGGCCGATCGAAACGGCAGCGGCATTCTCGGTGTAGGACGCGACATGATCCAGGCCGGCGCCGGCGCCATTGAGATCGACGACCGGCCGGGCATCCACGTCGAAGGTGAGGACGTGCGCGACCGGATCGAGATCGGTCCCGCCCGCCGCGGTGCCGCCGTCGTCGCGGACCCTGAAGCTGAAACTGTCGGCGGCCGCGCCGGAAATGCCTGGCCCGGGCACGTAGCGGACATAGCCTGCCTGCAGATCGGCGGCGCTGATCGTGTCCCCGTCGGCATAGTCGAAGATCCGAACGACGAGGTCGGGGACGCCGTCGCCGGTTGTATCCACGTCGCGGTCGAAGCCGTTCATGTTGATCAGCTGGCCGTGCGTCGGAACGCTCTCCAGCACCACGCCGAGCATGGAGTTGCCGTCTGCGGGGTCGGAAAAGCCGAAATCGCCGGCGCCGATCTGATAGGATTCATCCGCGATGGCGGTCCTGACCTGGTCGGCGCCCGATGGCGCATCGTTGACGGGCTGGATGCTGACCGCAATCGTGTCGGTGTCCGAATAGACACCGTCGCTGGTGGTCACAATGATCGTGCGCAGGCCGTTGGCGTTGGGCACCGGCGTATAGACGATCGTATAGACCGCCCGATTGACGTCGTCGACGGTGCCGCTGATCGTGATGTCGTTGGTACCAATGCCGGTGACCGACGCGGCACCTGTCGCCAATGACGTGAAGCTGCCGTCGATGGCGGTGAGGCGGGCCGTGATGACCGTGCTGTCGGTGTCGCTCACCAGGACGGGCGGGGGATCGATGAAGATCCCGTTGGTGAAACTGACCTGGTCGTCCTCGACGCCGCTTAGGGTCGACGGCAGATGATTGACCGGCGCTTCCCCCTCGGGCGTGACGTTCACGCTGATGGCTTGACCCAGGCTACCGAGATCGAGCCCGTCCGCGTCGGCGACGTTGAGATGGAGATCGCGGCTTACCGTCGGCGTATCGCTGACGTTGGCATAGGTCAGATGCTCGATCAGCGCGTCGACAGCCGCCGCGGTGGCGTTGCCGTTGAACGTGATCGTGAAGGCGTTGCCGATGCCACCGCTGACGCTGCCGATCGCGACTCCGCCAAAAGTGACATTTGCGCCGGAGACGCCGATCTCGCCTGGATCCGTGCCCTCGTTCACGATTCCGATCCGGTCCTCGGCAAGCAGGCCGGTAACGGTCAGGCGCCCGCCGGCGAAATTGCCCTCCGGGTCCAGGAAATGGACGTCGCCGTCGATCGGCTGCGGCGCCGCGTTCACCAGATTTTCGGCGAACATGATCGCGCCATCCAGGCCAGCCAGGATGGGGGCGTCGTTGACCGGGACGATGCCGATCGGAACGTGGCCGATGCCGGTCGCCTGGCCATCGTTCACCGCGACTTCGAGCGTGGCGCTCGCGGGCGGAGCGTCGCTGTCGGCGGTGAAGCTGACGATGCTCGCCGGATCTTCGCCGAACAGTGCCTGTATCTGCGCAAGGGTGCCGCCGATCGTGACGATTCCGCTGCCGCTGCCCGAAACCGTCGCACCGCTCGTACCCGGAAGGACGGTCAGAATACCATGATCGACGCTGAGCGTTGCATCGAGCAGCCCGTTACCCGGGCCGTCAATGTCCGCGCTCTTTATGAGCCCTTTGAGATCGAACGGCGCCTGCTCGATCGCCTGCAGCGCATTCAGGATCTGCGCCTTGATCCCTCCGTCGGCATCGCCGCCCTGTCCGCTCTGGTCGTTCCAGGCGACGACGACGCCACCGGAGGTGAGGGTGGTGACGCTTGGGTCGAACTGCGCGCCGGCGGTGCTCGTATTGACCAGGAACTCGCCGCCGATCTTCACGCCATGGTCGTCGAACAGCTGCGCCTTGACCGCGGTACCGTTGGCATCGCCGGTCGCATCCTGCCAGGTGGCCAGGAACCCGCCCGAGGGCAAAGCGGTGAGGCTAGGCCGCTGCTGGTCGCCGCTCGTCGCCATGTTGACCAGGATCTCGCCGCCAACCTTCGCGCCCGAGGCGTCGAAGATTTGCGCCTTGACCGCACGGCCGCTGGCGTCGCCGCCCTGGGCGCTCGCGTCCGTCCAGCTCACCACGAACCCGCCCGAGGCGAGGCCGGTGACGGCGGACACCGCCTGCAGGCCGCTCGTCGCCGTGTTGACCAGGAACTCGGTCCCGATCCTGGCGCCCGAGGCATTGAAGATCTGCGCCACGACTGCGGTGCTGCTGGCATCCCCGCCCTGGCCGCTCGTATCGGTCCAGCTCACCACGAACCCGCCCGAGGCGAGGCTCGCAACGGCCGGCTCGGTCTGGCTGCCGGCCGTCACCATGTTGACCAGGAACTCGCCGCCGACCTTCGCCCCCGAAGCATCGAACAGCTGCGCCTTGACGTCCTGGGCGGCGAAGTCGCTCCAGGTCAGCACGAATCCGCCCGAGGACAAAGCCGTGACTGCGGGCTGCTGCTGGCTGCCGCCCGTGTTGGTGCTGACCAGCTGCTCGCCGCCAACCGCCACCCCGGCACCGTCGTAAAGCTGCGCCTTGATCGCGGCGGGGCTCGACCCGGCATCCTGCCAGGCGACGACGAAGCCGCCCGAGGCAAGGCCGGTCACGGTCGGCTGAATCTGGCTGGACGCGGTCATCATGTTGACCAGGAACTCGCCCCCGACCTTCGCCCCCGAAGCATCGAAGATCTGGCCCTTGATGTCGTCGAACGCCGGGTTCGGGCCGAAGCTGCGCCAGCACAGAACGAACCCGCCGGACGAAAGGCTCGCTACCCACGGCTCCGACTGCGCATTCGATACAATGGAGTTTGCAAGGAACTCGGGACCGACATGACTGAGCGGCGCGAAGGAGATGGCGGGGGCATCGTTGACGGGCGCGACGTCGAAGCTGATGCTGTTTGGGGTCCCGTCCGTGTCGACCCCGCCCATAAAGATGCCACCGTCGTCCTTCACCTGGAAGCTTAGGCTGGCATAGCCGGCGCCGCTTGCATTCGCAGCGGGCACGAAGACGAGGCGGCCCTCGGCGATCGCCGCGGCGGAGACCGTGCTGCCCGCGCCGACGGCGTTGCCGTCCAGCTTTAGGCTGCCCGCACCGGGCAGGCTCGTCACCACGATCGCGGCGAAGCCGCCATGCTCGGGATCGCTGAAGCCGAAATCGGCCATTGTGAAGACGTGGGTCTGATCCTCGTCGATGGCGAGCACGGAATCGGCGCCGGAGGGAGCGTCGTTGATTCCGACGATATCGATCTGAAGGGTCGCGGCGGCCTGCTCGCTGGCGGGGCCGCCGCTCAGGCCAGGATCGGTGCCGCTATTGCCGTTGTCGTCGACGATGACGTGGAGCATGGCGCTGCCCGGAGGATCGTCACTGTCGGCAAGGAATGCGATCGCACCGGTCGCGTCGCTCCCAAGCAGGGCCTGGATCTGGGCCACGGTGCCCGTGATGGTGACCATATTGGTCCCGCTTCCCGCCACGCCAGCGCCGCTGCCCCCGGCGGTGACCGCGAGAATGCCGTAATCGACCGACAGCGTCACCGTCATCGAGCCGGCGCCGGCATCGACATCGTCGACCTGGATCGTGCCCTTGAGGTCGTAGGCCGATTGCTCGATCGCGACGGGCCGGAAAAGCTGCGCCTTGATCCCTCCGTCGGCATCGCCGCCCTGTCCGCTCTGGTCGTTCCAGGCGACGACGACGCCACCGGAGGTGAGGGTGGTGACGCTTGGGTCGAACTGCGCGCCGGCGG
>Ga0207641_10003459_pt1 | contig 13982 bp, 9 predicted proteins | sample KBSSwiS62_FD_184306 | JGI IMG/M metagenome (GOLD analysis project Ga0207641, IMG submission 184306) | Switchgrass rhizosphere microbial communities from Kellogg Biological Station, Michigan, USA - KBS Switchgrass S6-2 (SPAdes) (version 2) | ecosystem: Host-associated > Plants > Roots >... | reverse complement strand
CCGCTGGGATCCGAACACCCCGTTGCCAGCCTTCCAGGAGCTGGCGCGCGGCGGCGGGTCCGGTTCGGAGCACTGATGGACCCACTCCTGGTCGCGGCCGGCCCGATCACCCACGTGGGGACCGGCGAGACGCTGACCTTCTGGATCATTGCCCCGATCGCGGTGCTCGGCGCGCTGGGCATGGTCTTCGCCAAGAAGGCCGTGCACGGTGCCCTGATGCTGGTCGCCAACCTGTTCTGCGTCGCGGTCTGCTACCTCCTGCAGGACGCGCCGTTTCTCGGGTTCGTGCAGATCGTCGTCTACACCGGCGCGATCATGGTGCTGTTCCTGTTCGTGCTGATGCTGATCGGGGTCGAGTCCAGCGAGTCGCTGGTCGAGACGCTGCGCGGGCAGCGGCTCGCGGCGACCGTGCTCGGTCTCGGGTTCGCCGGCCTGCTGGTCTTCCCGCTCGGGAAGGTTATCTCCCACCAGCCGGCCGCGGGCGTCGCCACCGTGAACTCCTCGGGCGGCGGCAACATCCACGCGATCGCCCGGCTGCTGTTCACTCAGTACGTCTTCGCCTTCGAGGCCGTCTCCGCGCTGCTGGTGATCGCCGCCGTCGGCGCGATGATCCTCGCCCACCGCGAGCGGACCGGGCCGAAGCCGTCGCAGAAGGAGACGCTGCGCAGGCGGATCGCCGAGGGCGGCGTGTTGACCCCGCGGCCCGGGCCCGGCGTCTACGCGCGTGCGGACTCCGCCGATCAGGAGCCGATGCTGCCCGGCAGCCCGTCCGCGGGTGAGAACGGCGCCGGGAACGGCCTGGTCGGTGGTGCGCCGCCGGCGCCGAGCCACCTGCCGCCCGGCGAGCGGCCGCCCGGCGACGGGTCGTCCGGTGGCGAGACCGGGACGACGCCGGCGGGCGGGGGCCCAAACGACCCGGCGACGGGCCCCGGCTTGACGGACGGGTCGGCGCCGGTCGGCGCCAGTAAGGGGAGTGGGCTGTGAACCCGGCGAACTACCTGATCCTGGCCGCGCTGCTGTTCGCGATCGGTGCGGTCGGGGTGCTGGTCCGGCGGAACGCGATCGTCGTGTTCATGTGCATCGAGCTGATGCTCAACGCGGTGAACCTGACCCTGGTGACCTTCTCCCGGATCAACGGCAACCTGGAGGGCCAGGTCATCGCCTTCTTCGTGATGGTCGTGGCCGCCGCCGAGGTCGTCATCGGGCTGGCGATCATCCTGACGATCTTCCGAACCCGCAAGTCCGCGTCCGTCGACGACGTGAACCTGCTCAAGTACTGATCCCGGCGGGGCGGCCAGCTGCCGGGGCACCAGAGCACGGCACGCGGCGAGAACGCGCCCCAAAACAGGCAGACGCAACAGAAGCAGCATTACGGAACACCAGCACGGATCCCGAGCACCGAACCGGCTCGGGCTCGCCGGGAGGCGGGCCAGGGCCGAGTTCTCGGACCACGGCCCAGACGGGTGAGGCGCAGACAGGCCCCATCCGCCGGAGCCGCTAGCGAGGAACGGACACACCTGTGAGCCTTTTCCATCTCACGCAGATGCGAAGGAAAGGCCTTTTCCGCGGTGATGAAGGAAAAGGCTCGGTGACGCTGCCGGCCGAGACGCTGCCAGCGGAGAGGCTGCCGGCGGAGAGGCTGCCGTCCATCCGGGCTGGTGCGAGATGAGCCCGGCCGCGGCTTCGGCCGTGCACTACGCGTCGGCGAGCGGCACGTTCTCGCTGACCTGGCTGCTCATCGCGCTCCCGCTGGCCGGCGCCGCGATCCTGCTGCTCGGCGGTAAGCGCACCGACAAGTGGGGCCATCTGCTTGGCACGCTGACGGCGGTCGCCAGCTTCGCCGTCGGCCTGGTGCTGTTCTTCACGCTGCTGGGTCGCTCCGGCGACAACCGGGCGGTCTCCGAGCACCTGTTCAGCTGGGTCCCGGTGAACGGCTTCCAGGTCGATGTCGGCCTGCTGTTCGACCAGCTCTCCGCGGTCTTCGTGCTGCTGATCACCGGTGTGGGCTCGCTGATCCACATCTACTCGATCGGCTACATGGCCCACGACCCCGGGCGGCGGAAGTTCTTCGCCTACATGAACCTGTTCCTCGCCTCCATGCTGCTGCTGGTGCTGGGGAACAACTTCCTCGCGCTGTACGCCGGCTGGGAGCTCGTCGGCCTGTCGTCCTTCCTGCTCATCAAGTTCTGGGAGTACAAGCCGGCCGCCGCCACCGCGGCGAACAAGGCGTTCTACATGAACAGGGTCGGTGACGTCGGCCTGGCGCTGGCCATCATGTTCCTGTTCGCCACGCTCGGCTCGACGAACTACGACGCGGTCTTCTCCGCGGCCGCCGGCCACCTCATCAGCTACGGCACGATCACGGCGATCGCGCTGCTGCTCCTGCTCGGCGCCTGCGGCAAGTCCGGCCAGTTCCCGCTGCAGGCCTGGCTCCCGGACGCCATGGAGGGCCCGACCCCGATCTCGGCGCTCATCCACGCGGCGACGATGGTCACCGCGGGCGTCTACCTGATCGCCCGGTCGGCCCCGATCTTCAACGAGACGCAGGCCGCGCGGACCGTCGTCCTCATCGTCGGCGCGATCACGATCCTGATCGGCTGCGTCATCGGCTGCGCGTACGACGACATCAAGAAGGTGCTCGCGTACTCGACCGTCAGCCAGATCGGCTACATGTTCCTCGCCGTCGGCCTCGGGCCGGCCGGCTACGCGCTGGGCATCATGCACCTGCTCGCGCACGGCTTCTTCAAGGCCGGCCTGTTCCTCGGCTCCGGCTCGGTCATCCACGCGATGGACGACGAGCAGGACATGCGGAAATACGGCGGCCTGTGGAAGGTCATGCCGGTGACCTGGGTGACGTTCGGGCTCGGGTACCTGGCCATCATCGGCTGCCCGCCGTTCTCCGGGTTCTTCACCAAGGACAAGATCATTGAGACGGCGTTCGACAAGGGCGGCACGTCCGGCACGATCTACGGGCTCGTCGCCCTGCTCGGCGCCGGGATCACCGCGTTCTACATGACCCGGCTGTTCCTGATGACCTTCCACGGCAAGGCCCGCTGGAGCCATGAAGGCGAGCACGCGAAACACCCGCACGAGTCCCCGGCCGTGATGACCGGGCCGATGGCACTGCTGGCCGTCGGGTCGGTCTTCGCCGGCGGCCTGTTCGTCCTCGGCAGCTCGATGCAGAACTGGCTCGCCCCGGTCGTCGGCGAGCACGGCGAGGCCGACCACACGCTCAGCCCAACGGTGCTGACGCTGCTGACACTCGTCGTCATGCTCGGCGGCGTCGCCGGCGCCTACCTGCGCTACCAGATCCGCCCGGTCGACGCGGTCGCGAAGACCGACGCCCAGGTCAGCCCGCTGACCGTCGCCGCCCGCCACGACCTGTACGCGAACACCTTCAACGAGGCCGCGTTCATGATCCCGGGCAACTACCTGGTCCGGTTCCTGGTCTGGTTCGACAAGATCGTCATCGACGGCGTGGTCGGCGGGACCGCGGCCGGAGTCGGCGGGCTGTCCGGCCGGCTGCGGCGCACCCAGACCGGCTACGTCCGGACCTACGCCCTGTCGATGTTGGGAGGCGCGATCCTGGTGATCGGGGCCCTGCTGCTGGTGAAGGCGGGCTGACATGCATACCGCTCCCTGGCTGACCGTTCTGCTGGTCATTCCCACCGCCGGCGCGCTCGTCGTCGCGCTGCTCCCGAAGACGCTCACCACGCTCGCCAAGCAGCTTGCCCTGGGCCTGACGCTCGCCGAGCTGGTCATTGCGGTGATCGCCACCGCCGCCTACCGGCCCAACGTCCCCGGCTTCCAGTTCGCCCAGCGCTACGACTGGATCAAGCAGTTCGGGGTGTCGTACTCGGTCGGCGCCGACGGCATCTCGATCGTGCTGATCCTGCTGTCCGCCGTGCTGGTGCCCGTCGTGGTGCTCGCGAGCTGGCACGAGTCCGAGGAGGGCAAGCGCAGCGTCCCGGCGTTCTTCGCGCTGCTGCTCGCGCTGCAGGCCGGCATGGTCGGCGTCTTCGCCGCGACCGACGTGTTCCTGTTCTACGTCTTCTTCGAGGCGATGCTCATTCCGATGTACTTCCTCATCGGGAGCTACGGCGCCCCCAGAGAGCAGACGCAGCGCTCGTACGCGGCCGTCAAGTTCCTGCTCTACAGCCTCTTCGGCGGCCTGCTGATGCTCGCCGCCGTCATCGGCCTGTACGTCGTCTCGGTGCACCAGCTCGGCCACGGCACCTTCGACTTCGCCGCGCTGCGCCAGATGAAGATCGCTCCGACGACGCAGAAGTGGCTGTTCCTCGGCTTCTTCCTCGCGTTCGCCATCAAGGCGCCGCTGTTCCCGTTCCACACCTGGCTGCCGGACGCCGGCGCCCAGTCACCCACCGGCGGCGCGGTGCTGCTCGTCGGGGTTCTCGACAAGGTCGGCACGTTCGGCCTGATCCGCTACTGCATCCCGCTGTTCCCGGACGCGGCCGACTACTTCGCCCCGCTGGTGCTCGCGCTCGCGGTGATCGGCATCTTCTACGGCGCCCTGCTGGCGATCGGCCAGCGTGACATGAAGCGGCTGGTCTCGTACACATCGCTCGCCCACTTCGGCTTCATCGCGCTGGGCTGCTTCGCGTTCACCTCGCAGGCCGGCACCGGCGCGGTGCTGTACATGGTCAACCACGGCCTCTCCACCGGCCTGCTGTTCCTGGTGGTCGGCTTCCTGGTGTCCCGCCGGGGCAGCCGTGACGTCAACGCCTACGGCGGCATGGCCAAGGTCACCCCGGTGCTGGCCGGGGTGTTCCTCATCGCTGGCCTGTCGTCGCTGGCGCTGCCGGGTATGAACAGCTTCGTCTCGGAGTTCCTCGTCCTGGTGGGCACCTTCACCCGCTACCGGGCGCTGGCGATCGTCGCGACCTGCGGCATCGTGCTGGCCGCCATCTACGTCCTGCACCTGTACAAGCGGACGATGACCGGCCCGGTGACCCAGGAAAACTCGCTGCTCACCGACCTGTCGGTGCGCGAGAAGCTCGTCGTCGCGCCGATCGTCGCGCTCATCGTCGCCCTCGGCGTCTACCCGAAGCCGCTGATCGACATCATCCGCCCGTCGGTGACTGCCACGTTCACCGACGTCGGCCACCACGACCCGGCGCCGACCGTCCCGGCCGCCGCCGCCAGCACCACCGGAGGCCACTCGTGAGCCCCTCTGTCGTCGCGGCGGCCGGTTCGGTCACCATCCCGCCGATCAAGACGCCGTCGATCGAGTACTCCTCGATCAGTCCGGTGCTGATCGTGCTCGGGCTCGCGTTCGTCGGCATCCTCGTCGAGGCGTTCTCGACGGCGGCCACCCGCCGCGTACTCCAGCCGGTGCTCGCCTTCGGCGGTTTCCTCGCGGCGTTCATCGCCGTCGCCCTGCTGCACGCGCGCCGGGCGACGCTGGTCTCCGGCGCGCTGGCCATCGACGGGCCGACGCTCTTCCTGGAAGGCACGATCCTGCTGTTCGGCCTGCTGGCCGTGCTGCTGGTCGCCGAGCGGCGGCTGGACTCCACCGGCGGCGCGATCGTCGCCCAGGCGGCCGTCACGCCCGGATCGGCCGGCTCCACCGCCCTGCAGACCTCGCAGGACACCCAGACCGAGGCCTACCCGCTGATGGCCTTCTCGGTGGCCGGGATGCTGATGTTCGTCCAGTCGAACAACCTGTTGGTGATGTTCATCGCGCTGGAGATCCTCTCGCTGCCGCTCTACCTGCTCGCCGGGCTGGCTCGCCGCCGCCGGTTGCTGTCGCAGGAGGCGTCGCTGAAGTACTTCCTGCTGGGCGCGTTCTCGTCGGCCTTCTTCCTCTACGGCCTGGCGATGATCTACGGCTTCGCCGGCACCGTGAACCTCGGTGGCATCGCCACCGCCGCGAGCGCCGTCGGCAAGACGGACACCTACCTGTACCTCGGGATCGGCCTGCTCGCCGTCGGCTTCTTCTTCAAGATCGGCGCGGCGCCGTTCCACTCGTGGACGCCGGACGTCTACCAGGGCTCGCCGACGCCGATCACGGCGTTCATGGCCGCCGGCACGAAGGTCGCGGCCTTCGGTGGGCTGCTGCGGGTGTTCTACGTCGCATTCGGCGGCCTGCGCTGGGACTGGCGGCCGGTCGTCTGGGCAGTGGCGATTCTCACGATGGTCGTCGGCGCGGTCCTCGCCCTGACCCAGCGGGACATCAAGCGGATGCTGGCCTACTCGGCGATCGCGCACGCCGGCTTCCTGCTCGTCGGGCTCGCTGGCACCAACACCGACGGCCTGTCCGGCTCGATGTTCTACCTCGTCACCTACGGGTTCACCACGATCGCCGCGTTCGGCGTCGTCTCGCTGGTCCGCACCAGTGACGGGGAGGCCAGCGACCTGTCCCAGTGGCAGGGGCTCGGCCGGACCTCGCCGCTGCTCGCCGGCATCTTCGCCTTCCTGCTGCTCGCCCTCGCCGGTATCCCGCTGACCAGCGGTTTCACCGGCAAGTTCGCCGTCTTCCAGGCGGCGATCTCCGGGAACGCGACTGGCCTCGTCATCGTCGCCCTGGTCTGCAGCGCGATCGCCGCCTTCTTCTACGTCCGGGTCATCGTGCTGATGTTCTTCTCGAACCCGCCGGCCGACGGCCCGGTCGTCGTCACGCGGCCAACCCTCACCTACGCCACCGTGGGCGTCGGAACCCTCCTGACGCTCCTTCTCGGCGTAGCTCCGCAGCCTTTGTTGGACCTGGCTGGTCACGCGGCGGCCTCAGGCTTCGTACGCTGATGGCGGTATGAGCGCAACCAGGCTGGACACCATGGGGATCAGGGCCGACCCTGATCTCGAGATCGCCGTGCGCGCGGGACTCACGGACGTGGAGCGCGTGCTGCGCGACGCCGTCCGCAGCGAGTTCGCGTTCGTCACGGAAGCGTCGCGACATCTCACCGACGCGGGCGGAAAACGTTTCCGCCCCACGGTGGTGCTGCTCGCGGCGCACTTCGCCGACCCGGCCGCGCCGGAGGTGATCCAGGCCGCGGCCGCCATCGAGCTGACCCACCTGTCGACGCTTTACCACGACGACGTGATGGACGAGGCCCCGCTCCGCCGCGGGGCCGCGTCCGCGAACGCCCGGTGGACGAACACGGTGGCGATCCTCGTCGGGGACTACCTGTTCGCGCGGGCCTCGGAGATCACCGCGGACCTCGGCCCGGAGGCGACGCGCATCCTCGCCCAGACGATCGCCACCCTCTGCGAGGGCCAGATCCGGGAGACCGTCGGCCCGGCACCCGGCGATGACCCGGTCGAGCACTACCTGCGGGTCATCACCGGCAAGACCGCGTCGCTGATCGCCGCCTCCGGGCGCCTCGGCGCCATGATGGGCGGAGCCGACCCGGTGACGGCCGACATCCTCGCCACCTACGGTGAGCGCATCGGGGTGGGCTTTCAGCTCTCCGACGACATCATCGACGTCGCCTCGCCCACCGCGGACTCCGGCAAGACCCCGGGCACCGACCTGCGGGCCGGCGTCCACACGCTGCCGGTGCTCTACGCGCTGCGCGGCCGCGACCCCGGCGCGGACCGACTGCGCGAGCTCGTCAAAGCCGGCTTCGGCTCGGACGCGTCCGTGGCGGAGGCGCTGGAGATCCTGCGCGGGCACCAGGGCATGGACGAGGCCCGGGCGCAGCTGCGCGCGTGGGCCGACAGCGCCCGCGAATGCCTCGCGCCGCTCCCCGAGGGCTCGGCCAAGACCGCCTTGGAGAGCCTCTCGGACTTCGTCGTCGCTCGTACCGGGTGACGCTCCCGCGCAGGCTCCCGCGACCACGTGAGAGGGCCCGGCTCCGCTCAGCGGAACCGGGCCTCTTCTCATACTGTCGGGTGCCGCCAGCGCCCGACGGTGTTGGGCGGGCGGTCACCTCACCGCAGCACGACCAGTCTCAGAACGACAAGTTGATGGTGGTCGCGAGCTTGTCCGCCGGGTCCGGGCTGGTCACCACGAACGGGTCGCTCACGCTCTTCACCGCATGGACCGCGCTGGGGCTCGGCGCCGGCGACGCCTGGGGCGCCGGAGTCGAGCTGGCCGACGAGTTGCCCGAGGACTGCCCGGACGAAGCCGACGTGCTCTGGGCCGAGGTTGCGGCCGGGGGGCTCGATGGCTCAGCGCTCGTCGTCGGCTCAGCGCTCGTCGTCGTCGATGAGCCGGGGGTGTCCGCCGGGTTCGACGTGCCCGTGCCCCCGCCGCTGATGCCGTTACCGAAGCCGCCGAGCCAGTAGCTCAGGCCGCCGTTCCCGGCGAGCAACGAGTCCGACTGCGGCTCCTGGGTGGCCGCGGTCGTCGGGTCCGCCGACGGGTCGACGCTGGACGGGCTGAGCGGCCCGGCGGCGCTGTCGTAGCTACCGTCCCCGAACAGGGTAGTGCCGGTCAGGTCATCCAACGTCGTCGTCGGGTCGAGGGGAGCCGCGGTCGGCGGCGTCGTCCACTGGCTGCCGCGGGTCCCGGTGGGCGCCGGGGGCGTGACGTGCGGCGTTCCGTCGGTCTGCTCACCGGCGGCGGCCTCGTTGGCGTCGCTCCTCGGGAACTGGCCCGTCGCCGTGCCGCCCGCACCGGGCTGGATCGTCAGCGGGCCGGTGTCGGTCGCGAGGACCGCGGTGCCGACGAGCGCCGACAGGCCGGCCAGCGAGGCGGTGCTGGCGATGGCCAGCCGGGCACGGGCGCTGCCCGGGCGGCCGAGCGGCGCCCGATGCGCCCCCGGCACCCGCTGGCCGCCGTCCAGCCGGTCCGCGCGCGCACCGCGGGACCGGCTGCCGGGCGCGGCGCGGTTGCCCGTCGGGCGCGAGCCTTCCCGCCGCCCGTCGCCGGGCCCGCCGTCGCGCCGGGACCCGCCGACGCGGGCGCCCCGATCCCGTCCGCCGCCCGGCTCGAAGAGGGAGGCCGCGCGGCCGCGCGTCTCGGCCGCCGCGGTGACGAACGTCGCGCCCGCCGACAGTGGCCCGGTGGCCGTCCGCTGGTCGCTGACCAGGTAGTCGTCGTACAGCGGGTAGTCGTCGTGCCTCGGGTACCCGTCATGCCCGGAGTGCCCAACGCTGGCCGGATGGGAGGCGGGATGATCCGATGCCGCCGAGCCCCGGTACGGGTAGGCCCCCGCCTGGTCCGGGCCGTGCGGATAGCCGGCCCGCGGGTCGAACTCACCGGGCGGTGGCACCGGTGGCGGAACCGGCGAACGCACCGGAAGGCCCGTCGTGGTCCGTGCACCCGAGGCGGCCCAGTCGTCGGCGGACGGCCAGTCGTCACCCGACGCCGCGTCCTTGGACCGCTGGTCGGTGAAATACGGGCTACCCACGTCGACTCCCGGCGGGTGCCGGGCCGCCAGCGAGAGCGCTGTCACGCTCTGTAGTGGCCTCGTGGTGTCGGAAGTTGTGACCCTGCACGGATCCTCCGGCTTGGTTCGGTGTATGACCCCCCCGGGCAACACCGCACGTACCCCCACGCGCACTGCCGACAATACCGGACACCGATCACGAATCGCCAACGGCCCGCGGCTCCGCCACCGGACGCGGCCCAGCCGTTGCCGCCCTGTCAGCTACGGCGGCAGGTCAGCTGTGGGCGGCGGCGGGGGCGGCGGAGGTCAGGATGATCTGTCCCGGGCCGGCCGGCGGCCCGCCAGACGTGGTCCCCGCGGCGCCGAACGCGCCGCCCAGGGCACCGCCAGGCGACATCGAGGTGGGGGCGCTTCCGGTCGGGTTGCGGGTCAGTCTGAACACCGGGAACGGGTAGGACTTGGCGCCCTGCGCGCCGCCGACGGCGAACGTCGGCGTCGTCGACGGGCTGTTCGAGCTGCCGCCGTCCACCATGCTGAGCACCAGCGCGGTGGCGACCGCGACGATCACCACACCGACGGCGGCGACGACCGCGAGCTGACGTCGCCGCCGCAGGCGAGCCCGCCGAACGCCGCGCTTGGCCGGCGACGTGCCCGCCGCGGGCCTCGCGTCCTCGACCGCTGGGGTCGACCCCGTCGTCGCGGCCTTCGCCGGGGCGGCCTTCGCCGCCGCCGCGCGCTGCGCCGCGGCGCCGGCAGCCGTGGCCACCACCCGCTCCTGCGGGGGCCGGAGGTTGTACGACTCGCGGAAGGCGGTGATGGGGATCGCGCTGGTGTCGGAGGGCGCGAACCCGCCGCTGGTGAGGTCAGTCGGCGGCGGCTGGTAGTACGACGTGAATTCCGGCAGCGCGGCCGTCTCCGGCAGGGCCGGTAGACCCGCCAGCGTGGGCGGTGGCTGGTAGCCGGACTGCGGCACCTCGCCCGTGGGCAGCGGTGAGTCGGCCACCGGCTGGCCCTGGCCCACCTGGCCGGGGTAGATCGGGTCCTGGCCATAGGCGCCGAGGGTGAGCGGGTCCTGGTAGGGCGCGGCGGGGAAGACCCCGGCCTGGAACTGCGGTGCCTGGTACTCGGGCGTCTGATACTGAGGAGCCTGGTACTGGACGGCGTCGTACCCCTGGGCGTCGTACTGCTGCGCCTGGTACTGGGGGTCCTGATACTGCTGCGGCGTCTGGAACTGCTGCGGGGTCTGGAACTGGCCCGTCTGGTACTGGTCGGCCTGGTACTGGGGCGCCACGTACCCGGCCGGGTACTGCGGTGGCTGGTACTGCGGCGTGCCCGGGTACTGCTCATCCGCCGGCGGAGCCTGGGTCGCCGGGTCGGCCAGGTTCGCCGGCAACGCGTACTGCCCGGTCGGCGGGTACTGCGCGTCGGGGTAGCCAGCCGCGAAATACTGGGCGTCGAGATACTGGCCGTCGGCATACTGAGGGCCGGAGTACTGAGCGTCCGAGTACTGAGCGCCGGAGTAACCGGCGGCCAAGTCCTGGGCCTGGGGATTCTGTACCGGTGGATACTGCGCCTGCGGGGGCTGCTGGTCCGGCGGGTACTGGTTGCGCGTCGGTGGCAGCGCGTCGCGGAACTCCGTGATCGGAATCGCGCTGGTCGCGTCGGTCGGCACGAATCCGCCGCCGGCGTCGGCAGGCGGCGGATACACCGGCTGCCGCTGGTACGGGTCCTGGTAGGCCATAGCGTCGGCTGGCCCCGGCGCCAGATACCACGTCGTCGGTGGGCCCGGCTGCTGCCAGGTGGGCGCCGTCGGCTCCGCGGGCGGCGACTGATCAGCCGCGGGCTGGCCGTGGCCCGCCTCGGCCTGGGTGAACCAGCTCGTCCAGCCCTCGCTGGACGGCCCGGAGGGCGTCGACGCGGGCTGCTGCGGATGCTGCCCCTGCTGGGGATATTGCCCTTGCTGCCCGCCCGGGACGTCTCGGCCAGTCAGGTCGTCCGCCGGCTCCTGGTACGGGTGCTGCAGGTAGAGCGGGCCGAGTGGGATGGGACTCGTCTCGCTGGGCAGGAAGTCGCCGTCGGCCTCGGCCGGCGGCCCGCCGTACGGGAGCCCGTACCCGCCGGTCGCAGGGTCGTGGGCAGGCCAGCGCGGGTCACGCTCGTCGCCGGTGCCGGCAGGCTCGGCCCGGTTGCCATCCATCACCGGAAGAGCCTCCGCGTGCTTGAAGCGTCGAGGGTTTGAAGCGTCGAGGTGTCGGGCCGTCCGAATCGTCAGATCAGGCCGGAATTGTGGCAACCGGCCCGCCCCGGGCGCGCAAGCACTCCAGCCGCGTGCCCCGACGTATTTCCCACCCCGCCCGTTGCGTCTTGAAACGGGCTTGCCTGAAGACCTTACTTCCCCGCCGCCCGGCCGAGCCTGGCCCCCCAACGGCGGACGCCGCCGGGATGTGGTCCGTGATGACGTCGCCAGCCAGTGGGCTTGGCAGAGTGCCGGCATGACGAGGGTCCGCACCCAGACGGGTGCGGACCCTCGTTTTCGCCGTGGCGGCGGAGTCCCGGAAACCTAGGCGATGTTCCAGGTCTCCTTGCCCGCGATCAGCTTCATCAGGTCGCCTGCGCCCTGCCGCTCCTTGGCCCGGTCGATCTGGGCGTTGAGGCCCTCGTCGTAGCTGGGAACGTCGACGTCACGGAAGACGCCGATCGGAGTGACCCCGTGGCTGTCGCCGGTGACGCGCGACAGCGCGAACTGCTGGCTCGGGTCGGCCGCGTGCGCGTCGTGCACGAGGACGCCCGGGTCATCGGCGGTGCAGGTCTCCAGGGAGCCGTCGGCGGCGCGACGGATCGCCTTGCCGCGGTCGGCGCCGAAGACCAGCGGCTCGCCCTGGCGCAGCCGCAGCGTCGCGTCGTCCCGGGTGTCCCGGTCCTTCAGCGTGTCGAAGGCGCCATCGTTGAAGATGTTGCAGTTCTGGAAGATCTCGACGAACGCGGCGCCGGGGTGCTCGGCCGCGGCCCGCAGCACCGAGGTGAGGTGCTGGCGGTCGGAGTCGATCGACCGGGCGACGAAGGTCGCCTCGGCGCCGATCGTCAGCGACGTCGGGTTGTACGGCCGGTCCAGCGAGCCGTGCGGCGTCGACTTCGTGATCTTCCCGACCTCGGACGTCGGCGAGTACTGGCCCTTGGTCAGGCCGTAGATCCGGTTGTTGAACATGAGGATCTTGATGTTCACGTTCCGGCGCAGCGCGTGCAGCAGGTGGTTGCCGCCGATTGACAGCGAGTCGCCGTCGCCGGTGATGACCCACACCGACAGGTCGGGACGCGAGGTCGCCAGGCCCGTCGCGATCGCCGGCGCCCGGCCGTGGATCGAGTGCATGCCGTAGGTGTTCAGGTAGTAGGGGAACCGCGAGGAGCAGCCGATGCCGGAGATGAAGACGACGTTCTCCCTGGCGATCCCAAGCTCCGGTAGGAAGCCCTGGACCGTCGAGAGGATGGCGTAGTCACCGCAGCCGGGGCACCAGCGGACCTCCTGGTCCGAGGCGAAGTCCTTGCGGCTCTGCGGAACCGTGGTCGCCGGGACCAGGTCGAGCAGCCGGTTGGTCAGCCGGCCGCCGCCAACCTTGCCGTTGGTGGTGACGGTCACTGGTTGATCACATCCTCCAGAACGCCGGCCAGCTCGGCCGCCTTGAACGGCATACCCCTGACCTGGTTGTAGCCGATCGCGTCGACCAGGAACTCGGAGCGCACCAGCATCCGAAGCTGGCCGAGGTTCATCTCGGGCACCAGCACCCGGTCATAGGACCGCAGCACCTCGCCGGTGTTGGCCGGGAAGGGGTTGAGGTGGCGCAGATGCGCCTGGGCGACCTGCAGGCCCTTCGCCCGCACCCGGCGGACCGCCGCCGCGATCGGGCCGTACGTCGAGCCCCAGCCGAGCACCAGCACCCGGGCGGCGCCGGACGGGTCGTCGACCTCCAGCGGCGCGATGTCCGCGGCGATGCCGTCGACCTTCGCCTGGCGCAGCCGGACCATCTTGTCGTGGTTGGCCGGGTCGTAGGAGATCGTGCCCGAACCGTCCGCCTTCTCGATTCCGCCGATCCGGTGTTCGAGCCCGGGCGTGCCCGGGATCGCCCACGGGCGGGCCAGCGTCTGCGGGTCGCGCAGGTACGGCCAGAACTCGCCGTCCTTGTTCGGCTCGGTGGCGAACTCGACCGTCAGGTCGGGCAGCTCGTCGCGATTCGGCAGCAGCCAGGGCTCGGAGCCGTTCGCCAGGTAGCCATCGGAGAGCAGGAAGACCGGGGTGCGGTACTTGGTCGCGATCCGGGCGGCCTCGATCGCGGCGTGGAAGCAGTCCGCCGGGGAGCGCGGCGCGATGATCGGCACCGGCGCCTCGCCGTTGCGGCCGTACATCGCCTGCAGCAGGTCGGCCTGCTCGGTCTTGGTCGGCAGACCGGTCGACGGGCCACCGCGCTGGATGTCGACGATCACCAGCGGCAGCTCGAGGCTGACCGCGAGGCCGATCGTCTCCGCCTTGAGCGCCACGCCGGGTCCCGACGTGGTGGTGACACCGAGCGAGCCGCCGAACGAGGCGCCGAGCGCGGCGCCGACACCGGCGATCTCGTCCTCGGCCTGGAAGGTGCGGACACCGAACTGCTTGTGCTTGCTCAGCTCGTGCAGGATGTCCGAAGCCGGGGTGATCGG
>Ga0207641_10003458_pt1 | contig 13985 bp, 8 predicted proteins | sample KBSSwiS62_FD_184306 | JGI IMG/M metagenome (GOLD analysis project Ga0207641, IMG submission 184306) | Switchgrass rhizosphere microbial communities from Kellogg Biological Station, Michigan, USA - KBS Switchgrass S6-2 (SPAdes) (version 2) | ecosystem: Host-associated > Plants > Roots >... | reverse complement strand
GTGCCGCCTTGTTCGGAGATGCCGTCGCCATCGCCCGGCGAATCAAGCAGCGCATCCTGGAGACAACCGGGCTGACGGCCTCGGTCGGGGTCGCGCCCAACAAGCTGGTCGCCAAGATTGCTTCTGACCTCGACAAGCCAAATGGCCTGACCGTGGTCGAACCAGAGAGGGTTCACGCGGTACTCGATCCACTGCCGATCCGGCGGCTGCCCGGCCTGGGCCGGAAAACAGGCGCCAAGGTCGAAACGCGGGGAATTCAAACGTTCGCAGAACTTCGCGCGGCTCCCGATTCGGTGCTGTGGCCGTTGTTCGGCCGATACGTCCAACGCATCCGGGACCGGGCATCGGGGATCGACGATCGTCCGGTTGAACCCGATCGGGAAGAGAAGTCCATCAGCGCCGAGGACACGTTCGAGAGGGACGTGGGCAATCCGCGCCTCCTGCGCACGGAATTGGCGAAGCTCGCCGACCGTGCCTGCGAGCGCATGCGCAAGAAAAAGCTCATGGCGCGGTGCATCGGGATCAAGATCCGGCGCGCCGACTTTTCCACCTTTACCCGCAGGCAGGTGGTGGCGCCGCCGACACACGATGGGGGTACCATCGCAAAAGTCGCGAATGACCTGCTGACGCGCTGGCTGACCGAGAATCCGGGGGAGAAACTTCGGCTGCTGGGGGTGGTCTTGAGTGACCTCAGCGCTGCATCTCAGCTCGACCTGTTCGACGACTCCCTCACCTCGTCGGGGCGGGTGGACGCAGCCCTGGACGAGGCCCGTGCGCGATTCGGCAGTCGAGCGCTACGGCGTGGAAACACGATCAAGTAACATCCGCCCATGTATCTCTCCTTTTTCGGCCTGAACGAAAAGCCGTTCGCGATCACGCCTGATCCGCGCTATCTGTATTTGAGCGAGCGCCACGCTGAGGCCCTGGCTCATCTGCTGTACGGCATCAATGAGGCCGGCGGCTTCGTGCAGCTCACCGGCGAGGTCGGCACGGGCAAAACGACAATTGTCCGCTCGCTCCTGGCACAGACCCCCAAGAACGCCGAGATCGCGCTCATCCTCAACCCGAGGATGACGGCGCCCGAGTTCCTCCTGACCATCTGCGAAGAATTGGGAATAGGCGTGCCCGATGCGGCGACCGAGAGCCTCAAGGACCTCGTCGACATCCTCAGCGGCTATCTGCTTCGCGCCCACGCGGGCGGGCGTCGTGTCGTCGTGGTCGTGGACGAAGCACAGAACCTCGCGCCTACCGTGCTCGAGCAGGTTCGTCTTCTCACCAACCTCGAAACCAACACGCGGAAACTGCTGCAGATCATTCTCATCGGCCAACCGGAGTTGCGTGAGCTCCTCGCACGGAACGAGTTGCGGCAGTTGGCCCAACGCATTACCGGCCGCTATCACCTGAATCCACTCACGCCCGCCGAAACCTCGGCGTACGTGCGACATCGCCTGCGCGTAGCTGGCGCCACCACTGACATCTTTTCACCGGGCGCGCTTGCTGAAGTACATCGCCTCGCCACCGGCGTCCCCCGCGTAATCAACGTTGTTTGCGACAGGGCACTGCTGGGTGCCTATTCGATGGATCGCCATCGGGTAACTCCGACACTGGTACGAAATGCGGCTTCGGAGGTGTTCGGGAAACGCTTCACGCCACACTGGTTGCCGTGGATAGGAACGGCGGCCGCGGCCAGTCTGTTGACCCTTACTGTCGCGTTGCTGTGGAGCTTCAAACCTTGGAGCAACTCGCACGCGACTGCAGCCTCTTCTGCGGCAGTCCATGGCGAAACGGCCAAAGTCGCCGCGGTCACAGCGCCCCCGCCGGCACCGGTGCAACCAGCGGCTCCCGCCAAGCCGGGGCTCTCGGGACACGAGCTGACCGACCTGTTGGCCAAACATGCGAACGAAACCGACACGGACAGCGCATTCACGCAGCTGTTTGGGATCTGGCGAATCCAGTACGTTCCCGCCAGCGTGGACCCCTGCAGCCAGGCCTCGAATCAGGGCCTGGAGTGCCTGAATCAGAAGGGCTCCTTCGGACAGTTGCGGCTGTATAACCGACCAGCCATCCTGGTGCTCAGTGACAATGCCGGGGCCAGTCATCAGGTGGTACTGACTGCATTAGACGACGAGCATGCGACGGTACAGTTGGGGGGAGCCAGCCAGGATGTCAGTATCGGCGAGCTGTCACGCTACTGGTTCGGGGATTTTGTTATGTTGTGGCGGCCGGGCACCAGCCAGGTAAAGTCTCTCTCGCAGGGAATGCGAGGAGATGATGTACGCTGGCTCCGCCAGAGTCTGCAGCGGGTGGAAGGTGAACACAGTGACGGACCGGTGAGCGACGTGTTCGATGAAAACCTCAGTAAGCTGGTGCGTGATTTCCAGCGCCAACACCGTTTGACGGTGGATGGCATCGCGGGCGTGCAGACACAGATTGTACTGGCCAGCGCGGTGGCTCCGCCGGACTCGCCATTCCTTTACCTGGCTGACGCACACGGCGGTTAAATGTCGTTCATTCTCGACGCACTGAAGAAATCTGAAACCGACCGGCAACGGCAAACGGGGCCCGCCCTGTTTGAAGTGAAGGTCGCGCCGCCAAAGGCGGGATTTCCAGTGTGGGCGATTGCCATCGTGGTGCTGCTCGTCATCAACATGGTGATTGTTGGCTGGATGTTGTTGCGCAGGTCATCGAAGGCCGACGAGGCGGCACAAAACACGCCACCGGCGGCAGCGAGCCAGCAGGCACCAACACAGGGCAACAACAGGGGCACGTGGTCGCCATCAGTCGCGACGATCCCGCCGCCAACCAACATGGCGCCGCAAGGAGCCCAATACAACAATGCGCCCCAGCAACCTTATGGGACGCAAGGTGCGCAGCAGGATATGCGCGCACCCGGCAATCCGCAGCAGCGCGGGGAGCAGGAGTGGCAACAATCACAGCGCGGCTCCGGTGGAGGCGACCAGAACGAGCCCACCCTCGGCAGCGGTGGGGCGAACACCGGGCGCTTTGCGGCCAATGAAAACGGCCGGGGTGGCGACAGCGGGGGACGGTTCGGATCCAATGGAAACGGCGGGGGCGCAGGGCCCAACGGAACGCCCGGCGGCCTTGGCGGCCCCGGGATGAACGGCGGTGGCGGGGTCAACAGCGGTGCCGGGATCAACGGCGGTGCCGGGATCAACGGCAGTGCCGGGAGCAACGGCGGCGCTGGAGGCGTGGCTGGCGGGATAGGCCGCGTCGGAGGTGCCGGTGCGAGCGCGGACAGCAACAGTGGCAATCCCGACGACTTTGCCCCTGCCCAGGACCCCGGCTCGCCCCTGTTCAAAGGTCACGTAAAGAGGGGCACCGAGAGCGGGTTGATGCTCTACCAGGACCTGGCGGTTACGAACGGCGCCAATCTTCCGGAATTACGGCTCGATATGCACGTATATGACCCGAAACCGCAAGCTCGTTTCGCGCTCATCAACATGCACAAGGTGACCGAAGGACAGATGGCCGGTGACGGCGTGAGAGTCGAGGCCATCACCCCGGAAGGCGTGGTCCTCTCCCACAATGGCACGAGGTTCCTGCTTCCCCGCGAGTAATCCCGCTACAGGATCAGCCGGCATATCCGATCGCCGGGCGCGGACTACTCGGCGATGTACCAGCGACGATCTACCTGCTCGAGGGTAAAGGTCTGGTACGGCAACCCTTGCCCGGTCAGGTCATAGACCGCCCGCTGACCGGCAGCTTCGTAGCGAGGCGCCAGCCCCCGGACAATATGTAATGTCGACAATAGCAGCTGCTGCGTGCCCATACTGGTCTGGCAGCGGTTGATCAGGGCCTGCAGCGCCTTTTTCCCAGTGACTTTGCGGAAGTTCGGACTCATTTGCGATTCATAGTAGGCGTCGCAATGGCCCTCGTTCAGTGACTTCTCCGCCGCTGTGAGCAGCTCCAGGACGGCCGAGGTCGCTGACGCGGTGGCAGCACCGGCGCCGGAGGAAGGCGAACGCCCCGCAATCAGATCGTCGATCTGCGCCTCGATCTCATCCGGGACGGCGGCCTTCCAGTCCTTGCCGTAGGGCCGCAGGGTCACGACATTCACCACCTGCACCTTGCCGTGGTCCTTAGGCTGCCGACCGCTGACCATCACCTGGACGCGATCACCCTTGTCCGGAACGGCGGCAAGCCCCTCCACCGAGGCGTATTCCCGGCCGGTCAGTCGAAGCTTGTGGGCGAGCGTCGCGTAGAAACCTGCATCGGTCAGGCGCTCGATCTCATCTAGCGGCATTCCCTGCCCGAACAACCGCGAGCGGACAGCGCCGTCGCCGCGCTCAGCCTCCAGCAAACGGAGCACTCGCAGGCGCAGGGCCCGTAAATCATCTGGATGGAGAGTCTGTGCTACGGCCTGGGGATCACCGCTGGCGACCGCCTGCAGGAATGCCAGGACGGCTGTCCTCTGCGTGGACGAAACGCTTGCGGGAGCGCCAGAGACCGGAACCCAGGCCAGCGCCGCGAGGAGCAATAAGAGCGCACCACACTGACGCATTCTGACCATGCCTGACCCCCCATCCGCAGGTCTCGGAGGATAGCGCACCGACCAGCCTGGCCTTGGCCTTCCGGAAGGCGACCAGAATCACAGAATCCGGGTGCCGAAGGCGACAAGAATCCAATGCCTGCGTCATCGTGATTCCGCTTGCGAATCGCAGCTTTGCGTTCGCTCAGATCCATGAACTTTCAGAAGTAGCCCTACAGTGCATAATTTGGCGGGAACGCCCGTCGTGACCGATGAGTCACGAACACCGGTCCCGACTGGCGAAAGCCTGGTCGTGTTGACCCGTGATCCGGCGTTGGCCGAGACCCTGAAGGCTCTCGGCGCCGAACACAACATCGTCACCGTCGATGCCGAGTCCGACCTGGCAGGCGAGCTCGTGGGCAAGAGCGTGGCGATCCTCGATGCTGCCGCCGTGGCCACTCCCATCGGGCGGCTGACTGACAAACTCCAGTCACAATTCCCGGACCTGGTGCTGATCGTCGCCGGCACCATCAGTGATCAAACAGCGCTTGCGACGCAGATCACAAATGGAACCGTCTACCGGTTCCTCCACAAACCCGTCTCCGAACAGCGCGTGAAGCTGTTTGTCGAGGCCGCCTGGCGCCGGCATGGCGAGGAGATTCCGGCCTCGGGGGTTGCCGAAGAAAGTCCCGCCCCACCCCGGACTGCACTTTTCGTCGGCGGCGCGGTGGCAGTCGCGCTCCTGGCAGCGGGTGGTTGGTTCATGACCCGCAAGCCCGCTCCGGCGCCCGTCAGCAAGACCGTAGCGACGACCGAGCGGGACGAACAGTTCGAGTCTCTTCTTTCGCGGGCGGACGCCGCCCTCGCATCCGGCGCGCTCGTCGCGCCTTCTGGACAAAGCGCCGTCGATCTCTACAAGCAGGCGCGCCATCGCAATGGCAGTGATCCGAGGCCTGCGGCCGGTATTGAGAAAGTCATCAACAAGCTGTTGTCAGCGGCAGAGGACCAGCTCGGCTCCCAACATCTCGATGAAGCCCAGAAGCTCACCGACCAGGCCCGCGCCATCGAGCCGGATCATGTCCGGGTCGCATTCTTGAGCACGCAGATCGGCAAGGAGCGCGAGCGCTTCGTGTTGAATCAGGCGCGCCAGGCCGCCTCCAGCGGCAACATCGAGGCGGCGATTGCCGTTCTCGACGGTGCGGGCAAGGAAGGCAAACACTCCACGCTGGTTGCCGAAGCGCGCGAGGAGTTGGAGCAGAAGAAGCTCGAAGATCGCGTTGGGGACTATCTCAGCAAGGCGGCCGAGCGGTTGCGCGCGGGCCAGCTCGTCGAGCCGGCCCAGGACAATGCGCGTTTTTTCATTGAGTCGGCGCGGGCGGTTGCGCCGAACGAGCCACAGGTGAAGCAGGCGCAGAAGCAGCTCGAAGAGCACCTGGTGGCCCAGGTCCGGAAGTCACTGGCCGCCGGCAATGCGGAAACCGCGCAACACTGGATCGACGCAGCCGCCGACTCCGGTGTCAGCCGCGATGAAATCACGGAGCTGACCAAGGAAACTCAGCGGGTGCAGAGTAGCGCGAAGGCTGATGCCATGGCTCGGCTGACACTCCTGTTCAACCAGCGGTTGAGCCAGGGCAAGGTCATCGACCCGCCCAACGACAGCGCGAAATTCTACCTGGCGCAACTCGTTCAGTCGGATGCAACTCATCCGTCAACGGTGTTGGCGCGGCAGGCTTTGGCGAGCCGCACGCTCGACGAAGCCCAGGCGGCGGCGCATCGCCAGGACTACGCGGGAGCCAAACGCTGGCTCGCAGAGACACGGGAAGCCGGCACTGACGAGGCAAGCATCAGTGCAGTTGACCATGACCTGACGCAGGAGACGACCAGACACGCCACCGAAGTCGTGTCGGCCGCGAACCTGGAGTTGGCCAAATACGTGGCACCGGTTTTCCCGGCCGCCGCGCGCGAGCATGACTCGAGCGGCTGGGTGGAAGTTCAGTTTCTGGTGAAGGCGGATGGTTCAGTTTCAGATGTGATCATCACGGGTGCAGAGCCGGCGGGCCTGTTTGAGCAGGCCGCCGTCGATGCTGTCAGAAAATGGCGCTACAAGCCCGTGGAGCGCAACGGACACGCGACAGATCAGCGTGCGCGCTTACGGATGAAATTCGCATTGGGTAAATAATGGCCAAGACGATGCCAGCACGGTTGCTCGTGGTTGACCAGGACGCTCGTTACGGAGAGTGGCTCAAACATCATTTGGGCGTTCTCTGTCCGGAATCGCCGGTCACTGTTCTGCAGCTCTCCGACTTTGAGCGTTGGAGCCGGGAGCTGTCGGGCCGCGATTGTGATGTTCTGATGTTGGCTGCCTGCTTCGGGAACAGCCCGGAGGATCCCAGGGCACAGGGGTTGGACTTGTTGCGGCAGCTGCGCGAGAAGCCGCACTTTCCGGCCGTCATTGCTGTCGCCGAAGAGGGCAACGAGCTGACGGCGGTTCGCGCCATGCAGCTCGGCGCGGTCGACTATCTGCCCAAGCGGCTGCTCACACCGGAGCGGCTGAAGACGTCAGTGAAGCTGGCGCTGCGGATGATTGAGAAGCGCGTTGCGCGGCGGCTCGCCAGCCTCCAACACTCGATGGACGGGGAAAGCAGGTCGGAGGTTCTGCCGATCAGGATGGCAGTGGTGTCGACGGATGCGGCCGAAGCCGCGGACGCCAAGGCTGCCGAGGCGCTGTTGAGCAAATCGGCAGGGGCGCCGGTGGACAGCAAGGAAAGCTCGGGCGACATCAGCCGTAACATCGGGATGCAGAGGTTCGCCGAAGCCACGCCCGGCGGCAACGGCGAGCCCTACCCCGCGGCAAGCGCGAAATCAGGCGATGCCGCGGTGGCCCCCGCTACGGTAGCCGCTTCCACGGAACCCGCCCTCGCAACCGGTTCCACGCAACCTGCCAGGGCAGTGGCTGCAGCCGCCACCGGGGCGGCCACCGTTGACCCGGCCGCGTCCGTCTCTGCGCCTACAGCGGTCCAACCGCCCGAGGCCGACGCGCGCAGCGCCGAGATATCCAAGGGTGGACCGGCCAATGAGGCCGCCGCACCCGGGGTTGATTCTGCCAAGACCGACTCAGCCAGATCCAACTCAACGAAAGGCGACTCGCCCAAGCCTGCTTCAGCCAAAGTCGAAACCGCCAGGCCGCGCGAAACAAACACAGCGCCCGCGGTGCCGTCCGCCAGGGCCCCCGGCGGCGAGTTCATGCCGGCCAACTTCATCCCCGGCTATACCATCCACGCCACCATCGGCGAATCCGAAAAAGCGGCCGTATACGTCGCGACGAGCGCCGCCCGAAACGAGAACGTGGCGCTGAAAGTCAGCAAGACCATCCGCGACGAGGTCGCGGGCCGTCAGTTCCTCGAGCGTGAATACACGGCGATCGTAGCCATCCGCGACCCATCGGTCGTGCAGATCTATGACTACGGCGTGCATGCCGGTTACGAATACCTCGTCATGGAATATCTGCCTCGCGGCGATCTGAAAGCGCGGATGCAACAGCCACTGACCGAACAGGAAGCCCTCCGTTACGTTGCACAGATCGCTGCTGCACTGCAGGTGGTACACCACGCCGGCCTGCTGCATCGGGACCTGAAGCCACCCAATGTCATGTTGCGCGAGAATGGCGATGTGGCATTGATCGACTTCGGCCTGGCGCGTGCTCTCGACGGGAGTACGCCGAGCACGCGTACAGGCGTGTTGCGTGGGTCACCGTATTACATGAGTCCTGAGCAGGCGATGGGCGAGTTGCTCGACGCCCGTTCAGACTTCTACAGCTTAGGGATCATGTTCTACGAGATGTTGACGGGAAAGAAGCCGTATACGGGCGGGTCGGCGATGGACGTGTTACAACAGCATGTCAATGCGCCGCTGCCGATGTTGCCGAAGGCATTGGTCCATTACGAACCGTTATTGCTGAAGATGCTGGCGAAGTCGCGCGAAGACCGGTTCGGCAGCGCCGAAGAGATCCTCGTCGCCATTTCAGCCCGTCGCGAGGCCGACCGGGCCGCTCGCGAAGCGGAACAGGTGGAGTCCACCGCCGCCTGAAGATCGACGCGGCGACCACATCAGCCGCGACGGGCCTTCCGCCGCTGCAGTGTTCCCGCGGCGCGGCGACGCGCGCGGGGAGGCGATCGACAGGTACTGGAGCGCCCGCAGAATTGGATTTCATCCTTATTGGTCATTGTCTTAGGACCATTCCGTTCCGTAACATGGAGTTGCACCTCGTCCCACGGGGGGACGTGCCTTAGATAAAGGAGATCGTCCGCCATGCAGCCGCTGGCCACAGCGTCGAATGCACGCCGACCGGCGTACATCATCGAAGTGCTCGCGGCGGCGGTCGTATACTTCGCCACCTCCCGGCTCGGCCTCGAGTTGGCCGTGGTGGCCAAGCAGGTCTCCATCATCTGGCCGGCCACCGGCCTGGCGCTCGCACTGCTCGTTCTGCGGGGACGGCTGATCTTTCCAGCCATCTTCCTGGGCAGCTTCGCCGCCAATGTCCTGAATGACACCTCCGTAGTCGCCTCGATCGGCATCGCCGTGGGCAACACTCTGGAGGCCGTACTGGGCGCGACCCTGCTGCGTCGGGCAGGTTTCCAACCCTCGATGCGCCGACTGCATGATGTGGCGTCACTGTTCCTGCTCGCGGCCTGCCTCAGCACCATACTCAGCGCCACAATCGGCGTAATGACGTTGTGTTTGAGCGGCACTCAGCCGTGGAGCAACTTCACATCGCTGTGGTCAACCTGGTGGATCGGAGATGCCATTGGCAATCTGGTCACCGCCCCCTTCATGTTTGTCTGGGCCGACCAGGCCCGCAATCGCTGGCGGCTGCAGCGCATTGCCGAAGGCATGCTGCTGCTCGTCTCCATGGGATTTCTGAGCCTGGCCGTATTTGTCGACCACGGAACGGAAGTCCCGTACCCGGTTCACTATCTCATTTTCCCGGCGGTCATCTGGGCAGCGTTGCGCCTGGGCCAACATGCCACGGCCACTTTGGTATTCGGCTCCATGGCGGTGACCATCGTGGCGACGATCGCCGGCCGAGGCCCTTTTGTTACACCAAACCTCGGCGCCAGCCTGTTGCAGGTGGCACTCTTCATGGCCGTCGTCGCGGTCACAGGGTTGTTTCTGGGAGCCGCCACGGCGGAGCGCAATCGCGCCGAGCGTCGCAGAAGCGAGGATTACCAGCGACTGCGCCTGAGTGAAGAGCGGCTGGCCCGCCAGGCCGAAGAGCTGGCCGCCGCCGATCGCCGCAAGGATGAGTTCCTGGCGGTGCTGGGTCACGAGTTGCGCAATCCCCTTGCGCCACTGCAGAACGGCCTGGAGCTGTTGACCCTCGGCGGGCACGATCAAGCGCTCGTCACCCACGCGCGCCAGTTGATGGAACGGCAGTTGCGCCACCTCGTGCGTCTCGTGGACGACCTTCTGGATGTCGCCAGAATCCGCTCAGGCAAGATCGTTCTGGAGCTCGAGCGCGTCGAGATCGCTCCGATGATCACCAGCGCCGTGGAGCTGGCACGTCCCATGATCGATTCCCGCGGTCACGATCTGCAGGTGATTCTCCCGCCGGAACCTCTCTGGACTGACGCGGACAGGATCCGGCTTCCGCAGTTGTTGGCCAACCTCCTGAACAACTCCGCCAAATACACCGACGAGGGTGGCAGCATCACACTGAGCGTTGCGCGGTTGGAATCGCATATCGTAGTCAATGTCCGCGACACGGGCATCGGCATGAACGAGGAGGCACTCGCCAACGTCTTCGAGCTGTTCGCCCAGGCGGCCGGTACCACCCACGCCGTTCAAGGCGGGCTGGGTGTTGGATTGAGCCTGGCCCGCAGCATCGCAGAGCTGCATGGTGGAGTACTGACAGCCCACAGCGAAGGGCTCGGAAAGGGCAGTCAGTTCATCCTGCGACTTCCCGCCACCGAAGCACCCGCTGCCCATCCTGACATCTCAGGCGCTCAGGCCGAGCCGGGCATGCGACAACGCATCCTGGTCGTCGACGACAACGTGGACGCCGCGGAAAGCCTGGGAACGATGCTCGCCTACTCAGGCCATGATGTCCGTGTTGCACACGGCGGCGTCGAAGCACTCACCGCCGCGCGTGAATTCGCGCCCAATGTGATGATTCTGGATCTGGGGATGCCCGAGATGGACGGATACGAGGTTGCAAAAGCAGTGCGCTCGGACCCCAGAATTGCGGCGACCCGCCTGATTGCATTGTCCGGCTACGGCCAACCCGATGACCGGCGCAGAACGGCCGATGTCGGTTTTGATGAGCACCTGGTCAAACCTGTTGAGCACGACGTACTCAACGCGGCTCTCAACTAGCTTTATTCACGAACGGCACGGCCTGAAAGCGGTGACTCACTCGGGAAGGGTGTTTTCGGCAGCGTGAAAAACAGGAGTTTTTCCCGCAGCCCCCCATGGGTGCGACGCATGCGTCGCACGGGTTGGCCCGCGAGGGTCAACCCCGGGCCGTGAGCAGGCGCAGGCCTGCGCAACTGGGTTTACGCGGTGCCGAAAACACCCTTCCCGAGTGAGGCGCCGCCGGCACCGCGTTTCCCGTTCGTGAATAAAGCGGGCTAGAGCCGCTTGCTCATCGGCAGAAACTCGATCACAACACCCGGCGACACCTCGTACTGGACCTGCTGCACGCCGGCATAGCCACGCGCCGAATACAATCGGATCCCCGGCAGCGTCGACATCAACTCAACACGTGAGAAACCGCGCAGGCGCGCCTCGGCCTCACACTTCTCGAGCAGCATCGTGCCGATGCCGCGCCGGGCATGAGCGGGGTCGACAAAGAATGCGCGAATCTTCGCCGGCTCAGTCCCGGGATCGAGCTCGGCCGCGTCCCGCTCCCGACGCTTGTCGCCACCGAACAGCGTCTTTCGAAAGCTCCAACCCCCGCAACCAACGATGACCCCCGCTTCTTCGACGACGAAATAGGTGCCATCGTTGATGAGTTGCGAGTCGACACCGAAGGCGCCCTGAAGAGCGCCTTCAACCTGTTCCGGTCGATAATCCGCGACACTGAGACCGCGCGCTGAGCGGGCAATCAGGTCGTGGAGCACGCCGCGATCAGCGAGCGTTGCGGGACGTATCGTGAGCATGACGCTCCCCTGCGAAAACCTGCGCACCACCGATCACCATCGCCGCATCGACCCCGGCGCGGTGAACCGCCGCAGTTGTCGGCGGCACACAACGTTGTTACTGCTGCAATCGTCGGTGTGCTTTCGACCGGTGGTCATGCCGCCGCCCGCTGAGCGTCGGATCCTGTCGCGCGCAGACACGGTGTCTGGCTGGGCGGACACTCAACAGGCGAGGACTCGTTCCCGCTAACGGAGGTCCCACACCTGGACCCGACGCTGAGAATGTTTCGGGCCGCATTGAGGTCCCGATCGTGCCACTCACCACAGTGTGCACATTCCCAACGCCTTACAGCAAGCTGTCTGAGACCGCTGGGACCACTGAGGGCTCCACAGCTAGAACAGCTTCGCGAGGTGTTTCGCTCGTTGACGACCTGGACGGTTCTGCCGGCGCACTCGCCCTTGTACTGCAGGAATCGTTTGAGTGTGCCCCAGCCGGAGTCCAGGACGGATTTCGCCATCCGTGTCTTGGCCAGCTTCAGGCTACTCACATCGCCCACGAGGATTGTCTGATATGTATTGATGAGATGGCGGCTGAACTGATGGCAGGCATCCTGCCGACGCCGCCGGATCCGTCGATGCAGCCGCTTAGCCTGCCGCACATGCCCTCGTCGTTGCAGGGCGCCGATGCGATGTTGCGCATCCCGATAAGACCGGATCGCTTCCAAGCGCTCCCCGTCGCTCGTCACGGCAACATCCTTGATCCCGAGATCCACTCCCACCGACTCCTTCGGGGCTGCGGTCTGCTCAACGCTCACCTCCACGGGTAAGCATAGCCACCAGTCCCCAACCGCATCCTGCGCAAAGCAGCCCTGCTTCCAAGTTACCCCCTCCAGGCGCTCACGCTCAAATACACGAAAGGTCTTGCCGCAGAAGCGCAGCGCGGTGCCCTTGCGCTTCAAGCTCGCCGCCTTGAAGGGGATCCACCCGAGGCTGCGGCGGGCTCCGCGACTGACCCGCCAGCGCAACTTCAAGCGTCGGGCCGCCACGCGCTTCTGCGCGTACTCCACACAGATGCGCTGGATGGTGTCCGCGCCGATACGCTGAAAATACTCGGTCGCACCGGCCGTGAGGTTGCACAGGTCGTAGCCGGAGAGCCACTTGCGCTTGCGGTCCGTCCGGGTGGCCGTAGCGCAGGAAATCTGATTGCAGTAGTTGAACACGCCGTTCACTTCGACCGCGGCCGCATTGAGCCAAGCATGAGACTCCGGACGGACCTTGAATCGCAGGGTTCGGGTGAACGGGACTGACATGGGTCCATCATCCAACGCCTCGATCCGTCTGGCGATATCCAGAAATTGCCCAAAACATCGAGAAATGCGGCCGTCGCTGCTCACGGCGAAGAATCTCTCTCGGAACGACCGGGAACGAGAGCGCCACGACCGGATCAGTCACTTTTCACGCGCGCTCGTGCTCCACGCATTGCGCAACTCGCTCGCGGGTCGTCAACATCTCTGTTAATCCGTAGTTTCACCGGCAGGGGCTCCCTCGATTCTCTCTGCTCAAACCCGAGTGTGCCACACGTCCCGCCGCACCGAGCTTGACACTACGGGGTCGGGAAAGGTGCAATGCAGGCTCGGAGCTTGCTGGCGAACCAAGGGTCGCAAGACATCCTGTGAATCCGATGCATCTCGTTGATACGACCCTGTTTTACTCACCTACCAGCGGCGGCATCCGGCGTTACCTGGACGCCAAGCATGCCTGGCTGAAAGCCAATACAGCCTGGGAGCACACCATTGTCGTGCCCGGTCCCGAGGACCGCGTGGACCGTGGCGATGTGTGCACCCTGAGTGGCTTTGTCGTGCCCGGCTCGTTCAACTACCGCCTGCCACTGAATCCGCAACGCTGGACCGACCTGCTGCTCGCGCTCGAGCCGAGCCTCATCGAGGCCGGTGACCAGTTTCATCCCGCGTGGTGCGCGGCTCACGTTGCCCGCCGCCGCGGCATACCCGTCGCCGCGTTTTATCATTCCAATCTGCCGCAGATCATCAGCCGAAAAGCCGGCGGCCTGGGCGAGCGCGCGGTCGGCCGCTACGTGAAATGGCTCTATGAGCGCTTCGACGTTGTCTTCGCTCCGAGCCGCCTGATGTGCGCGTATCTGAATCACCTGGGTGTCCGTCACACGCTGTATCAGCCTCTGGGCGTCGACACCAATGTCTTCAGCCCCGAGCGGCGCAAAGCCGATCTTCGCGACGAGCTCGGTCTGTCACCCGATTCACGCCTGCTGGTCTATGCCGGCCGGTTTGCCGGCGAGAAAAATCTCCCCGTGCTGTTGCAGGCCTTCGCGCGCTTGGGCCGTCCCT
>Ga0207641_10003456_pt1 | contig 13993 bp, 13 predicted proteins | sample KBSSwiS62_FD_184306 | JGI IMG/M metagenome (GOLD analysis project Ga0207641, IMG submission 184306) | Switchgrass rhizosphere microbial communities from Kellogg Biological Station, Michigan, USA - KBS Switchgrass S6-2 (SPAdes) (version 2) | ecosystem: Host-associated > Plants > Roots >... | reverse complement strand
GTAATGTTCCCGCTCCGATGCGTAGAAGGACTGCAACCTTGGCAGCGCTGGCGGCCACCGCCGCCTTACTGGCGCTGGCGCTGATCTTTGGGGGTGGCTCCGACTCCAAACACGCCGAGGCGAGCGCGGCAGCGGTGCCGGGTCAGCCCAGCGTAGAGATCGTCTCCCCCCGTAACGGCGCTCGTCAGACCAGCCACGCGGTCGTGGTCAAGGCGATCATCGAAAACTTCCAGCTCTCGCCACGCGAATTCGGCCGCGCGCCGCAGCTCGGCATGGGCAACATCCGCTTCAGCCTCAACCGCGTTCCCGACTGCGTCTACCCCAAGAAACTGCTGGACGCGATCAACAGCCCGATCGGCAACGGCCGCCTCGACGGCGCCTCCTTCGACTACCCCCGCTACTCCGGCCCCAACGGCGTCCTCGCCGAGCGGATCGGCAGCAGCGGCAGCTACTCGCCGGCGACGCGGCCGGAGATCTTCTACCGCGGCCTCCCCCCCGGCTTCTACCGGCTGATCCTCAACCTGGCCCAGAACAGCGGCGCCGTCGCCCCCTTCCACGCCGTCACCAACTTCCAGATCCTCCCCCGTCCCGGCCACGGCCCGAAACCCTGCCCGGGGAACAAAGTCCCCAGCGCCAAGGCCGCCGCCAGGCTCAACGGCTAGACGGACCCGTCAGGGGGGCCATCAGACGCTGCGCGCCTCCGCCAGTGCCAGCTCCCAGAGCTCCAGCCATGTAGTGCCGCACTCCTCGGCGTATGCGTCGACCAGTCTGTCCAATCCGATCTCGGGGATGACTCGGCGCGTCTCGAACTTCGTAACGCTGGGGCGACTGGCTCCCGAGCGTGTAGCGATATCAGCTTGGAGCACGCCTGCTTTCAGGCGCTCAGCACGCAACACCGAGGCAAGCGGCTCCAGCATACCGGCGGGCACCAACCGAACCTATGGACTGTCGCCAACACTCGGGTTCTCTCAGAGAACTGTAAGCTAGGCGGTGGATTGGCTCCTTGCCACCCCTGCATCGCTGCATGGGCCCCGGCGAGATCACTGACACGGAGATCTCGGCTGGGGCCCGTGCTGTAGTCGGCTCGGCTTCAAGATCCGCATGGCGAGGAAACGGCCTGAGCGGAGGAGAGCTTCACGCCGCCTTCTGGACCGAGGAGGCCAATACTTCACTTTGTATAGTGGGTGGGAATGCGCACGTACCGTCGTTTGATGGGCTTCCTCCGTCCCTACCGTCCCCAGCTCTGGGGATCGATGGCGTTCGCCTGGGCGGCAATCGGGATGACGGTGCTGATCCCGCTGCTGACCGGCCACGCGGTCAACGCGATCAAGGACGGGGACAAGTCCGCCCTGCTGCCGCTCGCCCTGGCGATCGTCGGCGCCAGCATCCTCCGCCTCGGCCTCACCGTGGTCAGGCGGCTGGTCGCGGGCAAGGTCTCGCTCTCGGTCGAATTCGACCTGCGCCAGACCTTCTACGCGCACCTGCAGCGGCTCGACCTCGGCTTCTTCGACGGCCAGCAGACCGGACAGCTGATGTCGCGGGCGACCGTCGACCTGCAGGCGATCCGCTTCTTCCTCGGCTACGGCCTGATCTTCATCACCCAGAGCCTGCTGACGATCGTGCTGGCGAGCGTGGTGATGATCGCGATCAACCCGCTGCTGGCCCTGATCGCGCTGGCACCGGCGCCCTTCGTCATTTACACCGCCTCCCGCTACAACCGCGTTTCCCGCCCGGCCCTGCAGGAGGTCCAGCAGCGGATCGCCGAGCTGACCGCCGAGGCCGAGGAGAACGTCTCCGGGATCCGCATCGTCAAGGCCTTCGCCCGCGAGGAGTACCAGCTGCACCGCTTCCAGCGCGCGGTCTCCCGGGTCTTCGACCAGAGCATCTACTCGACCAGGCTGCAGGCGTTCTTCTCGCCGCTGATCGGGCTGCTGCCGCAGTTCGGGATCGCCCTGGTGCTCCTGGTCGGCGGCCGCCAGGTGATCAACGGCACCCTCAGCCTCGGCAGCTTCAGCGCCTTCTACCTCTACGTCGGGATGCTGGCCGGCCCGATGCGGATGCTCGGGGTGACGATGGGGATGGCGCAACGGGCGATCGCCTCCGGCAACCGGATGTTCGAGATCATCGACCGCGAACCGGCGATCCAGAGTCCGCCGGGGGCGCCGGCGCTGCCCTTCGGCGGCGGCGAGGTCGAGCTGCGCGGGGTAACCCTGCGCTACGACGGTGCCGCACCGGCTCTGAGCGACGTCGATCTCGACGTCGCGGCGGGCAAAACGGTGGCGCTGGTCGGCCCCTCCGGCGCCGGCAAGACCAGCCTGGTCGGGCTGATCGCCCGGCTTTACGACCCGAGCGAGGGGACGGTCCTGGTCGACGGCGCCGACATCCGCGAGATCGACGTCGACTCGCTGCGCTCCGAGATCGCCTTCGTCGCCGACGACAGCTTCCTCTTCACCGCCAGCGTCGCCGAGAACATCGCCTACGCGCGCCAGGAGGCGAGTCTGGAGGAGATCGAAGCCGCGGCCCGCCGCGCCCAGGCCGACGAGTTCATCCGCGAGCTGCCCGACGGCTACGAGACCCGGGTCGGCGAGCGCGGCCTCACCCTCTCCGGCGGCCAGCGCCAGCGCGTGGCGATCGCCCGCGCCCTGCTCGCCGACCCGCGGATCCTGATCCTCGACGACGCCACCTCCTCGGTCGACGCGACCACGGAGGAGGCGATCAAGTCCGGACTCGGCGAGGTGATGGCCGGGCGTACGACCTTCGTCATCGCCCACCGCCTCTCGACCGTCTCCCTGGCCGACGAGGTGGTCGTGATCGACGGCGGCAGGATCGTCGACCGCGGCACCCACGAGGAGCTGATGCGGGGCTGCGGCTTCTATCGCGAGATCGCCGAGCACGGGCTCGCCGACTCGGTCTTCCTCCAGCGCGACCTCGAGAGCCGCGAGGAGATGGCGCGCCTGTGAGCAACGAGGTCAAGACCAACGCCGAGCCGAACGGCTCCGAGCCGGGCGACAACCGCCTGCGCAACGTCTTCCTGCTCTTCGTCGCGCTCTGGCGCCTGGTTCGCGGCGAGGACCAGCGGGGCCGCAAGGTGCGCTGGATGATCGGCCTGCTGCGGCCCTACCGCGGCCGCATGGCGCTGATGTTCCTCGCCCTCGTAATCGAGACCGCCGCCGGCCTCGCCCCGCCCTACCTGGCCGGCCGCGCGATCGACGCCGGGATCGTCACCGGCGACCTCAGCGCCCTCGACCTCACTGTCGCCGCCTTCGTCGGCGCCGCCCTGCTCTACGCGGTCGGCACCTACGCCGAGACCTATCTGGTCGGCTGGGTCGGGACCCGCGCCCTCCAGGACCTGCGCGAGCGCCTCTTCGGCCACATCCAGTCGATGTCGATCGGCTTCTTCACCCGCCGCAGCCCCGGCGTCCTGATCTCGCGCATGACCAACGACGTCGAGGCGCTCAACCAGCTGGTGACCAGCGGCGTGGTGACGATGTTCTCGGCGACCCTGACCCTGGTCGGCGTGATCGTGATCCTGCTCCTGCTCGACGTCAAGCTGGCGCTGATCACCTTCCTCACCCTGCCGCTGCTGGCGATCGCCAGCGTCACCTTCCGGATCGTCTCGGCCGGGGCCTACCGCGCGACCCGCGAGCGGATCGCCGCCGTCACCTCCTACCTGCAGGAGACGCTCAGCGGCGTCCGCGTGGTGCGCAGCTTCGGCCAGGAGCCCCGCCACGTCGACGTGATGACCGACCTCAACGAACGCAACCGCGACGTGAACATGAAAACGGTCTACCTCAACGCCTCCTACTTCCCGGCAGTCGAACTTCTGGCCGCGATCGGGACCGCGGTGATCCTGCTCTACGGCGGCAGCCAGGCGATCGACGGCGCGATCAAGGTCGGGATCATCGTCTCCTTCGTCGCCTACCTGGCGACCTTCTTCGAACCGATCCAGGAACTGTCCCAGCTCTACACTACCTACCAGCAGGGGATGGCGGCGCTGGACAAGATCTTCGACCTGCTCGACACCCCGCCGGACATGATCGACGCCCCCGGCGCGATCGACCCGGGCACGCTGACCGGCGAGATCGAGATGAAGAACGTCTGGTTCTCCTACAAGGAAGACGCCGAGCCGCCCGGGCCCGGCGAGCGCTCGTCTCCCGACCTCGCCGACATCTGGGCGATGCGCGACGTCGACCTCCACGTCCCCCCCGGCCAGACCCTCGCCCTGGTCGGCGCCACCGGCGCCGGCAAGTCGACCTTCGCCAAGCTCGTCGCCCGCTTCTACGACCCGCAGGCGGGCGAGGTGCTGGTCGACGGCCATGACCTGCGCGAGGTCCAGCAGCGGGCGCTGCGGCGCCAGCTCGGGATCGTCCCCCAGGAGGGCTTCCTCTTCTCCGGCAGCGTTCGCGAGAACATCGCCTTCGGGCGCCCGGAGGCGAGCCTGGAGGAGATCGAAGCGGCCGTCGCCACCGTCGGCGCCACCGAGTTCGTCGCCGCCCTGCCGGAGGGGATCGAGACCGAGGTCGGCGAGCGCGGCGTCCAGCTCTCCGCCGGCCAGCGCCAGCTGGTCGCCTTCGCCCGCGCCCTGCTCGCCGAACCCCGCATCCTGATCCTCGACGAGGCCACCTCCAACGTCGACGTCCGCACCGAGAAGACGATCGAGAAAGGGTTGGAGAGGCTGCTCCAGGGCCGCACCGCGATCGTCATCGCCCACCGCCTCTCGACGATCCGCCGCGCCGGCAAGATCGTCGTGCTCGAAGGGGGGGAGATCGCCGAGCAAGGGACGCACGACGAGCTGATCGCGGCGGGTGGGGTGTACGCGCGGTTGTACGGGGCGTGGGCTGAGTCTTCGGCGGCGTAGGTGGGCGTAGGAGAGGTCGGTGCCCCTCTGGGCGAATTAGTCGCTCCGGGCCCTATGGGCCCGTCGCTCCGGATGTTGGTGCGCGACCTAAAGGTCGCGCAGGAATCGGATTGCATGTCGCGCCCTTCGGGCAACATTCGCCCAGAGGGGCACCGACCTCTCCTACAGCTCACGCGCGGGCAAGGACTCACCGACTTGAGCCGCAGCCGCGCGCAAAAAACCAACGGGACGATTAGCTGCTTGATGTGTTCAGAGGAACTACACCCCCGACTCGTACTCCGTAGCTGGATTGTGCGAGGCGTCCGTTGGAGGGGTGGCGATAGGCCTCCCCGGGAATGTGTGCGAAGCACGCGGAAATGCAATCCGGTTATCGCGCGACCTTTAGGTCGCGCTCCAATATCCGGAGTGACGCGCCCATAGGGCGCGGAGCGACTAATTCACGGGGAGGCCTATCGCCACCCCTCCCATGAGCACCTCGAACCCGAGAACTAGCCGGGCCCGACGCCGCCGGAGGTGCCTCCGGCACTGCCACCGGATTCCGGAGCGGCTTCTTCGACGCCCCCACCGGCCCCGCCGGTTTCAGGCGCCACTTCTTCCGGAGCCACTTCTTCCGGCGCCACTTCTTCTTCGACTTCTTCCGGCGCCGCTTCGACCCCGCCTTCTTCGACTTCTTCGGGCGCGCCGCTGCCGTTGATGCCAGCGGTCGGGGTGCTCGGGCCTTCGCTGCAGTCTTCGAAGCCGTATTCGCCGGCGACGCTCTCGAATTCTTCCAGCGCCGGGGCCGCTTTTTCGGTCGCTTCGCCGATCGCGGCGGTGTCTTCGCGTTCGGTCGCCAGTTTGGTCGCGCTCTGGGTCGCCGACAGCTCTTCGGCCGCTTCGATGAATTCGGGGTAGCCGGCGTCTTCGGCGGGGGCACCAAGGCCCTTCAGCCTTTCGACCATGCCGACGTAGAGGTCGGCGACCTGGGTGATCTGTTCCGGCACCGCGATTTCCCGGGCGCCGATCGAGCCGACCGCGGCGTTGACCTCGCCGCAGATCGCGTCGCCCTGGGAGATCAGCTCCGCCTTGGTCAGGGCGGGCGTCGTTTCCGTGGTCGCGGCAGTGGTTTCGGTCGAGTCGCCACCGCCGCCACAACCGGCGATCGCCAGGGCGGCCAGGGGCAGGGCAAGCGTCAAGGAGGTCTTGGAGGGTCTCATCTAAAGAACTGCGGCCCAGGGACTCGAACCCCGACTGCCTCTTCCAGAGAGAGGTGTGCTGCCATTACACCAGGCCGCAATGCGTGCTCAGAAGGATATCGCTGGCGGGGGGAGAGAAAGCGTTGCCCCTGAGCTTAGGCGAGAACATGCGCTCACCCGGCCGTTGTAGACAGAAATGTAGACTTGCCGCGTGGCAAGCGTCGAGACGACCACGATCCGGGTGCGCCGAGGCACCCACGAGCGCCTCCAGAAGCAGGCGGAGCTGACGGGACAAAGCGTGACTCAGGTCCTGGAAGAAGCCGCGGACATGCTGGAGGAGGCCAAGGTCCTCGAGTCGGCCGAGCGCGCCTGGCGACGAGACGCCGAAAGGCCGGCGGAGATCGTCGGCACCGACGCCGCGCGCGATGACGAGTGGGTTCGCGAACTCGAATCGCGACCGCCCCTCACCGATCGGGACTGAGCGTGTCCACGCCCCCTCGTCGCGGTGAGGTCTTCCTGGCCGACCTCGAGCCAGTTGTCGGCAGCGAGCAGAGGGGACGCCGACCGTTCCTGGTTCTCTCGATCAGGCAGATGAACTCGGCGCCGGCGGATCTGGCAGTCGGCCTGCCGCTGACGACCACCGACCGGTCCAGCAAGCTGCACGTGCGGATCGACCCCGCCGAGAGCGGTCTCTCGCGAGTCAGCTACGCGATGCCGGAGATGGTCCGCTCGGTATCCACGCTGCGTTTCCGCAAGCAGGTCGGCCGGGTTCCGATCGAGGCCGTAGAAACCGCTTCCGCCCGCGTCGGCCTCCTGCTCGGCCTCGGCCGCACCCGGTTCTAGTCGATCTCGGAAAGGTCATTGCCGGCGTCGGCGATCGCCTCGCGGGCAGCGGAGACGTCGACCCGGTCGGCCAGCAGGCGGCGGGCTTCGGCCAGGTCTTCGGAGCGGCCGACGCTGAGGGCGCCGGCGACGCGGCCGTCCTTGAGGTACCAGACCGAGAACTCGCCCCGGTCGCGGTCGCCGCGCCAGATCTCCTCGTCCCAGTCCCGGGCCGGGCCGACGTACTCGAGGCTGGCCCAGTCGGCGAGGTCGCTGAAGAAGTAGGGGACGACCTCGTAATCGCGGTCGTCGCCGAGCATGTTGCCGGCGGCGTGGATGCCCTGCTGCATCGCCACGTCCCAGTGCTCGACCCGCAGCCGGCGACCGTGGACGACGCTGTCGTAGGAGCAGCAGTCGCCGGCGGCGTAGATACCCGCGACCGAGCTCCGCAGCTTCGAGTCGCAGGTGACGCCGTCGTCGACCGCGAGCCCGGCCCGCTCGGCCAGCATCGCGTCGGCCCGGACCCCGGCGCCGACGACGACCATGTCGCACTCGATGCTGAGCCGCCCGCTCTTGGTGACCACGGCGGAAACGCGGCCGTCGCCCTCGAAGGCCTCCAGCTCCTCGCCGCCGTGGAACTCGACGCCTTTCGATTCGATCGTCTGCTGGAACCAGCGCCCGGCGTCGGCGCCGAAGGTGCGCGAGAGGACCACGTCCTCCATCGCCACGATCGAGCACTTCGTGCCCTTGGCGGTCAGCGAGGCGGCGACCTCGGTGCCGATGTAGCTGCCGCCGATCAGGACCACGTGCTCGGCCGCCTCCGCCTCCTTGCGGATCGCGTCGGAGTTGCCGAAGGCGCGCAGGTAATGGATGCCCTCGTTCTCGGCGCCCTCGGCGCGGAGGATATTGACCATCGCCCCGGTGCCGATCAGCGCCTGGCCGAAGCCCACCTCCTCCCCACCCTGGATTTTCACCGTGCGGGCCTCGGGGTCGAGCGACATCACGTTGCGGCCGGTCACCAGCTCGACGCCGTTCTCCTCGTACCAGGAGACCGGGTTGACGTAGGCGTCGGCGCGCTCGGCCTCGCCGCGCAGGTACTCCTTCGAGACCGGCGGGCGTTCGTAGGGCGGCTCCGGCTCGCGACCGACCAGCAGGATCGAGCCCTCGGCGCCGCGCTTGCGCAGCTCGGCCGCGCAGTGGGCGGAGGCCATGCCACCGCCGATCAGAAGGAAATCGACCTCGCGGTCAGGCACCGTCGCTGCCGTTGCTCTTCGGCCCGAAGAGGACCTTCAGGTCGTCCTCCTTGCCGGGATCGAGCACGGCGAGGATCTCGTCGCCTTCCTCGAGCACGGTGTCGGCGGTCGGGACGAAGCCCTTGCCGGAACGCAGGACCGAGATCAGCAGGCTCCCCTCCGGCATCTGCAGATCGCCGACGCGGCGGCCGGTGACGCCGGAATCGCTGCCGAGCAGCATCTCGATGATCTCCAGCTGCTCCTCCTGCAGGTCGAGCAGGTGGACGAGGCCGTACTCGGGCACCTCGTGCTCGAGCAGGCGCAGGATCAGGTCGGTCGCCGAGACCGACGGCTTCACCCCGAGCAGGTCGAAGTGCTGGCGGTTGCGCGGGTTGTTGACGCGGGCGATGATCCGCTCGACCAGGTACTTCTCGCGCGCGACCTGGCAGATCAGCATGTTGTCCTCGTCGTCGCCGGTGACCGCGATCACCATGTCGGCGCGCTGGATCCCGGCCCGCTCCAGCACCCAGAGCTCGGAGGCATCGCCATAGGAGACGTTGTGCTCGAGCTCCTGCTCGACGGTGAGGTAGCGGCGCCGGTTGTTCTCGATCAGCGTCACCTCGTGGTTTTTCTCCAGCAGCTCGCGCGCCAGGTTCCAGCCGACCTTGCCCGCTCCGACGACGATGATGTACATCGGCTCCCCAGTCCCTCTCTACGCGGCTTCCGCGGAGTCGTCGGGCGGGCTCGAGCCTTCGCCGCCCTCGCGGACCGCGGTCTCGAGCATGTTGATCGCGACGCTGGTCGGGCAGACGGTGTGGAGGCCCTGGCGCTGGTACCACTCGGCCCGCAGCGGGTCGAGCACGCGGGCGATCACGGTCGGCACCTCGTAGCGTTTCTGGGCGATCTGGGCGATCACGATGTTGGTGTTGTCACCGTCGGTGGAGGCGATGAAGGCGTCGGCGCGGTCGATCCCGGCGGCCTCCAGCGCCTCGGTCTCGAGCCCGGCGCCAACGGTGAACTGGCCGCCGAGGTCCTCCCAGCTCTTCTCCAGCCCGACCTCCAGCCGCGCGTGCGACTCGGGGTCCTCGTCGAGACAGGAGACTTCGTGGCCCTCGCGGAGCATCGCCCGCGCCACGGACGAGCCGACGCGGCCACAACCAACGATCAAAATCAGCATTGGCCGGATACTAGATGGGAAGGGCCGCTAGGGCGCGTCGGGCGGGGCCGTCAACAAAACCCGGCAGGGGGCTTTCTTCAGCACGTACTCGGTCGCGGCGCCGATCTCGGCCGGCTTGGCGGCGCCGATGCCGCCGATCTTGGCGCCACCGCGGATCTTCGAGGGCGGCTCGCCGCCGATCACGATCGCCTCCGAACCGCTGCGCCGGGCGGCCTCGAGGATCCCGGCGCCGACCTTGCGGGCGCGGATCACCTCGGTGCTGACGCCGACGTCCTCGTACTCCTCGCCGACCTCGCGGGCCCGCGCCAGCGCCCGCCGCGCCTCCTCCTCGCGCTCGGGTGGCAGCGGCGCGTCGAGCGGCAGCGTCAGCGGTACTTCGATCACGTAGACGAGCTCGAGCCGGGCGTCGTCGTCCTCGTCGGACTCCTCCTGCTCGGCCGCGGCGAGGCGGCCGGCGGTGGCGACGATGTCGTCGTCGAGCTTGGTCCCGAAGACCGGGACGAGGATGTTGCGGAATTCGACCTCCGGCACCTGCTTGGTCAGGGCGCGCTCGGTCACCGAGACCCGCTTGGTCAGCGTCGTCCCCTCGAAGACCTTGCGATAGACGACGTAGAAGATCAGCCCGAAGATCATCCAGCCGCCGCCGACCAGGCGGGCGGTCTCGTGGTAGAGCAGGACGCTGACGAAGGCGAGGCCGCTGAGGACCGCGGCGACGATCGCCGGCAGCGGCAGTTCCGCCCCACGCCAGGGGATCCCGATCGGGATCTTGAAGGGCCGGCGGCGGTCGGGGTCCTTGACCCGCAGGCGGATGATCGAGAGGTGGGCGATCGTGATCGCCAGGGTGGCGCCGAAGGCGTAGATGCCGGCCAACAGCTTGACGTTGGTCGGGATCACCAGCCCGAGGGCGATCAGGCCGCTGATCACGATCGCCACGTAAGGCGTGGCCTTGCGGCGCTCGAGCTTGCCCAGCCAGCTGGGGATCTGGCGGTTGATCGCCAGCGTGTAGATGTGGCGGGAGACCCCGAGCATCGAGGTGTTGGCGGCCCAGAAGAGGACCGGGGCGGCGATCAGCGCCACCATCCAGCGCATCGTGTCGGCGACCCAGCCGGGGTGGAAGGAGGAGACCACCCCCAGCACCGGCTCCTCGACGAACTGGCCGCCGAGCGCGGTTTCGGGGCCGTGCGGACCGGCGACGACCGGCACCGCCATCAGCGCGATCGCCGCCATCCCGGCGTAGACCAGCGGCACGGCGACGGCGCCGAGGGTGGCGATCCGCTTCAGGTCGCGGCGGTCGACGTTGATGTCGGGAGCAAGGTCGGAGGCGGCCTCGATCCCGGCGTAGGCGAGCATCGCCACTACGGCCGCGTAGACGATGTCCTTGAAGCTGGGGTCGGAGAAGAGATGGAGTTGTTCGGTCAGGCGGTCGGGATGGAGGACGACGAGGGCGCCGACGACGATCACCGCCAGCTGCAGGCCGAGGTCGGCCAGGGCCAGCACCGCCAGCGAGCGCCCTTTCTCGCGGCCGGTGACGTTGAGGATGTTGAGGGCGCAGGCGGCGGCGATCACCGCGGCAGCGATGCCGATCTCCCAGCCCGGTCGCGAGAAGCCGCCCCAAATCGGCTCCAGGTAGTGCGGGACCGAGATCGCCGCCAGGGCGATCACGATCAGGTAGTCGATCAGGATCGCCCAGCCGGCGATGAAGGCGATCAGCTCGTTGAAGGCGTGGCGGGCGAAGGTGGAGGAGCCGCCGCGCTCGCGGAACATCGCCCCGCCCTCGACGTAGCTGAGCGTGGTCAGGCCGAACAGCAGGCCGGCGGCGAGGAAGATCAGCGGCGTCAGCCCGAGGCCGCGGTCGGCGACGACCCCGAGCGCGAAGTAGATCGAGAAGCCGACCGCCGAGTAGGCGGCGGCGAACAGGTACGGGACCCCGAGCCCGCGCTTGAGCAGCGGGTCGCCCCGCCGCCCGGGCGGCGGCTGTGCCGGCTCGCTCATCGCTCCATCCGCCTCGCCACCCAGAGCCGGCCGGCGCCGACCGCGACGAAGGCGAGGCCCATCAGCACCCCGACCGAGGCGGGGCCGCCGCCGTTGGCCAGCGTCACCGCCAGCACGATCAGACCGATCAGCACGAACGCGGCCGAGAAGCCGCGCACGGCGTGCTTGTAGATCACCTGGTCACCTCGACCACGGCTTCGGTCGGGACGGCGACCGGGCTGCTGGTCGGATCGGAGACGACGATCACCCGGCAGGGCCGCTCGCCGAGCACGGTCTGCAGGGTCTTGTCGTAGAGCGGCACCCCGGCCCGGTAGCGGAGGCCGATCACGATCGCGGCGGCCTTGATCAGCTCGGCCTCCTCGGAGATCGAGTAGCCGGCCTGCCCGGGCCGGACCCGGGCGACGTGGCCGGTGACCCGCTGGCCGCCGATCAGCCGCGCCTCCTCGATCATCCGCTGCGCCGCCTCTTCCTGTTCGGGCATATCGGCGTCGAGCGGGAGGTTGGTGGGGACGGTCAGCATCGAGTGGACGTGGATGCCGCGGCGGCGCTTGGAGGCGAGCTTGATCGCCGTCGCGACCATCTCCGGCGAGAACGATTCGTCGTCCTCGAAGCCGACCAGGACGCTGCGGTACTCGACCTCCTCGACCCCCAGCGGCTCCGGCGTCACCACCTTCACGGTCTCGGTCAGCGGCAGCCCCTGGTTGCGGCGGTAGAGGACGTAGACGACGATCCCCAGCACCATCCAGCCGGTGCCGACGAAGAGGGTGCGCGGGTTCAGCGCCATCACCACGATCCAGGCGGCGAAGGTGCCGAGCCCACCGAGCACGGCAACCACCGGCACGTCGAAGCCGAAGGCGCGGACGTTCAGCGGCGCCTTCCAGGTGCGCTCGACGTCCGCCTGTTTTCGCCGCAGCTGGATCAGCGCGACGTGGGCGATCGTGAACGAGAGCATCGCCCCGAACGAGTACATCGTCGCCAGGAAGTCGGTCTTGCCCGGCAGCAGGGTGACGATCGCGATCGCGGCGAAGATCAGGATCGCGATGTAGGGGGTGCGGTACTTCGGGTGGACCTGGCGCAGCGCCTCCGGCAGCTGCCGGTGCTGGCCCATCGAGTAGGTGAGGCGGGAGACGCCGATCAGGCCGGCGTTGGTGGCGATCAGCAGGATCACCGCCGCCAGCACGCCGACGTAGTAGCGGAGGATTTCGGTCGGGACCGAGGAGAGACCGAGGTTCTCGACGATGCCGAGGATCGGATCGTCGGCGAACTTCGAGCCGAGGTCGGTCACGTAGTGGCCGCCGGCGTCGAGGTGGACCGGCATCGCCGAGAGGGCGACGATCGGGATCAGCAGGTACAGGCCGAGCACGGCGACGACGACGAGGCCGACGCTGCGCGGGATCGTCCGCGCCGCGTCCTTGGCCTCCTCGGCCATGTTGGAGATCGTCTCGATCCCGGTGTAGGCGATCATCCCGACCGCGATTCCGAGCGCGAAGTCGCTCCAGGTCGGGGCGACACCGAGGTGGACGTTGTCGACCAGGACCTGCGGGCTGAAGACCAGGACCAGGCCGATCCCGACCAGGACGACCTGGGTGGCGAGGTCGGCGACGGCGAGGATCAGGTTCAGTTTCGCCGACTCCTCGGTGCCACGGATGTTGATCAGGGCGAGGCCGACGATCAGCGCCGCGCCGCCGACGATGTCGCCGGGGCTGTTGCCGAGCCAGGGCCAGAAGACGGCCAGGTAGTGGGGCACGAAGAAGGCCGAGATCGCGACCGTGATCGTGTAGTTGAGCATCTGCCCCCAGGCGGCGATGAAGCTGACCATCTCGTTGAAGGCGTGGCGGGCGAAGCTGGAGGAGCCACCGGCCTCGGGGTACATCACCGTCGCCTCGGCGTAGGTGGCGGCGGTGGCGGCGAAGATCAGGCCGGAGATGACGAAGGCGACCGGGGTCAGCCCGAGCGCGAAGGCGGCGGTGACGCCGAGGGCGTAGTAGATCGAGGAGCCGACGTTGCCGTAGGCGGCGGAGAACAGGGCGCCGACGCCATGGACGCGGCTCAGCGATTCGTCTCTGGGGATTCGCTGGGCCATCTAAAAGCTGCTGGGAACGGTCACTCAGACCGAATATACGGACGTTGCCGGTGCCCGCCGCACGTGGGCGCGGCTGAGGCTCGCCGGCGAGGCGCAGCCGCAGAGCGCCAGGGCGAGCTCGAGCTCGTCGCGGAGCAGGCCCAGCACCTGCCCGGCGCCGGGCGATCCGGCCGCGGCGAGCCCCCAGGCCACCGGCCTGCCGACCAGGACCGCGTCGGCGCCGAGCGCGAGCGCTACCGCGACGTCGACCCCGCGGCGGATGCCGCCGTCGACCAGGACCGCGGCGCGCCCGGCGACGGCGTCGACCACCTCTGCTAAGGCGTCGCCGGTGGCGAGGGTTCGGTCGAGCTGGCGGCCGCCGTGGTTGGAGACGACAACACCCGCCGCGCCATGGGCGATCGCGAGCTCCGCGTCCTCGGCCGTGACCAGGCCCTTGACCAACACCGGCAGGCTGGACTCGGCCACGACCCGCTCGAGGTCGCCCCAGCCGAGGCCAGGGTCCATCAGGCCAAAGGTCTCCTCGATCGTCACCGCACGTTCGACCCCGAGCGCGGCGGCGACGCTGGGGACGCCGAGCGTCGCCGGGATCCGGAAGCCGGTGCGCAGGTCGCGCTCGCGGTTGCCGCCGCGGGGCGCGTCGACGGTGACCACGAT
>Ga0207641_10003455_pt1 | contig 13993 bp, 19 predicted proteins | sample KBSSwiS62_FD_184306 | JGI IMG/M metagenome (GOLD analysis project Ga0207641, IMG submission 184306) | Switchgrass rhizosphere microbial communities from Kellogg Biological Station, Michigan, USA - KBS Switchgrass S6-2 (SPAdes) (version 2) | ecosystem: Host-associated > Plants > Roots >... | reverse complement strand
AGGCACGCCTCCAATGCTCTCGTGCCCGGGTAGCTCAGTTGGTAGAGCATGCGACTGAAAATCGCAGTGTCGGCGGTTCGACCCCGTCCCCGGGCACCATTTATCGTATAAAATCAATATCTTAGAGAATGGGTCGATTTGCTGACCTGTGCCGTGTGTAATTCCTGTGTGATTGCTACAGCGTTGATCGTTGTGATTACCCTAGAATCGATAGGCTATTCACGGCGGCGTTAACGTGGACGCTGTCTACGTGCGTGTACCGAATGACCATGGCGAGGGTCTTATGACCACTGACGCGCTGAATGGTGGGCAAGTCAATGTTGGCCTTTACCATGGTCGTAATCGCCGTGTGGCGGAGTACGTGCGGGGTTATGGCGTCAGCGTTCATGTCTGCGCGCTCAACAGCGCGGCGGAAGGCTTTGCGGAAGGTGTGCCGATACTCGGTCTTGCTACCTGGACCCGCCGAAAAGACGTAACCCTCCGCTACGCCTCTGCGCTCGCGTTCTTCAATCAACTTTGAACAGAGGTCATCGGGTAACGGCTGATGGCGCTCCCCGGCCTTAGCTTCGGGAATAAAGAAGCACCGGCGATGTTCGTCGAAATGCTCCCATTTAATCCGCCGTGCCTCGCCGTGCCTCATCGAGGTTAGAAGGCAAATGAGAATGAACAACCAAAGATCGTCGTCTTGATCGTCTAAGGCTGCGTTGAGCAGTGCCCGGCATTGGTCGGGCGACAATGCGATAATCCGCCCTTGCCCTTCTTTTTGCCGATTGATGTGCGGTACCTTGTCCAAAGTGACCCACTTCCACCGGCATGCACACCTAAAGAGGTGTGATAGCGTCGCTAGTTCGCGGTTTATCGTCGAGGGCTTGGCCCCACTGTCTTTTCTGAGTTTAATAAATTCGAGGACCGACGTTTCTGTCACGGAATCGATTCGAAGTTTGCCAAAGTGTGGCTTGAGCCGGGCTTCAACGTGCTGCGTCTTACGCGCAATGCCCTTGCCGTCTTCAAGAGTGAGACCTGCGATATAGTCGTCGGCACATTGGGCGAAGCTGACCACATTCTTGCGCGCCTTCGGCAAGCTTAATCGATTGTCGCGTGCATCGGTTCGAAGCTTCTCAATCACCTGTTCGGCCTGCGTCCTCGTGACGCCTTCACTCTCTTTACCGATAACCCGATGGATTCTCGTTCCATCCACCATCGTGCCGATTTTCCAGCGCAAGTCTCCGTTGGCCAGCCGAGTGGCGCTTATTCCATGTTCATTGACGGTCTTGTTGGGTTGCAAAGCCCTTAAATTTGACTGGGTTAGCTTCTGAAATCGGAGCGCCATCAAAGCCTCTATTTAGTATCATCTTAGTATTAAGATGCTCATTAGTATCTATAAATCAACATCTTACCGACATATATTTGCGAATCGACTATTGACCTATCCGAATAGATAGCTACTTAAGGCCGCGCTGAGAGTCAAGTCTAAGAACAGATGTCAAGATTTGAAAGCATTATAGAAGTTATGTTAAAGGATTTTGTTATATGGGTACTATTGTTAAATTCGAATCTGCTATTGTGGAACTTCGTGTCCCACATCTTACTGTTCGTCAGGGTGGTAGGCTGTCGAGAAAGGATGCTGCTGCCTTCCTCGGCATGAAGCCAAGCACACTCAAATCGTGGAGGAGGTGTGGTTTTGGCCCGCGCTCCATCAAGGTAGGGGGCCGATGCTTCTATGACATTGTCGAGCTGAAGGCGTTCAGCGCCGGAGGTTCATACTAATGGCTACTAAATTCGCATCAGCATATATTGTTGCTATATTCTCCTCGAAAGCGGTAGCGGCAAAGAAAGTAATCCGTCGTAGTAAGAAGGCAGTAACTCGATACAAAGCTTACAACCACATCGTTTCGACGTGCAAATTCTATGGTTATACGCTTTGGGAAACCGATGGATTCTATCTCATCAATCTAGAAGGGACTTTAATGAAACGGATAATCTAGACAGAGTGATATTTAAAAACCCCATCCCCTCCTATCCTTTATATATAAAAAGGGGGAGGGGGGAGGAAGGGTATACTAGATAGAAAGTGTAGTAGCCCAAATAGAGCTAATATGAGTAAATTTAGATAAACAGAATTAAACTATGCATAAAACATCAATAAAAACGTCATCATCATCATCAAAGTATGATGATTATTATATGAGCTTCCGACTATTTCCTAAATCATCAGAAGCCCAAGCACTATGTGCTGAGATTGCATGCCGGTGCTGGACGGCACGCAGTATGAAAATAGGAATGTCCCCTAGTTTTAAAGAGGGTGTATCGGCCTTCGTTGCCGACCTTATTGCAGCCGTGGAATTCAGCCCTATTGGTTATGCCTACAGGCCTTTTGGATGCGATGCGTTCGAAGATTCCTGTATCGGTTATCATGTCGTGCGCAATGTCCGCGATGCCCTGCTAGCGCTCAAGTGGATCGAGATTAAACCTGGCTCTGGAAAAGCCGAAGGGTATGCCACGCGGATACGGATAGCCCGTGATTTATTGGCCCTAGCTGCGTCCTTTGGGATTACGTCGCTTAATCTCGCGGATCATTTCCAACGACGACCAAGACCGACATTCATTGCCCATCCCTTGAAGCTGCGCAAAGGGTCGGAACTTGACAAGGGCAGGCATCACAGGGGTAAGGTTGTACCTGTTGACCTCAGTAGACCAGATGCAGCGGCACTTGCTACGCAGGTTAATGACATCAACGCGTTCATGGCGAGGCAAAAGATCGAGCCCGATAAGCATCTGATCTTTCAGCGGGGCTTTAATCAGGCTGATGCGCCTGATTTTAGATTCAACAAGGGTGGGCGAATATATTCCCTTGGGGATAGCTATCAGCAGATGCCCTCCAAGCTGGGCCGGAAGAAAAAGGACTCATTGCGATCCGCATTGACAATCAACGATGAGACCACCGTTGAGATCGACATCAAGGCCAGTCACTTAACCATCGTGCGCCATAAGCTTGGGATGGACTTCAACCCGCACGAGGATCCCTATGATGGATTGCCGATACCCCGGCATGTAGCAAAATCTTGGGTTTTGATGATCCTAGCCTATCATCAGTTCCAAAGCCGATGGTCTGATGAGGCAAAGAAGGCGCACGTCAAGGAAGCGGATGAGCGCGGGGTAATCATCGACAAAAACGCACTTACTAAAGACTTTCCAGTGGAGGGCGTGGAAGCGTTGATGCTGGCCCGACATCCAATCCTGCTAAAGTGGCATGGTTCGGGTATGACCTGGGCCGACCTCCAATTTTGGGAAAGCAGTGCCGTCGTTAATACCGTTCACGAGCTAGCTATGGTCCACGACATTCCAGCCCTCCCTGTACATGATTCCATCATCGTGCCAGTGTCGAAGAGGTCGATCGCGGAAAAGGTACTGAAGGCTCATTTTAAAGCCGCTGTGGGCATTGAACCATGCTTGACGGTGAAATGATGGATGTCGGCACGCAGGGCGCTGCACGGCCTTGTACCGCGGAAAATTACGTGTTTGATTTTATGATTGAAAAGGCGAGGCATGATAGTCCCGATTTATCTCGCGCCATTGATCTGAGCACGCATGACATGCCGAATTTTGGGCTGTTCTAACAAGTTGTGAGCTTTTCGTTTTCAAACGCTTCTAACTGCAAAGACCCGAATTTCCGATTTTGGAATCCACTTAGGACATCGACACTTCGGAGGGCAGTTTTTCCCACGCCACGGCCAGGATCATAATGAACTAGATATTACCCAAGTGATTGATCATCATTGGTCCGTGGGGAAATTTATGAAGCGTCTGATTATCTGCATCGCCGTCATGCTTATTGGCTACCCGGTACAGGCGGCGCGGTACGTCGATTTCTCTTTTACCGCGAAGGGAATTTATGACGATGGTTCCAACTTCCCGTGGACAGGAACGTTTGAGAAGGTTTTACGAACGGAAAATATCTCAATCACTGTTGATACGCAGGCTTTGACGCCGAATATCGGGCACACAATCAACTTTTTTACAGGCTTAGAATATGGGCCGACTAGCTTTGAATTTACCGAGAACGCTCAGTTTTTTCTAGCGTTTTCTGGATCGTTTGCCCCAGTCGATTATTCGGCTTCGCCTATAGCGATAAGCATTCCATTTATATCGACAGACATGACAAGTTATTATGTATTCTCGCAATACATGATGGTGAGAGGTATCCCCCTTAGCTCCAGCACATTGAATATTCGAACCTCTGATACGCCGTTTGCATCCCAAAGCGGCCTATATCGCCGAACATTTAGCGATAGCGTCATTCAAGACTCCGCAGTTCCTGAGTCAGGGACGTGGGCCATGCTAATTCTTGGCGTAGGTGCGGCAGGCGCAACGATGCGTCGGCGGCGTCAGGGTTTCGGTTTAAAGTTGACTTAGCTTAGCACGGCGGCGCCGATGTCTAAGTGACATAAGTGCGGTTACCATCCTGCTATGGACTATTATCGTAGACAGTATAGATTGACTTGCATATGATGACGTCCAAATAAGCCGTTTTAAGCATAGTCAATAGGTTTTGGCTACCCATCTACCTACAAGTCAATCTTCGCGCTGTATGAGGCTAATACAGGCCTTAAATCGCCTATTTAGCTTTAACCTTGCCCCTTGGCTTTTTACCAAGCCCAATTTTGACTGCTAGGGCCTTCCGGGTTGCCGCATAATTAGGCGCAGTCATCGGATAATCTTTAGGCAGGTTCCATTTCGTCCGATAATCATCAGGCGTCATCTGATAGTTCGTCATCAGATAGCGCTTTAGCATCTTCATCTTCTTGCCGGACTCGAGGCTAACGATGTAGTCGGGCTTTACCGATGAGCGGATGGAAACAGCGGGCTCTTGCTTGGCTTCTGGTTCGATTGTTCCAACGCCACCAAGGCCTGTAAGGGTGTCGTGCACGCTCTTGATAAGGTTGGGCAGGTCCGAAACCGACACGCTGTTATTTTCGACATGTGCGGACACGATGTCGGCGGTGAGTTCGAGTAAGGTTGCGGTCGTCATGTATCGTCTCCGGGCAGTATGCGCTATGATAAGATTCTCATTAGTCCGCTGTTAATATATGTATTCCGGTTTAGGCACGGTCCGGCTTGGGGGACCAATAGGCTCTGGCGCAGAATACCATCAATACAGCGATAAGGTAACTAGCCAAGGCTACTAATAAACGTACAGACACATCTCGCTGTGCCAGCGCGGCTATGCCTGTTTTTGTATCTATTGCAAGAAGTGCGGTGATCAACGGATCAATTTTACTTAGAAGATATCCTGTAACAAAACCTGATATGATTTTAGATAATTCGCCAAACTTGCGTTGCTCATTAGCGTTTAGTGGCGCGATCAAGATGCCACTTAGCCATCCCAACGCTCCACCAACCAAGCCGCAAAGGCTAGTCACTACGTCGTTTTCAAACCAACATACCCAAAGCACGCACATTGAACCGGCTACACCAGTCAGTAGGCCTGAAACTTTTCCAAAGGTAAGTGCGGAAATCCTCTCCATTATAAGCGCCATAGTGTGCCCCTTTTAGGTTTAGGCCCATTATAATTCTTTAGTCCTGACCATTTGCTTAGGCTACCGCCATTAGCTGACTTGGAAAAGTGCATGCTAACCCTAGCGCATCATCAATACCAGCCGTTAGCCAGCGCTCTTCATCCTCTTGATGAAGAATGACAGGGCAGGCCTTAGGATGGATGGCACCGACGATATGCGTTGATGCATCACCTTCGTAGCCACAGGTCAGGAAGGCAAAGACAGCGCCTTTGTCACTAGGACGCCACACTCCTGCAAAATTGAAGATCGGCCTAGAAGGCACGCTAAACCAGTGGGGGCGTTTCTTTCCCGTGGTAGGATCGGGCTCAACAGACCATTCTTGAAAGGCCGTTACAGGCACCAGACAGCGCCTTTCGGGGCTCTTAAGGGACGCGCGCCAGAAAGGGCCGCTATAGTTCCTTACGTTCGTAACGGTGGGCTTGCCGGGGACAGGGTTAGGATATCCCCACCGCATCGCATCGAGCACCCTTCGGCCTTCCTGTAGGCGCACGACATAACCGGGTTTACAGGGTGCAACGTAATCCTTCTCCACCTCTATCTCGCGTCGCCAGCTTTCATCAGCCGCGTTATATTCGGCCAATTCCCAGCGTTCGACCTTGAGGTTATAGAGATTGCACATCTCGCCAAATCTGCTCGTATCGGCGATCTGGCGCAACGCCGGATCATCAAAAAGGTGGTGCTTCATTGTCAGCGAATGGGTCAATGTCGTCCGCGAATGGATCACTTTGCACCGTCGCGGCGTATTCTTCGAACGGGTCGGTTTTGAACAAGGCTTTCAACTCGGCTATTCGTTCGTCCAACAGCTTTGTCTCGAACTTCTCGATAAGTGCTCGATAGAACGTCGCGACATCGTAATCAGTCCCAATCCACGCAATCTGATTGTTTGCAATCCCGGCAACGAGGATTGCATCGGCGTCGTCCCACGTGATCGCATCGAGATAAAGCTGTAGCTCGGCAATCGCTTCGTGCGTAGTCGAGAAGGAACCGCTCTGGATTAGTCGATCAACCGCGATCTGTTTTTCAACGTCAATAGCCAACTTGATTGTCGGGAATGAGGAATTCAAGAACGGCTTGATCTCCGCGTGCAGCTTTATCGATCCACTTTTGCGATTTTCCCACTCATCAGCGAGGAAAGGACGGATCGCGTCATCAAGTTTTGATGCGTAGTCGCCATCCTTGGAAACGACATTGAGATCGGTGCCATCAGGAACGGCTTCGAGTAGGCATTCCCAGTTGATTTGATCTCCGAACGAGTTTTCCTTGCCGGGTGGATTGCCCCTGATCCTGCGCCGATTAGCACGCACGACAATCTCGTCACTGACCTTAATGGGACCGGCGACAGCGAGTATTTCCGCAAACAAGGTATCGGCGGCTAACAGCTTTTCCTTTGCGTCCTTTGTTGCACGAGTTGCGAGGGCATCGCGCGCCTTCTCCATATCCGCCGCCGCCAGTTTGAAAGCGTCTGCTTCCGGATAGTCCGCCATGTAGCGAGGAAACGTCTTGCCGATTTCCTTTTTCCGAAACGCTCCAAGTGACTCTGCTATTTTCTGCTCTCTGTTGCGGTAGAATTCATCCCGCACTTGTTCCGTGATGTAGAGGACCAGTTTCTTCTTTTGAATGAGCTTCGTCAGTTTTCGAAGCTGTTCCACATCGTCATTTGTGAATGCGTAGAAGGACAGGAAAACGTTCGTGTCGATAAATAGATGTAGCGTGTCCACGTTGCTCCCTCTCGACCGTTTCGGTTCCGTGTTAACGGGATCAAGCGACGTGGTGTCAACTTGGCAAACTTACGGTGCCGCCGCTGATCACGAGACACGCGCTGATTACCTATACCGAGATAGCGCCCGCTTCCATTCCCGCTCATCGGGCATCAGAAGGGTTATCGTTATTGCTTCTTTGGTAGTCGATAGCCGCGCACGCTTAATCTTCTGACCCAGCCGCAACATACAATCCTGGCACCAGAAGCGAGGGGCCGCAGAGCTAAAGATTCCTACCCATCCACGTAGGTGAAAGTGCCACCACAGGCCATGCGGTTGAAAGACTGCGCGATGTCCACAGCGTCCGCAAATTACCCCTATGGAGTAATGACGGGTTGCAGCTTCAAAGAGCGTCGTCGGTTCGAAATTTCCATCGACATAGCGGCCCACGCATCAACCCACGCACAGCAAAACCTTACCAAGGGCAGTCATCATCGGGTAGATCGCCGAACCATCGCCCTGCGCTCGACTGACCTAACCATTCGTGTTCAAGAGCCAATTCGGCCTCATACAGCGCCGATTTGGCCTCTAGGGCATCATCGGTCGCGGAGGTTTGCTCATCGCGTTCTACGGGCTCATTACAGGCCCTAATTGCACCCATAATCACAGCAGTGCCCAATGTTCGGCTTGGTCATCGGACAGGATAGCAAAATGCGTCGGATTAAAGCCGGGGGCAGGGTGCGGAAGCCCGTCTATATTCGACCACCATTGCCCATCGGCCCAATACCCAAGAGCGACTGTAGAGCCATCAGTTAGCAGCGCATCACGTTCACGATCAAAGCCAGCGATAGGCTTAAGATCGTAGGGTAGGGTCTCGATCCAATTTGGCCTTGATATGGCATGCATGTTCATCGGGCGACTCCAAATGAGGAAGGAGCCATGAGAACAAAAAGAGAACATTATAACAAGGCAAATCTACCGAGGAAGGTCCAATTGGGTTTTCTGAACCAGCCGTCCGTTGCTAAACATCCCATCCATCGCAGAGCCGTCGGCATTGGACCAACGATATAATCGTCCCGAAAATCCGGGCATATCGCTTGCCGCTAATTCTTCGCCGTAGAAGCCCGTGATGGTCGTAACCTGATCATAGGTCATGCCCGATTGAATCAAATCGTACTCGCGTTTCGTCACGGTGGAGGCATCAAATTCGAGTTGATCAACCTTGGCTTGTGCAGCTTTTAAGCCTTTACGGGATTCAACGACGGCGTCGCGGAGTGGCTGCAAGTCACGCTCTCTTTGCTCAGCCGCCGCACGTTGCGCTTTTATCTCTTCAGCCGTCACATGGGGAGCAAGGCTGGCGAAATGCGCCACGAGCCACATGCCACCAAGGAACGCGGCTAATAGTGGGATGATCAGCCAAGGCTTCTTTGCTGAAGCACGATGCGAAGATTGGGTTTCCATGTACCTGCGCCCCTTGGATAGAGGGCGGCCCGGCCTTAGGCCATGACGTGATCCCCCCCGCGTTTAATCCTTCGGCGCGGATTGAAGAGCAAGTAAAAAATGACACGATTGGTGGACAGATAAATTTGGTCACTTGTCGTCTGGTCGTTGGATGGATGCCGTCCAGCTACTCGCTCTTAATGTGCGCAAGCTTCGCAAAGCGAAGGGCCTATCTCAGGAAGAGTTGGCCTTGGACGCCGATATGAAGCGTACTTATCTCAGCGATCTTGAAAGAGGCACGCGCAACCCCAGCGTTAGGGCTCTTGGTCGCTTGGCAGCTGCATTAAAGGTTGAGCCTCACGAGCTCTTGCTTTCGATGAACGAGGCTAGCCAGCCGTCGCACAATATCTAGCAACGGTCGCCTTCGACAAACCAAACTGCGCCATCGTTTTGGTGATGCTGGCATTGTTATCACGCCGCCAGGTAGCGACCTCAGCAGGGTCAGCAGCCTTTGGCCTTCCAAGGCTGGCCTTGCCCCGATGTGTTTTGCCGGTGGCAGCCAATGCGGCTCTAGCAGCCGCTCTACCCCCCTCGCATCGTTCGACAATGCGGTTACGCTCCATGTCGGCAACTTGCGCCAGCACTGCTACAATAAGCTCGCCTACGCCTTTGCCGATAGGACCAAGCCCCCGAACGTCGAGGGTAATACCCTTGTCCATGAGAGCCCTTACGGTCGCCTGTACGTCCAGCGCATCACGGCCCAGCCGATCGATGGCATATACGTAGAGGGTGTCGCCTTCGCGGATGTAGCTTAGAAGCTTGCCAAAGCCGGGGCGACCAGCGGCGGGGATGGCACCGCTAACACCGCTATCATCAAACTCTTTATCGAAGTCGCCACCAAGGGCCTGCCTTTGAGCTTCGATGCTCTGATCCCGGCTAGATACTCGATAATATGCGATGCGGCTCATCTAAGCGATCCTTTGTATCATAAGATACATGGTCATTTATGAGACCGACTCGAAATGAGTCAAGATATCTTTTGAGACAGTTTGAAGGACCTTCGGCGGGTAGGTTCAAAACTTACAACTTTCGCTCCGCAATCATAACGTGATGGGATTTTAACAACGATTGAAAATCGCGGCACTTCGGTTCTAGAGAAACCTCGCAGGGGCGGGCTGCGCTAAGCAAGATTGTGCATATCATCTCGTTCGCCCTGATAAGCGTGATTGGCGTGGTCGTCTGTTTACTTTAGGCGATTTTCTCAAAGACGCTCCGGTGGCCTTCGCGACGGTGATGGGGTTTGTCATGGTCTATGGCGTGGTCTTCACGATCAGTAAGGTGTTTCGCGTGGCATCTGCTCTGGCGGAGGCGGCCAGCTGCTTATTATGCTTTAACGCAGGCCGAGGCGCGATCCTCGTTCGCGACGCCACATCGTAAGCCGTGCTAAAGATAAAGAAAGGTGGCGTACATATGACGGACGGAGGCCAGATTAATGTAATATTCGATGTCTTAAGACGGGATATAGCTAACAGAAAATCTGAACTAAAGGAGAACAATCAGAAATTAGCACACTACACAACAGCGGAAACTGCCCTCAAGATAATAGAGTCGCGTACTATTAGGTTCAGGAACGCAACTCTGATGAATGATTTTCAAGAGATCAAATTCGGCAGAGATGCTGTTCGAGCATCCTACGAAAAATTCGGAGGTGGGTTCACTGCAAAAGCTGAGCAATTATTTGAAGGCATAACGGAAGAAATTAACAAACAGATCGAACTCGTGGAGAGTTTCATACGCTCTGATACCTATCTAACGTCGCTTTCTGTGTATGATCCAGACGATTTTTCAGGAAAATTATCGATGTGGCGGGCCTATGGCGGCCCAATTGCTGGAGTGGCGATCGTTTTTAATACGGACGTTGTGGATGGTGAGGATGGTCCTCTACAGAGCCGCTTACAGCCGGTTAGATACGGACAAGAGGAGCTCGATAAAGCGCTGGAGGGCCTTTTTCGTAGTTTGCTAGACAATGTCGAAAGCATTAAAGACTTTAGCCGCGAAGCTTTCGCATGCTTTCTTGCACTAGAGCTTCAAATGTTGATGCTATCGACTAAAAATAGGGATTTTTTGGAGGAGCGTGAATGGCGGGTTATTCACAATCCATTAAATAATTTCTCAGATTTTATTCGTAGCAAGCCTGTGAGCATTAATGGTATACCACAAATAGTTTACGAGGCTAACTTAGAGGAATACTCAGAACACTTTCATGAATTTAGCTTAGAGAATTTAATACACAAAATTATCATTGGACCTTGTCGATATCCTGATCAAGTCAGGGCGGCGCTTGAACTTGCCCTAGAACAGGCGAAAGTTTTGAATGTGCGCGATCGGATCATCGTGTCGTCCACTCCTCTACGACAGGGATGAAACGAAGCCGTAGGCGGTTTCAATAGAAGCCGCAGGCGGTTTCAATACAGGTTTCTGTCCAGCCCGAAATCCACTATTTCGATACGCGCCAGTGGTATTGCCAAGCCTAATTAGCTTTGTCGCAACGGGATAAAGCAGTTTGTGACCATATTCGGCCCAACATCGGCTCCTGCTTCCTTCAACGCCTGGGTCATAGTTTCAGCTACCACTTCTGGATGCTCACATGGCCCGACGATGATGCGATTTATCAGCGTTGGAATGCCGACACCGTTAACGCCGCGCTCTGGATCATCCATAAGCTTCATCTTTACAACTGTTTGTGGAACCCCCTTTACACAGAGCTTGTCGAATTCGAGCCATTCCGAGCCGTCATCGACACCATGCGTGTAAAATACACGCCATTCCTGTTCCTCGCGAAAAGCAGGATGTTTTGTGCAAAGGACGAATGTCCGCAGCGTAGCGAAAATCAAAAAAACTAGATTCTCTTCGGAAAGAGACTCGAGAAAATCAGTATGATTTACTATTCGTTCGACCCACGATAAGAAGATTATCTCGAACCCAGCTGCATCCAAATAAAGCACCGGCGAGCCAAAGACTGATATGGTCTGAGTTTCGCTGAGGAACGTGGTGTTGTTCAATACCAACGCTACCCCACTGGTGCCACCATATGCGCGCCACATAGAAAGGCGGCCATATAAATCTTCATCATCGCCATGGTGCGATAGCGATATCATGTAGGTCGATCGGAAAATTGCATCCGTAAAGCTATTAAAGTGATCCTCAACCTTTTGGCCCAGCCCAACCCTGCGTGCATCGAGCCACTCCTTCAACCGTTGGCCCGCATCGGCCTTCCAAAGATTGTTCAGCAGGCCAAAGCCATATTGAAGCTCGGAAAAGTCATTCATCAAGCGGCTGTCACGGAGCCAAACTGTCTGATTTTTGATAATGCTAAACGCAGCTTCGGCAGAGGTGTAATGAACTAACCGCCCCCCCGTTTTGAGAACGCCGATCGCCGGTAGATAGCAGCCAATGAAGATTTCTTCGATCTTCTGGCTAAACTCTATTTCGTCCATGATCGCCCCTCCGGGGAAGGTATAACGACACTCCGCCTGCCTTCCAATGGGGGCGACGCTGCCGTTCAATATGCCTTGACGTGCAAATCGCCGGGATTCACAAAGAACCCCGGCGACCTTAGCGCTCCTTAAAAACGGATCAGTTGGTGGGCCGACCGTTTTTATCGAGCTTCACAGTCTCCACGATTGCCGTCGATGGACGGCGGACCGCTACTGCGACGGGGATGATGCGACCTGTGACCGCATCACGTCCACGCTTGGTTGTTGCCATGTAAATCACCTCCTTCCGTGGCAGCTGCCTGCGTATCAGCTAAACAGGACCTAGGAGTTTTCATGACAACGACCGATGATTCCGTATCCGTAACCAAGAGTCGAGTGTCTATTTGTTCTCACGTCATTCCGCATGGCCCGCCGAGAAGGCTTCCAAGGAATTCCGCCAGACCGAGTAATAGATGATCTTCACGCTGATGGCATGGCTGGAACAGCACGACAAACTCGCGGGATGGGCGCAGTTTTCTGGCTCAATATTGGCCTTGGTCGTTACCTATTTTACTGCTTTCACACCGATGTGGCGGCGCAAGCGGCAACTGTTGAACGCGGCTAAGCGCCTTCTGTTAAACGGCTATGAGGCGATCGAAAGCTATCACCGCACCTCTGCTCATTTCCTGCCCTTCCCGCTATCCGTACGATCAGCGGCTCTTACGATGACCGCCGTCGTCGATGAAACGAACCGATTTCCGATTTACGAGTTGGACGACCAAGGTAGTCGCTCCGTGGCACGCCACCTTTTAGCTATGAGTGGGCAGCTCAATCTCTTGGCGGCATATCTAGAGCACATGGCTACCGAGCTAGAAAGTCGGGAAGCAACCAAAGAGGATCAAGCGAATATCAGAGAATTCGTAGGCGGGCGGCTAGAGTTCGCGACCGCTATGCTCAGCGGGGCCAAACTTACGCGCCCAGAATGGCCAGCAGCGAAATAAGAATCGGCTTCTTTCCCAGCATGTGCTCGGCTTGTTCCGACTGCTACGTTGTTATGCTACGTTTCATGAGGGCATCGCGGCGCTAACGCATTGTTTTCACTGCAATAATATCCAGTGGTCGGGGAGACAGGATTCCCAACGCGCTTAGCTTCGTTGCGGCAAAACAAGGCCTTTGTAGTCGCACATGTGTATAGCGCTGTAGGTCACCTCGATCGGCAAGGATCCGACGTATCGGCTATCCATCTCGCCCTTAGCGTGCCCTATGACATTGTTGATGATGTTGGCGTGGATGGAGCGGTTATGTGTGTGTAATTTTGGTGTAACCTCCCATCTACCGCTACCTCCCTCGATAACCCATTCGCATCGCGAGAAACAATGAAACGCTTGTAAAAGCGCCATTTTAGCCCTGTGGCTACCTACGCGACCTTCTGATTTGATAGACTGAAAATCGCAGTGTCGGCGGTTCGACCCCGTCCCCGGGCACCATTTCCATCCAAAACGCGCGGTTCAGAGTAGCGGATGCTGCCGCCATGGAACCGCGCGATCGATGGAGTAAATCCCTCCGTGCTCCTCCGAGCAATGTTGCGGCCTCCTCATAAGCCTCCTGATATTGCGCTTCAATCGGGGAAGGGTTCTCCGAAAAAAAGGGTCATCGCATCGCGAATTTTTTGCCCGGCTTGCGTGGCGCTCATCCTGATCTCCTTCTTGTTGATAACGACAGCTCCACATTGGCAAATGAAGATCGTACAGCAAGTTATCATCTGCTCGAATGATGCGCCTATCCGGCCCGCGCCTTCGTCCAC
>Ga0207641_10003444_pt1 | contig 14010 bp, 10 predicted proteins | sample KBSSwiS62_FD_184306 | JGI IMG/M metagenome (GOLD analysis project Ga0207641, IMG submission 184306) | Switchgrass rhizosphere microbial communities from Kellogg Biological Station, Michigan, USA - KBS Switchgrass S6-2 (SPAdes) (version 2) | ecosystem: Host-associated > Plants > Roots >... | reverse complement strand
ACCGCCCGCCCGCCCGAGTGCCGCATGTGGAACTTCCAGATCGACAACTGGTGGATGGAATCGCTGGATCACGTAAACCGCAAGGTGTGGGTCAACAGCGTCCAGGCCAAGTACGAGGCCGACGGTAGCGTCCTCCTGGTCTGCGCTGACCGGGATCCGGGCTACGGAAACTGGATCGACCTCGCCGGGCACCGCCAAGGCACTGGCCTGTGGCGCTGGATCGAGGCCGCCGGACATCCGGTGCCCGAATGCAAGGTGGTGAAGCTCTGACGATCAGCCCACACCGGGCGACCGCGCGGGCGGCGTAGATTCATGTGGGCCGACCGGCGAGAGAAGTCGTCTTTCGATGACCGGAGGCGCCGCGCGATGATTATTCACGGCGCGGTTTGCTTCGGCAAATCCAGGACCAGCTGCGTGCGCGTGCCGGTGAGAGGATAGCGAGCGCCGTTCCAGATGAAGTCGCCCGGCAGCTTTGCCGGCCGCACCACGCTGGCGTGAAGCTTTCCGCCTTTGATCCTATAGCTTATGCTGACCGGGCCCGACGGCGTTGCGGCGGTCGCGTCCAGGCTCTTGAGCGGTCCGAGCGCCGGCTCCACCTTCAACCTCGAGTAGCCCGGCGCATCCGGGCCGATCCCGGCAACGATACCCAGCAAATCCGCCGTGGGATGCGCGCTCCAGGCATGGCTATCCGATCGCGTGGAGAAGGGACGGCTGCCGCTGCCGTCGCGCTCTTCCGGCCATGTCGTGTAATTCATTGCCAGCAGCTTGCGCCAGGTGTCGAGTAGCGCCTGGTACCGGTCGGCTAGTCCAGCGTGAGCGTGCGCCTGCGCGAGATACCACGCGAAGTAATAGCTTACAGGAACGATCCCGTCCGGTGCGTCAATGCCCTGGGCGGGCGCGACGATGCGGCCGAGGATGTCGCGCGCCTGGTCCCTGTCCACCACGTCATACAGCACAGCCAGCGCATTCATATGCTGGCTGAAGCGATCGCCGTCGGGGTTGTCGGCAAAGAGCTTGCGTTCCGGCGACCAGCAGCGGCGCAGGATCGCCTGCTTGAGCGCTTCTGCTTCCGAACCGTACTTCGCGGCCGGGGCCGCATCGCCGAACGCCGCTTCGATCCGGTTGCCTTGTTGCAAGGCCCCAAGCCAGCTCACGCTGAGAAGGCAGCTCTCGTTGGTCTTGCCGTAGGAGGGAAACTGAGTCCGGTCGGTCGCCGGTTGCCCGACCCAGTCGATGAAGTTCCAGTAAGGGTTCTGGCCCAGCAGCCCGCTTGGCTGCTGCCACTGCCGCCACCAATCGAGCACTCTGCGCATCCGCGGGATATTGCGGAGGATCGGCGTGGGATCGGGCTGGCGCATGCGCCAGTCGTCCAGCATCCCGACCCACATCAAGGCGAAAGGCGCGATCACGTTGCTGTTGCGGGTCGGGGCCGCGCTTTCCATGATACCGCCGGCAACGTCGGTCGCCGCGGCCGCATCGATCGCCTGCTCGGCCAGGCGGGGATCGCCCGATACGGTATAGGAGATCAGCATCTGCAGGCGCGTATCGCCCAGGTATTGCAGCTGCTCCCAGTAGGCGGTGTCCATGTAGGTTTCGTGCGCATCCAGGCGGGCTGTCCGCCAGCCGATATCGAATATTCGCCCAAGCTGCGGATCGTCGCTCGCGAAGCGGCCGACCTGCTTGAAGGGATAGCCGGTCTCGAACGCGCGCATGCCCCTGAGGGTGAGGGGCTCGTCTCCCGTTTGCACCTCGATCTCGGCGTAACGCCAGGTGCGCCACCACAGCGAAGCGAAGGTGCGGGGCGGGCCATCGGGCCTGAAGGTGTCCCAGATGCCAATCGGCTGACGATCCGCGACTTCGTTGCGATCGCCCTTCAAGCGCTTGGCGTCGTAGAGCGCTTCGGCCCACTTCACCTTGATCGTCGCACCTTTTCCGCCGGTCACGTCCAGCTGCGGGTACGCCGTGACCATGACGTCGCGCTGGAGCAGCAGCTTGGCGTTGGTATGGGCCGGGATCGTAACCGGCCGTAGCGGAAAGCTCTGCACGCCGGGCAGGGTGGAACGCACGACCTTTCCGACGTGGGTAGGCACATACAGCTGCTGCGGCAGCTTGTCTTCGACCAGCGTGCGTCGCGCCGCCTCGGGGGCGCCTACGGCATCGCTCCAGCCGGCGCCTTCCTCACGCGGACCGTCGCCGTCGAACATCGCGGTGGCGGCATCGATAGTCTCGGGGTTGCCGGCGACGTAGTACCAGTTCTTCACCTGGCTCCAGCCGTTCTGGAAGGTGCGACCCTCGTCGCGTTTCACGCGCCAGCCTGGTCTGCCGGTGGAAATGTCCGCCACCGCACCGCTACCGATCAAGTGGAAGCCTGTCGCGACGCTCTGCTGGAACATCGGTGCGGTGCTGGTGAAGGCGTTTTCCTTGGCCTTGCCCTTTGCCACGCCGTTCCAGACCGTGGCGCTGATGATGTTTTGGCCACGCCGCAGCCACGGCGCCAGATCGATCGCCTCTTCGCGCCAATGGGCTATGTCACCGGTCGAGGGGCCGGAGGCCACCCGATTGCCGTTGACCATCAGGATAAAGCGGTTGTCCGCGGTAACGCGGACGGGGAACGTCCGCGGCTTGGAGCCGAGCTGCACCGTGCGGCGGAAATGGAGGACCTGGGGTTTGTCCTTGGGCAGATCTGGAGCGCTGATCCAGCCATCGGCACTGTCATCGGCCGCTCTCAGCGGGAGAGATGGCGCCACGGTCATGGCTGCCAAGGCGAGCAACAAGGTTCGCTTCATCATCCCTCTCCATCCCGGCCTGCGCCGCGCTCGGCGAACGACGGTGCGGCCGATTATCAAATCGAACGGCCCTGTTTAATTTAATTGACGCCGCCAGACAATGCCATCATGGAAGTTTCTCTGGAAAGGGCGACGCCTGATCGCCGCAACAGCCGGTTCCCCCTCTGGAGAGGTTACGAAGAACATGGTCGAAACAAACTCCCGCCGTCGTGCAGCAAGGCTCGGGCGCCGTCTTAGAGACAGTGGCGTGCTGGTCGGTTGCGTTGCACTTGTGGGCGGTCTCTGGAGCGTTGATGCGATGGCGCAGGACCTGCAGGCCTCGGCAGCGAGCAAGGACAGCGCCGCGACGTCATCGGCAAAGCCCGTGGTGGCGCCCGGGCAAGATCCGGATGCGCGTGCGGACCGGACTCTCGCGCAGATGACGCACGAGGAGAAAGTTTCGCTTCTGCATGGGTCGATGTTGCTTTTGGTGGCTCCGGCTCAGCGGCCACAAGGCGTGCAAAACGGCGCGGGTTACATCGCCGGCGTGCCGCGGCTGGGCGTACCGATGCAGGTGCAGACGGACGCTAGCCTAGGCGTGTCGAACATGGGTCAACGCGCTGGGGACGTGGCTACGGCGCTCCCATCGGGATTGATGCTTGCATCGACGTGGAATCCCGACGTCCTGGAAGCGGGTGGCCGCATGATCGGTTCGGAAGCGCGCGCCAAGGGCTTCAATGTCATGCTGGCAGGCGGGGTGAACCTCGTGCGCGACCCGCGCGCGGGGCGTAACTTCGAGTATCTGGGCGAGGATCCGCTGCTGGCCGGAACCCTGGTCGGACACCAGATCCGGGGCATTCAGTCGGCCAGGATCATATCGACGATCAAGCACTTCGCCCTCAACGATCAGGAGACCGGGCGTAACGTCCTCTCGGTCAACATGGGTGAGTCGGCGATGCGCGAAAGCGACCTGCTGGCATTCCAGATCGGCCTCGAAGTGGGCGATCCCGGCTCGGTGATGTGTTCATACAACCGCATCAACGGGGTCTACGCCTGCGAGAACAAGTTCCTGCTGACCGATGTGCTGCGCCGGGATTGGGGCTTCAAAGGCTATGTCATGAGCGACTGGGGCGCAGTGCACTCGGTCGGGGCGCTGACCGCCGGTCTCGATCAGCAATCGGGCGAACAGATCGACACGAAGCGCTGGTTCTCCGTCGAGCTGAAGAAGTCGCTCGCGGACGGCACGATCCCCGAGAGTGCGGTCTACCTCGCCGCAAGGCGCATCCTGCGTTCTATCTATGCCCACGGGCTCGCCGATACCCCCTTGAGCATGAACGGAGCGATCGACTATGCCGCGCACGCCAAGGTCGCCCGTGACGCGGCGGCCGAAGGCATCGTTCTGCTCAAGAACGAGGGCGCGCTTTTGCCGCTGGCGCAGACCGCCAAGCGGATCGCCGTGATCGGCTCGCGTGCGGATCTGGGCGTGACGGCCGGTGGCGGTTCCAGCTCGGTGACGCCCGTGGGCGGCTGGAAGTTGCAGGTGAAGGCTGCCAAGGGTCCCGCCGCGATGTTCTCGCGCAAGGGATATGGGGGCACGACCCTTGTTTCCGCGCTGCAGGCCGCCTTCCCGGGCGCCGAAGTGGTGTTCGACGACGGCACCGACCCGGCTCGCGCGGCCGGCGTCGCGAAGTCGGCGGATCTCGTGCTGGTCGTGGCCGAGAAGTGGGCGACCGAGGCGGAGGACAATGCCGACATCTCCTTGCCCGATGGCCAGGACGCGATGATCGAAGCCGTAGCGAGCGCCAACCCGCGGACGATCGTCGCGCTCGAAATCGGCAATCCCGTCCTGATGCCGTGGGCGGCCAAAGTGCCGGCGATCCTATCGATCTGGTTTCCCGGCCAGGACGGCGCATCGGCGCTGGCCGATGTTCTTGTCGGCAAAGTCAATCCGTCGGGGCATCTGCCGATGACCTTCCCCGCCTCGTTGTCGCAATTGCCGCATGCGATCGTGCCGGGCAGCGATGCGCCGCTGGCCGACAAGGCGACAAGAGCGGTCTACGGCCTGAACTCGGACACAAAGCCGTTCGAGATGAGCTACCCTGAAGGTTCGGATGTCGGCTACCGCTGGTATGATGCCAAGCAGGCCAAGCCGCTCTACCCCTTCGGCTACGGGCTGAGCTACACGACGTTCCGCTACGACACCCTCAAGGTATCGGGCGGCCGGGCGCTGTCCGCGACTTTTACCGTGACCAACACCGGGGATCGTGAGGGCGCTGCCGTGCCGCAGGTCTACGTTCGTGCGCCGGGTAAGGCCAAGCGCCTGATCGGCTGGGCCAAGCCGAAGCTGCGGGCCGGCGAGAGCCGCACGATCACCGTCACCGCCGATCCGCGCGTGATCGGCAACTTCGACGCGACGGCGCAGCGGTGGGTCGTGCCTGCGGGTACCTATGTGGTGGAACTTGGCTCCTCGGCCACCGACGTGTCCGCGACGGCGAAGGTCAAGTTGCAGCGCGCGACACGCAAACCCTGAAGATCGCAGATCTGTGCGGGCGGCATTTCAAGCCGGCAGCGCTACCAGGCCGAACGAGCGGCGATCAAGACGTCCACCACACGGTCCGCGAGGATCGTGGAGGGGGCGTCGCTCGCACCTTCGTAGGGGACGTCCGCCTGAAGCGCGGTCAGGCTGGCGTAGAGCATGTAGGCGACACCTTGCGGATCGCGCGGGGTGCGCCCCTCAGCCTTCTCGGCCTCGATGATGTCGCTGGCGATCAAGTCGACGATGTAGCGTGATCCGCGCTCCTGCATGATCGCGGCGAGGTCCGGGAACCTTGAGCCGAGTGCCAGGAGCAAGCGCTGGATCGCCAGCACGTCGGGGCGGTGGGCGAACCGCTGGATCGTGCGCGCGTGGTGCCGCAACCGCTGCTCGATGTCGTCGGTCAGCAAGTCGTCCTCGAGCGCGGCTTCGGCCGACCAGCGCTCGATCGCTGCGGTGATCACGGCCGCGAACAGCGCCTCCTTGGACGAGTAGCGGGCATAGAGTGTGCCCTTCGACACGCCCGCTACTCCGGCGACCTGTTCCATCGACACCTGGTCGAAGCCGAGTTCGAGAAAGAGGTCCTGGGCGACCTGCAGGAGCGTCCTGTCGATGGCCGAGGCCTGCTCCAGGCTGGGGCGGCCTCGACGGGACCTGACGGTCTGCGGTTTTGTCATGGGAACGCCTGTTCCATACGGCGAGCCGTTGGGCAAGCGGCCCCGAGGGACAAGGCGCAGAGTGCGAGACGTGCGATTGGCCTTGCGCGATCAAATCCCGAGGATCAGGTCGGCGGCCTTCTCAGCGACCATCATGGTCGGCACATTGGTGTTGCCGCCCGGAACGCGCGGCATGACGGAGGCGTCGACCACTCGCAAGCCAGCTAGCCCATGGACTCGCAGTCCTGGATCGACGACGGCCATCGGATCGTGGCCCATGCGGCAGGTGCCGACCGCGTGGATGTCCGAGATGGCTGTCGCGCGCAGATAGGCGTCGAGCTCCGCGTCGGACTGCACTTGAACCCCGGGAGCGAGCTCCTCGCCGCGAAACGCATCGAAAGGGGCTTGCGCGAAGATCTTGCGCACGGCCCGGATCGCGGCGCGTCCCATGGCCATGTCGTTCGCGGTCGAGAGTATGTTGGGATCGATCGAGAGTGGCGCCGAGGCATCGGCGCCGGTCAGCTTGATCTCGCCCACGCTCTCAGGGTTGAGCAGATCGATGTGCGCGAAGTAGCCGTGCTCCATGATGAGCTTGCGGCCCATCGCCTCGTAGAGCGCCATGGCGAAGTGGACCTTGACGTCCGGCGCCACCGCACCCGGCATGGTGCGCAAGTAGGCGCCGACCTCTGCCGGCGGGCGGGCAAGCGGCCCCCTGCTGAACAGTACGAAATCGGCGACCGCCTTGGCGGCCACCAGCGGATGGAACACGTTGAACAGCGAGACAGGCTGGGTGCAATACTGCTTCACACTGATGGCGACGTGATCGCGATAGTTCTGGCCCACGCCAGGCAGGTGGTGGACGACAGGCACGCCGACTTCGCGCAAGTGCTCGCCATCACCGATGCCCGAGAGCATCAGGATCCACGGCGTGTGGATCGCGCCCGCCGAGACGATGACCTCGCGCGTGGCGCTCGCCCGCTCCAGCTTGCCGCCGCGCCGCCACTCCACGCCGGCGGCCCGGCCATTCTCGACGATGATGCGCTGCACATGCGCTTCGGTCAGGATCCGCAGGTTGCGCCGGTCGCGTGCTGGTTTGAGGTAGGCGTGCGCCGCGCTCCAGCGGCGCCCGCGTGAGGCGGTCACATCAGCGGGGACTACGCCTTCGCGCCGCGACCCGCTCGGGTCGTCGTTGTAAGGAATACCGGCTGCGATTGCGGCATCGCGGAAGGCCTTGGCAAGAGGGTTCTCGATGCCCGGCCGCGTGACCAGAACGGGTCCGCCGCGGCCGTGATAGCCGTCCTCGCCGGCCGGTCGGAAATCCTCGAGTTTCTTGAAGTAGGGCAATACGTCTTCGTAGGACCAGCCCTCGTTGCCGAGCTGACGCCATCCATCGTAGTCGGCCGCCGCACCGCGATCGTAGACCATGCCGTTGATCGACGAGGACCCGCCCAGCACTTTGCCGCGCGGCGTATACATCTGCCGGTTGCCCGCATGCCTTTGCGGCACGCTGACGTGCATCCATTGGAACATCTGCCGGTACATGATCGGAAGAAGGCCACCGGGAGCATGGATGAAAACGCTGCGGTCCCGCTTGCCCGCCTCGATCAGCAACACCTTGTGCGCGGGGTTCGCCGACAGTCGGTTCGCAAGGACACAACCTGCCGAGCCCGCGCCCACGATGATGAAATCGAAATTGCCCCCCATGACCTCTCCCGCGATCCAGCCGCATCTTTGCCTATGTGCGTATGGTCTGCGCTTACCAGACATGCATTGGAGCAGCAGAGCCCGGGGTCAAGAAGCGAAGTGCGTATCAGTGGCTGGCAAAACGATATGCATCGCAATTGACCTCCGCCTGCCGCATGCTACCCTCCTGCAAAACCTGAACATCGGTCCGGCGGAGAGATGAGCCCATGCAAACCGTTACCACCGGTCGCTATGATCCTTTCGCGATTTACGATGCCGAGACCCTTGTCGCATCGGATCCCATCGAGATCGATGCGCCTGCCATGGTCGTCTGGAATATCCTGACCGACATGCCGCGATACGGGGAATGGAATCCCTTCTGCGTCTGGGCGCAATCCACGCTGGAGATGGGAGCGCCTGTCTACATGCGCCTGGTGAATTACGCGAACCCGGGGACGCTCGCGCCCAATTGTGAGTACGTCTGCGCATTCGAGCCCGGGCGGCTGCTGTCGTGGGAACTGCCGGACAGCGAGGCCTGGCCCTATCCCGCGCGGCGCGACCAGATGATCCGCGAACTCGGCCCCGAGCGCTGCCGATACCAGTCGACCGACGCGTTTACCGGACCAAATGGCATCCACGTCATGCGGTTTTGCGGAGCTTGGGTAACGCGAGCGTTCAACGACACGGCCAAGGCGCTCAAAGCACGAGCCGAGGCGATGCATAGCGGCGCACTGGCCTGACACCTGCCGGCTTCAACCACGTCTCGCGCCTCATGGCACCGCACCAGTGGGCATGGCTTAGGGCGTCTCCACTTTAGGCGGAAACGCCCCGTTCTGCGACGCGAATTCTCCGAGCCTTTGACCGCGAACGGTCAATTTGAGTATACTTCAGGCGCGCATCAGGCCTCCGCCGTTCACGTCGATGATCGTGCCGTTGATCCATCGGCCATCATCGGAGAGCAACATGGCGACAACGCCTGCATGGTCTTCCGCCTCTCCCAAGCGCGTATGCGGCGTGCGGCTCATGAAGTAGTCCGCCCACTTCTTGGCCTCCTCGGCGTTGGCTTCCATGGCTGCCTTCATCTCACCGGTCACGGTGAAGCCGGGAGCCAGCACGTTCGCGGTGATACCTTCCTTGCCCCAGCGAGCGGCGACGTGCCGCATGAGTGCGTTCACACCCGCCTTGGTCATCGCATAAGAGGGCCGCGTCGGCTCCGCACCGTGTGCAGACCCGGAACTCGTATAGACGATCGCGCCTGACCCGTTCGCGGTCAGGTGAGGGAGCACGGCGCGAGTACACAGCAGATGTCCGCGCAGATTGACGGCGACGGTTCGGTCGAACACGGCGAGATCCACGGTCAGGGCGTCGCTATCCTCCATGATCACCCGCAGGTCGGCTGCGTTGATGTGCGCCCCGTCCAGGCCGCCAAAGCGAGCCACGGCTTCTGCAACGGCATTGCCTACGGACGCTTCATCAGAGATGTCGACGTACGTGGCGAATGTGTCGCCACCTGCCGCCTCCGCGACGCTCGTCGCTCCCGCGAGGTTGATATCGGCTGCGCAAACTCTCGCGCCTTCTTCCGCCAGCCGAAGGACAGTTGCCGCACCGATGCCGGTGGCGCTGCCGAATACAATTATCCTTTTGCCGGCCAATCTCTTGTTCATGGTCATACTTCGTTCCTCTACCTGGCGCATTGGCGAGACCTGCAGTTTGCCGAGCTGCCGCTAACAGTGCCGGACCGCCGGCACAACGCTGGTCTCAACGCGAGCGCAGATCAATTTGCGTGAACTATGATGGACTTTGCTACGTATGTGAAGGCTATCACGGGCAAAAATCGGGTTTTTAGGCGCAAACGGCGTTGTCCTGGCATTGCCCGGCCGCGTGCGTTGCATTAAGGCTCCGATCCAATGGGCCGGGAGAAGACCCGCCAAGTATTCGCTCCAAGGGAAGGGGTTTCATGCTGCTCGAGGGCAAGGTCGTCGTCGTGAGTGGTGTAGGTCCGGGTTTGGGCCAGGCGCTTGCTCGTATCGCAGCAAGCGAAGGCGCCGCGGTCGTCCTGGCCGCCAGAAATCGGCAGTTCCTGGAGCAAGTGAAAGGCGACATCCTCGCAAGCGGCGGCAACGCCATCGCCGTCGTATGTGACGTCTCCGATGAAGCGCAATGCGAAGCGCTGGCCCAGGAGGCTGCCGCCAAGCTCGGCGGCCGGATTCATGGGCTCATCAACAGTGCGTATTACCACGGCGATTGGAGTTTCATCGAAAGCGCCGACGTGACCGACATCTCACGCGCCTTCGATGTAAATTGCCTCGGCGCTCTGCGATTGACGCGCGCCTGCATTCCTCACCTGCGCGGTGGTGGTGCGGTCGTCAATGTATCGACAATGGCAACGGTGCGGCCCTTCGGCACAGAGCATGGCATGGAGATGGGGTACGCGGTCGCAAAGGGGGCGCTCAACACTCTGACCAAGTATATGGCAACGGACCTCGGCAAGTACGATATACGTGTCAATGGCTGTCGGATGGGCTGGATCCATGGAACGCCGGTCGAGGCGCATATTCAGTCGCAAGTCGATGCCGGAGGGGATCGCGATCAAGTAGTCGCGGCTATAACCCGTGACATCCCGCTCGGGATCATTCCCCCGGAAGATGATTGCGCGCGGGCCGTGCTGATGATGATTTCCGATTTTTCCCGCGTGATCACAGGCGCCTTGCTGGACGTCAACGGCGGACAATGGATGGCGCCTTGAGGCAGCCTTCCGAAGCGTGATCCAAAGCCCGTGGCGGCTTAATCGAACGGAGAACCAAACCCGCGGAACGCTTCGGCCGCCCACTGCTGGAAAGCAGCCTCATACCGCTCCAAATATGGCCGACGTCGGCCAGCATCCGCTCAGATGGCGGCGCCGAGCTTTTCCATGATGGCCTTGCGGCGTCGGTGCGCCTCGAATCGGGCGCGCTCTGGATCGTTTTCGAGAATGGCCGTGATGATGCCGCGGCGCTCCCGTTTCCAGCGTTGCTTGCCGGCCGCGCCGCCATATAGCGGACCGCGCGGGTACTCTGCGTAATGGTGAACCGCCATGCGCGAGAGCAACTCCATCAGCGGCCGATCCACCATGAGATAGAGGATATCGAGCATGGCCTGATCGAAGGCGCCGCGCTCGGCGGCCGTGTTGCGGCTTTCGACCGAGTCCAGCAGCTTTGCCAGCTTGCGCTTCTGCTCGTCGTTGGTGGCGCGTGCGGCGGCCGCCATCAGCTCGCAATCGAGCAGCGTTATGATGTCGATGGCCTCGGGATACGCCGAATGGTGAAGGGCGAGAAAGCCCGAGATCGCGCGGCTCAATCCCTCGGCACCGGGCCGGGTGCCATAGTAGCCGCCACCGGGGCCGCGGCGCACTTGCAAGAAGCCCTCGTGCTCCAGAACCCGGGCTGCTTGTTGGATGGTGACGACGCCAACGCCCAGCGTCTTGGCCAAGTCCGGTAGCGAGCCGATCTGAGCTTCCGGCGGCTGTGCCACGATCATGTCGCGCAGCTTCTCGACCGCGGCACTCACCAGCCCTTCGCGGGAAGCTCGTTTTCGAACGCTCATCGTGCTCCTCAACCTTGCCAGGTTCGTCATAGCGCCTTTTGGCGTGCCACGCATCGCGCCACCAAGACAAGTAATAACACGCGCGTTATTGTCTGGATTGTCTTTAAGCGTTAACGTATGCACTCGAACAGCGATAAAAACCGGCTTCCTATTTGGCGCACGGTGATCGCAGCGAGGAAGCGGCTCCGGGCCAGGGCCTGCAGTCTTTTCGGGAGGGTGATGCTGTGAAGATTGGTGTCTTGAAAGAACATGCGCCTGGAGAAAACCGCGTGGCGCTGTCGCCGGCCGCCGCAACACGGTTTTCGAAGGCCGGCTTCGAGACCATGATCGAGGCGGGAGCGGGGAGCGCGGCCGGCTTTGCGGACGAGGCTTATACCGCGCAAGGCGTCGCCCTTCAGGACCGGCAAGCTATCCTGCGCGAGGCAGATATCCTCCTCTGCGTTCGCCCGCCGGAAGCGGCAGAGCTTGCCGGTATCAAGCCGGGTGCGAGGTTGATCGGCGGCCTTTCGCCTTATGCGGACCGGGACCGCATCACCGCTTATGCGCAGCTTGGCGTCGAAGCCATGGCACTGGAGCTGCTGCCGCGTACCACCCGCGCGCAATCGATGGATATCCTCTCCTCGCAAGCCAATCTTGCCGGCTATTACGCTGCGGTCCGCGGGGCCGGGTTGCTGAACCGCTGCCTGCCCATGATGACGACCGCCGCGGGTGTGATCCCGGCTGCCAAGGCTTTCGTCATGGGTGTCGGCGTTGCGGGCCTGCAGGCGATCGCGACGGCGCGGCGCCTGGGCGCGATCGTTTCCGCGACGGACGTGCGTCCCGAAGTGCGCGAGCAGATCCTTTCGTTGGGCGCCAAGCCGATCTTCGAAGAGATCCGCGAAGGCGATGAGATCACCAAGGCGGCGGGCGGCTATGCCGGAGAGATGAGCGAGGGCTACCGTGCACGGCAGGCCGCGCTGGTGTCCGGCCACATCGCCAACCAGGATATCGTGATCACCACCGCGCTCATCCCTGGCCGTCCAGCTCCGCGCCTCGTTTCCGATGAGCAACTGGCCACGATGAAGCCCGGCAGCGTCGTCGTGGATCTTGCAGCGGAGAACGGCGGCAATGTCGAGGGCGTGGTCGCCGGAGAAAGCGTCGTGCGCCACGGCGTGACGATCGTCGGCCTCGTCAATGGCGCATCGTACCTTTCCCTCGATGCGTCGAACCTGTTCGCTCGTAACTGCTACAATTTCATCGAAGCGTACTGGGACGCGAAGGCGCGAACCCTGGCGATGCCGGCCGATGACCAGTTGATCGAAGCCGTGACTCTCACGCGCGATGGCGCAGTGGTCCACCCGCGCTTCGCCCCGGTTCCGGCAGCCTGATCGAGGGGGAGGATACACGATGACCGCGCTCAATCCCGATTATCTGTTCGTCTTCATCCTTGCGGGCTTCGTCGGCTTTCAGCTGATCAAGAAGGTCTCGCCCCTGCTGCACTCGCCGCTGATGTCGCTGACAAATGCGATTGCGGCGGTCGTGATCGTCGGTGCCATCAGCGTGACCGGGGAGGCGGGGGCGACGCCGCTCGCCAAGACCCTGGGCGTCGTCGCGGTGTTCTGCGCGACGGTCAATCTGGTGAGCGGCTTCATGATCACCGATCGCATGCTCAAGATGTTCAAGCCGCGGGGGAAGTAAGCGATGAACGCTCTGGTGCCTTTCGCGGCGATCGCCGCCTCGACGCTTTTCATCCTGTCCCTGATGTGGATGAGCCACCCCTCCACTGCCCGTCGCGGGGTGCGTGCCGGTGAGCTCGGCATGCTCATCGCCATCGTCGGTGCACTGGTTCACCACGAGGTGGTCGATTACAACCTCATTGTCATCGCGATGATCGCCGGGGCGGCCGTCGGCATTCCCATGGCTCTGCTCATGCCGATGACCGCGATCCCGCAGCGTACCGCGATCAGCCATGCGTTCGGTGCACTCGCGGTGGGCCTGATCGGCGCGGCGGAGTACTACAAGCACGCCCATGCCGAGTTCGCCGGCAGCTTCGTGATCTGGGCGCTGATGTTCGAGATGGCGCTGGGCTTCCTGACTTGCACTGCCTCGCTGATCGCCTTCGCCAAGCTTCAGGAGCTCCTCGGCAGCCGTCCCGTCTCCTTTTCCGGGCAGCGCTTCCTCAACGGCGCCGTGGCGCTGGCGGCCGTCACCGTTGCGATTCTGATCGCGCTCGACCCGACCCGCACGGTCCTTTTCCCGGTCTTCGTTGGCCTGGCGCTCGTGTTCGGCATCCTGCTCGTCGTGCCGATCGGCGGCGCGGATATGCCCACGGTCATCGCGCTGCTCAACAGCTATGCCGGGCTCGCGGCGAGCGCCATGGGCTTCGCGCTCGGCAACAAGCTGCTGATCGTCGCGGGCGCGCTGGATGGCGCCTCAGGGTTCATTCTGGCGGTTATCATGTGCAAGGCCATGAACCGCAGCTTCGCGAACGTGATGTTTGGCGGCTTTGGTGCGGTCGCGGCCGGAGTGGCGGGCGGCAAGGACGATCGCGTCGTCCGGTCCGCATCCGCGGAGGAAGCGGCCATGCAGCTTGAAAATGCCGGCACCGTCGTGATCGTGCCGGGCTATGGCATGGCGGTGGCGCAGGCCCAGCACAAGGTGAGCGAACTCTACCAGGCGCTGACCAAGAAGGGCGTGGAGGTGAAATTCGCCATCCATCCGGTCGCCGGCCGCATGCCCGGACATATGAACGTGCTGCTGGCCGAAGCCAATGTTCCCTACGAACAGCTCGTCGAGCTCGACGATATCAATC
>Ga0207641_10003443_pt1 | contig 14013 bp, 9 predicted proteins | sample KBSSwiS62_FD_184306 | JGI IMG/M metagenome (GOLD analysis project Ga0207641, IMG submission 184306) | Switchgrass rhizosphere microbial communities from Kellogg Biological Station, Michigan, USA - KBS Switchgrass S6-2 (SPAdes) (version 2) | ecosystem: Host-associated > Plants > Roots >... | reverse complement strand
CTCGATTTGAATCGTGCCGCGATCGGTTTCGATGTACGCCTGCGTCGACACGGTCGGGTTCGTCAGGCGTGACGCCGCATACACGTCCGCGGACAGCGTCGTCGGCGCCGGCCGGATCTGGGCGGCGGCCGGCGCCGCGGCGGCGGGATCGAGCTGCGCCATCAGGCGCGCGGCGCGCACGCGCACCGCCCAGTCCTTGTCGGCGAAAGCGGTTTTCAACACCGGCGCGGCCGCGGCCAGACCGTACGACGCCAGCGCGCCAAGCGCCGCCGCGCGCGCGTTGTAGCTCGGATCGCGCTGCCCGAACGTATACGCCTCGGCGAGCGCGGCCGCTCCACCGGATGGCTTCAGCGTGCCGAGGCCGGCGGCCGCGGCGGCGCGGACTACCGGGTCGTCCACTTTCAATCGCTCGAGCAGGATGGCGGCGGCGTTGGGTAATGTGAGCTTCACGAGTGATTCGAGCACGGCGGGAATCACACGTTGATCCGAATCGGCGAGCATCGCCTCGAGCCTCGGCAGCGCGACGTCCGAGGTCATCGCGCCGAGCACGGTGGCGAGCGCCGCGCGAACGCTCCAGTGCGGATCGGGATCCAGTCCGGAGAGGACAGTGATGAAGCTTTCGGGATCGGTTGCCGCGAGCGACCGCAGCGCGGCGGCCCTGATCGCCGGGTTTGCATCGCTCAGCAGATCAAGCAGTGAGTCGTGCAGATCCGAAGGCACTGACAGCGACGGGGGAATACCGCCGAGGGCGACGATCGATTCGAGCCGCACGTGCGGATCGGCGCTCGCGTCGTGAATGAAGCTGAGCAGCGGCGGCGCAGCCGCCGGGTCGCCGATGCGTCCGAGCGCCCTGATGGTTTCGATCAGCACCGATCGTTCGCCGCTCGAGAGGAGCGGCATCAACACGGGGAGCGCGGCCGGATCGCGCAGCGCCGCCAGCCCCTTGACGGCGAAGGCGCGGGTGTATGGATTGGCTTCTTTGGCGAGCGTCAGCAGCGCTGGCAGCGCGCGCTTGTCCTCGAGCCGCTGGAGAGCGAACGCGACCGGCCACCAACGCACGCGCGGCTGGCCGCTCTGGTCGAGCATCGCGGCCGCGACCTGCGGGTACGCCTTCAGACGGACGAGGGCGTACAGCGCGAGGCGGAACGCCGCCGCGGGCGTGTCGCGACGCACATCGTCTTCATCCCCGGGCGGCTGCGCGAGCGCGCCGGACTGGACGACCTGCGCAGCCAGCCGGCCGATCGCGTCGGCGGCGGACGAATCGCCGAGCAGACCGAGCGCTTCGGCCGCCGAACCCTGCACGAGCGGTGACGCGTCGGCCAGCGCCGCGATCAGCGGATCGCGCGCACGGGCGTCGCCGAGCAAACCGAGTGCGAACGCGGCCATTTGCCGCACCTCGGGATCGCGATCGGCCAGGACGCCGACCAGCGGCGTGACGCCCTCGGCGAGGCCGATGCGGCCAACGGCCAGCGCGGCACGCCGTCTGATGCGCGCCTCATCGTCCGAGAGCAGGCGGACGACGTCGGGTGGAGGAGGCGGCGGGGCGACCGCGGGCGCCTGACCTCGAACAGCGACGGGCGGGGCGGGCGTGATGGCGGGCGCGGTGTCGCGAAGCACGCGCTGGTCCTCGAGGCGGAGGATCCAGGCCATTTTTTCTTCGAAGGTGGGACCGGCCGGCTTCACCGGCGTCGTCACCGGCGGCACGCTGGCACACGCTGACGCCCAACCGAACACCAGCAGAACTGCGAGACGCTTCATCACACCTGAGCCTTCGGACCGGCGGACCCCTTCATACTTCTCACTTCGGACGCCGCTTCAAACGTCAGACTTCCCACTTCAGACTTCCTCAGTGAGCCTTGACGAAGCGTGGCGCGATCAATCCGATCCTGGCAAATCGACACGCCCAGCCCCGGTCCCTGCGGCACCGCGATCGTTCCGTCGGCGGCGACTTCAATCGGCGGATCGATCAGATCCGGGTCGAAGTAGCGCTTGCTCGCAGCGATGTCGCCCGGCAGCGAGAAATTCGGCAACGTCGAGAGATGGATGTTGGCGGCGCGTCCGATGCCCGACTCGAGCATGCCGCCGTGCCAGACCGGAATGCCGTGCGCCGCGCACAGATCGTGAAGACGAATCGATTCCGAGAATCCACCGACGCGGCCCGGCTTGATGTTGATGATGCGGCACGCGCCGGCGGCAATCGCTTCGCGCGCGACGTTGACCGACTTGATCGATTCGTCGAGGCACACCGCCGTCTTCAACTGCCGTTGCAGCACGGCATGGTCGCCGATGTCGTCGTAGTCGAGCGGCTGCTCGATCATCATCAGGCCGTACCGATCGAGCTGGGCCAGATGATCGGCGTCGGCGGACGTGTAGGCAGCGTTGGCATCGACCATCAGCGGCACGTCGGCAAAACGGGCGCGCACCGCTTCGACGGCGTCGAGATCCCAGCCGGGCTTGATCTTGATCTTGATTCGGCGATAGCCGGCGTCAATCTCGCGCGCGACCCTCACGACCAGATCGGGCAGTGAATCCTGGATGCCGATCGAGACGCCGGAGGCGATGCGATCCCGCGAACCGCCGAGGACGCGCCACAACGGCTCGCCGGCCTGACGCGCATGGAGATCCCACGCGGCCATCTCCACGGCGGCCTTTGCCATGTGGTGGCCGCGAATCGCCTTGAGCGCCGCGAACAGGTCGCGCGGGTGCGCGAAGTCGACGCCGAGCACGCGCGGCGCGATGAACGACTCGATGATGTGCCACGCCGTGTCATTCGTTTCGCTGCTGTAGTACGGATCCTGCTCGGCGACGCATTCGCCGAAGCCCGACATACCGCCGTCATCGAGTCGTATCAGAAGGAAATGTTTGTCGTGGATGCGTCCGAAGCTGGTCTCGAAGAAGTGGACGAGCGGGAGCTTCAGCAGACGCAGCTCCAAGCGTTCGATCCTCACGGCGCGATGATATCATCGGGCCCTTGCAGTTCCGCTACATCGCGATCGAAGGCCCGATCGGAGCGGGCAAGACCGCGCTCGCCGAGCGGCTGGGCACACGGCTCGACGCGACCGTCGTGCTGGAAGAAACCGAGAATCCGTTCCTCACCGATTTCTACGCCGACCGTCCCGGCGCCGCGCTGCAGGCGCAGCTCTTCTATCTCCTCAACCGTCATCGCCAGCAGCTGACCATGCGCCAGGCCGACTTGTTCAGTCAGACGACGATCTCCGATTACGTGTTCGACAAGGACAAGATCTTCGCGTATCTGAATCTCGACGACAACGAGCTGTTCATCTATCAGCGGCTCTACGAACTGCTGGCCCGCGACGTGCCGCCGCCGGATCTCGTGGTCTACCTCCAGACGCCCACCGACGTGCTGCTGCGGCGCGTCCACAGCCGCCGGATGGATGCGGAAGCGGTCGCGTTCCAGCCGGGCGACGACTACCTGCGCGAGCTCAACGAGGCGTACCACCACTTCTTCTTTCACTACAACGTCACGCCATTGCTGGTGGTCGAAACATCGCAGTTCGACTCGGATGCCAGCGACGAAGCGCTGGACGATCTCATCAAGCAGATCCGCGCGATGGGATCGGGCACGCGGTATTACGTGCCGAGAACCAAGTAGGGGCTCGGGGTCGGTCTCACGCTAGGGGCTCGGGGGGCGGTCTCGAGGCTAGGGGCTCGGGGCTGGCTGTAGAGGACCTGGGAACCGGGGACTGAGACTTGAAGGTAAGCTGAGAGCTGATGGCCTGGTTCAAGAAGACCAAGAAGCCGATTGCCGCGAAGGCCAAGGAGAAGGCGAGCCGCGTCCCCGAAGGTCTCTGGGTAAAGTGCCCGGACTGCGCGCAGGCGATCTACAACAAGGACCTGGCGACCAACCTCAACGTCTGCCCCAAGTGCGCGCATCATTTCCGGATCGGCGCCGCCGAGCGCCTGCGCACGCTGTTCGACGGCGAGTGGACCGAATACGACAAGGATCTGATGTCGACCGATCCGCTGTCGTTCACCGATACCAAGCCGTACAAGTCGCGCCTGAAGGCAAGCATCGCGGCGACCGGACTGAAAGACGCCATCATCACGGCGTCGGGAACCATCGACGGCATCCAGACAATCGTGGCGTCGATGGAATACGAGTTCATCGGCGGCAGCATGGGTGTGGTCGTCGGCGAAAAGATCACGCGGGGGATCGAGCGCGCCGTCGACGGGAACATGCCGCTGGTCATCGTCTGCTGCTCGGGCGGCGCGCGCATGATGGAGGGCGCGCTGTCGCTGATGCAGATGGCAAAGGTCTGCGGGGCCCTGGCACGCCTGGACCAGGCGGGTCTACCGTATGTCGCCGTGCTGACCGATCCGACCACCGGCGGCGTGACGGCGAGCTTCGCGATGCTCGGGGACCTGAATATCGCCGAGCCCAAAGCGCTGATCGGTTTCGCGGGCCCGCGCGTCATCGAACAGACCATTCGCCAGAAGCTCCCGGAAGGATTTCAGCGGAGCGAGTTCCTACTCGAAAAAGGGATGATCGATCTCGTGATCGATCGGCGTGAAATGAAAACCGTGATCGCGAACGCGCTCCGCTTCATGGGCGCCGTCCGGAAACCGGCGCCGGTCGCCGTCGCCGGCCTTCTGACCACGACGAGCGAGCCGCCGCTGCTGCCGACCTTGCCCCAGAGAAGCTAGCCCCCAGCCCCCGAGCCCTGCGCTCTTGGATCCCATCTCTTATCTCCTCAGCCTCGAACAGTTCGGCATCAAATTCGGCCTCGACAACATCGCAGCGCTGCTCGACCGGCTCGATCATCCCGAGCGCGCGTTCACATCGGTCCACATTGCTGGAACCAACGGCAAGGGCTCCGTGACCGCGATGGTCGATGCCGCTCTGCAGGCGGCGGGGCACCGCTCCGCGCGCTACACCTCTCCGCACCTGATCGATCTCAGCGAACGGTTCGTCATCGACGGCACGCCGGTCAGTCAGCAGGCGCTGGTCGCTGCGGTAGCCGACCTTCAGCGCGCCGCGGACGCGCTGGTCAAGGACGGCACCCTGCAGGCGCCGCCGACATTCTTCGAAGTCACGACCGCCACGGCGTTCGAACTGTTCCGCCGGGCCGGCGTGTCGGTGGCGGCTATCGAGGTCGGACTCGGCGGCCGGCTCGATGCCACCAACGTCCTTCAGCCGGCCGCGACCGCCATCACGTCGATCGCGCTCGACCACGAGAGCTACCTCGGATCGACCATCGAAGAAATCGCCTTCGAGAAGGCCGGCATCATCAAGCCCGGCGTGCCGGTGGTCGTCGGCGACCTGCCGACCGCCGCCGTCATCGTGATCGAGCGTGTCGCGCGGCACCGCGGCGCCGAGGTGGTTCGGACATCGCCGCTCGACGTCCAGGGTTTCACGATCGGCCTGGCGGGAGCCCATCAGACGTCGAACGCGGCTGTCGCCGTCAAGCTGCTCGACATCGTCGACCGTCAGGGGATCGCCGCTCCGCGCACGGCGGTCGCGCACGGCCTCGAGCGGCCCGGCTGGCCTGGACGCCTCGAGCGTCGAGTCCTGTCCGGTGGCCGCGAGGTGCTGCTCGACGCCGCGCACAACCCGGCCGGGGCGGCCGCGCTTGCGTCCTACCTCAGAGCGCAGGCCGGAGGTCCGCGCCCGCTGGTCTTTGGCGCCATGCGCGACAAGGACGCGTCGGGGATGTTCGCGGCGCTGCTGCCGGACGTGAGCCATCTCATTCTGACGCGCGCCTCGACCGAACGCTCGGCCGATACGTCCCATCTGGAAGCGCAGGCGCGCGCGATCCGCGATCTCCCGGTGACCATCGCCGAGTCTGCAGCTCGAGCATTAGAGATCGCCTGGCGCATCTCGCCGCGCATCGTCGTCGCCGGGTCGATCTTCCTGCTCGGCGACGTGATGAAGGAGCTCAAAGGCTCGTGATACGCTTCGAACACGACCTCAGATGAATCCGCTTCGAACGGTTGTGCACGCCTGCGCCTTGTTGCTGCTTGCGTCGTCGGTGCAGGCTCAGCCGCCGGCACAAGCGCCAGTCGTCGACAGCACGAAGAGCGACAGCCGCGAAGGGACCAATCAGCAGAAAGACTGGCACTTTCTCGGCCACGTCGAGTTTGAAGACAAAGAGACCAAGATCTACGCGGACGACGCGTGGTACTACGAGGATGGCAGCAAGTTCATCGCGAAGGGCAATGTCGTCTTTGCGCAGGCCGACAACCGGATCTCAGCGGAACGGATCGAGTTCAACACCGATACGCGTCTCGGCACGTTCTACAACGCGTACGGGATCTCGACCGTCAAGCCACAGCGGCAGCAGGTTCGAGCCGGCGGCGTCGCGCCGCCGCCGATCGCCGGCCAAGAGACGGTCGTCTACTTCTTCGGCGAGTCGATCGAGAAGCTCGGTCCTAAGAAGTACAAGATCTCGAAGGGCGGCTTCTCGACCTGCGTGCAGCCGACGCCGCGCTGGGACCTGGTCGCCGACACTGTCACCCTCAACGTCGATCACTACACCTTCCTGAAGCAGGCTGTGTTCCGGGTGAAGGGGGTACCGATGTTCTACCTGCCGGTGCTGTACTACCCCACGAAAAAGGAAGACCGGGCCACCGGATTTCTCATCCCGGCCTACGGCTCGTCGACGCTGCGCGGCCAGTCGATTCACAACGCCTTCTTCTGGGCGGTCGATCGCAGCCAGGACGCGACCTTTTTTCACGACTGGTATTCGAATACCGGTCAGGGCGTCGGGAGCGAGTACCGCTACAACTTCGGTGGGGGGGACGACGGGACGTTCAAGGCCTACATGCTCAACGAGCACGACGCCACAATCGCGGACGCGACAGGCGTCGACAGGCCGCTCCAAGGTTCGCGCAGCTTCGAGCTTCGCGGCGGCGCCAATCAGCTGCTGCCGGGCCATCTGCGCGCGAGAGCGAGCGTCAACTATTTTTCCAGCATCGCGACGTCGCAGACGTTGAACACCAACATCTACGATATCTCGCGCAACCAACGCGACTTCGGCGGCAACGTCGTCGGCACGTTGGGGCGATACTCGCTGAACGCCACCATCGATCACCGCGAGTACTTCTTTGGCGACGGCAAGAGCTCCACGCTGTCCGGGAACTGGCCGCGCATCAGTGTCACGCGCAATGAACGGCCCTTACTGGGCACGCCGCTGTATTTCTCCGCCGGCGGCGAGTACGTCTACCAGCTGCGAAGCGGCCTGACGAACGATGTCGAAACCGATTCGAGGAGCCTGGGTCGCGTCGATTTCAGCCCGCAGGTGCGGTATCCGTTCAAGAAGTGGCAGTGGTTCACGGTCAACAGCACGGTCGGCTGGCGGGATACCTTCTATACCCGCAGCCTCTCTGCCAAGGTCGATCCAACCGACGCACAGGTGGTCACGGGGGACAATCTCAATCGCCGTATTTTCACGTTACAGGCAAACATCCTGGGGCCGCTCTTCAACCGCATCTGGGACACGCCGACCAACGGCTACGCCGAAAAGTTCAAACACGCGATCGAGCCGTTCCTGAACATCAACCGGACATCGACGGTCGAGAACTTCGATCGCGTCGTGGTGCTGGACGGGATTGACTCGATCGTCGGCGGGACGAGCTACACCTATGGGGTCAACAACCGGTTCTACGCCAAGCGCAAAACCGCGGTGTTGGGGGCACCAGCACAGGCTCGCGAAATCGTGAGCGTCGAGCTCTCCCAGACCTACAACACCAATCAGCTCGCGACGCTCTACGATCCCAGGTACCAGTCGAACAACGTGCCAGGGTCCGTCGACTCGTTCCCGACGCATTTCTCGCCGGTCGCGCTCAGCGTCCGTGCGATGCCGACCAACGAGATCACCGCCAACATGCGCGCGGAGTTCGACCCCCGCTACCACTCGCTGAGGACGATCTCCGCCAGCGGCAGCTATTCGTGGGCGAACGTGTTCCAGTTCGCATCGACCTGGAGCAAGCGTGGATTCATCCCGCAGCTGTTGGGGTTCAACGACACGAATTTTCTGGATCAGGCCATCAACGCTCAGACGACGGTGCACACGGTGAACAATCGCCTCGGCGGGATCTACTCGTTCAACTACGACATCCTCCACAAGAATATTCTGCAGCAACGTCTGTCGGGGTTTTACAACGCGCAGTGCTGCGGCATCGCATTCGAGTATCAGACCGTCAATTGGGGTCCGCTCAGCAGCTCACCGATCACCTCTGACCACCGCTTCTTCATGTCCTTCACGCTCGCCGGGCTGGGGAATTTCTCGCCGTTCAACGGCGCGCTCGGTGGAGTGCCCCGGTAACACGCGTTGATGCCCGCCATTCTGGTCACCGGGGCGGGCGGTTTCGCCGGCAGCCATCTGCTGGACCTTCTCGCAGGCGAGGACGCGGTCGTGGCGTGGCATCGCCCTGGCAGCGCGCCGCGCGCTGCGGGACCGTCCGTGCGGTGGGAGGCCGTCGATCTGCTGGATCGCGGCGCCGTCCGCGAGGCCATCGCACGCGCGCGGCCGTCCGCGGTGTACCACTGCGCGGCGGCCGCACACGTCGGCAAGGCGTGGGAGAGCACCGAGTCCACGTTCGCCGTCAACGTGCTCGGCACCCATCATCTGTGCGATGCGCTCCGGCGCGAGGACCTGCGCGTGCAGCTCCTGATGCCCAGCTCAGCGATGATCTACCGCCCGTCGTCCGACGCCATGGCGGAAGACGATCCGCTCGTGCCTGCCAATCCGTACGGGTTGAGCAAGCTGGCGCAGGAACTCCTCGCGCTTCGATCGATCCCGGACGGCATCGACGTCCGCGTGGCGCGTGCGTTCAACCACATCGGACCGCGTCAGGATCCGTTCTTCGCGGCGCCCGGCTTCGCGCGCCGCATCGCCGACATCGAGCGCGGGCGGTGGGCACCGGAGATTTCGGTGGGGAATCTCGACGCGCAGCGCGATCTCACGGACGTCCGTGATACGGTCCGCGCCTACCGACTGATTCTGGAGCGTGGCATTCCCGGCCGGCCGTACAACGTGTGCTCGGGCCGCGCCGTGACGATCAGACATTTGCTGGACCTGCTGATCGCGCGAGCGCGCTGTCCGGTGACTGTCAAAATCGATCCGGCGCGCTATCGACCCAACGACAACCCGATTCTGCTCGGCGATCCCTCGCGGCTGCGCGACGAACTTGGATGGACCCCGGAAATTCCTCTCGAGCGCACCGTCGACGATCTCCTCGAGTACTGGCGTGGCAGGACATCGTGAAGTCGTAAGGATTGTAGAAGGGAGGAGAAACCGCCGAAGAGATGGGGTATCGTAACCGCCACGCTTGGAGGAATGATGATTCGCAGAACGATCACCGCGCTTCTCGTCGCACTCGTCGCCACGTTTGCCCTGAGCTCACCTGCGAGCGCCGCCGCCAAGAAACCCGCGAGGCCGCGCGCGAAGCATTCGAGCCACGCGGCAGCGACCACGACGAAACCGCCGGTCAAGAAGAAGAAGGCTGTCAGAAAAAAGAAGACGGCCACGTCGTCCACGACCGCCAGGAAGTCCGGCACGAGCCAGAAACGCAAACCGACGACAAAGCCGCACTAGGGTTAGCTTTTAGCTCTCAGCCATCGGCTCTCGGCCACCGGCTCTCGGTCTCCGGCTTGACAGCGTGGCGAAACAAAAGCGAAAATGCGATTGTTTCTCCTGCGATCAGGCCCATGTCCTCCTTTCCGCTGCTCTTCGATCGAGGCACCGCCAAACCGACGACACGCGACGTCGCGAACACCGTCAAGGCCGGCGGCAGCCACGCGCTGACCGAGGCCGAGCGCCGCGCCGATCAGGCGCGCTATCAGGAAGTCACCTGCCGTTCGGCGCTGAATCACGTGAAGGGGATGCCATTCGACTGGACGCTCAACCCCTACCGCGGCTGCACGCACGGCTGTCACTACTGCTACGCGCGCCGCTACCACGTTCAGTTCGAGCTGAACGCCGACGACGAGTTCGCGTCGGTGATTCTGGTGAAGAAGAACTTCGTCGACGTGCTGACCCGCGAGCTCGCCCGTCCGTCGTGGCAAGGCGAGTACATCGCCGTCGGCACCGCGACGGACTGCTACCAGCCGATCGAAGGCCACTACAAGCTGACGCGCGGCGCCGTCGCAGCGCTCCTCCGAGCGCGCAATCCCATCGGTGTCATCACCAAAGGTCCGATGGTCGTGCGCGATCGCGATTTGTACGCGCAGTTTGCCGGCGTGGCGCCGTGCACGGTCTGCGTCAGCGTCCCGACCGTCGACGAACACGCCTGGGCGACGCTCGAGCCCGGAACGGCGCCCCCGCTTCAGCGGTTGCGGGCGGTGCGCGAGCTCGTCGACGCGGGCATCAATGCCGGCGTGCTGATGAATCCAATCGTCCCCGGCTTCTCGTCGTCGCGCGCCAAGATCGAGCGCACTATCAAGGCGATCGCCGACCACGGCGCCCGCTTCGTCGGCTGCAACGTGATGTTCCTCGAAGACCGCACGCGCGCCCACTTCATGAAGTTCCTCGAACGCGAGTTTCCGTCATGGGTGCCGCGCTACGAGAAGCTCTACGTCAAGAAGTACGCGCCTCAGGAATACCGGAAGCAAATCCAGGGAATGGTTCGCCTGCTGCAGGATCGCTACGGCTTGAGCAAACGCCAGGGTCCGGACGAGCCGGCCGTCAAGGCACCGCAGGAAGCCGAACAGGTCGGCTTCGCATGGTAGGGAAAACTCTGTTCAGGCCACGTGGTCGTAGGCGATTGTGGCGTTCGGCGCCGGTCGCTTCGCGACCGCCGCTTCGACCGTAATCTCACCGTTGTTCGCGCTGACCGTGAAATGCGTGCCTTCCTTCCAGCGCGCGCTGATCGGCAGCTTGATCTGCTCGTCGATCAGCCGTTTGAGGAACCGCGCGCCGAAGGCCATGCTGTAGCCCTTGGTGACCACCAGTTCCATTGCCGCATCGTCGATCTCGATCGTCTTGCCGGACTTCGCCAGCGTGACCGCGACCTGCTGCAGGTAGTGTTTCGCAATCTCGCGCACCTCGTCGTGCGAGAGCGGCGAAAACAGCACGATTTCGTCGATGCGGTTTCTGAACTCTGGCGGGAAGCGGCGTTCCAGCTCGCGCAAGACCTCGCCTTCGACCTGCTCGACGCCGACCGATCGCTGCTTGAATCCGAGCGGACTCGTGAGCTTGCGGAAGTTCTCCGCGCCGAGATTCGACGTCATGATGATGATGGCGTCGCTGAGGTAGACGCGCTTGCCGCGGCCGTCCGTGATCCAGCCCTCGTCGAACGCTTGCAGGAACAGGTTGAGCGTATTCGGGCTCGCTTTCTCCACTTCGTCGAGCAGCACGACACTGTACGGATTGTCCTTCAACTGGTTGGTCAGCACGCCGCCGCGCTCGCTGCCGACGATGCCGCGCGGCATCCCGATTAGTTTGTCGACCGAGACCGATCCATCCTGGTATTCCGACATGTCGACGCGAATCATCTTCTTCTCGTCGCCGAACAGGAACTCGGCCACGGCCTTTGCCAGCTCGGTCTTGCCGACGCCCGTCGGCCCGAGGAACAGCAGCACGCCGTCCGGACGATCGAAGCCATCTTTGAGCGGACCCTTGTTCAGCACCAGCCGATGCGCGACCGCGCTGATGGCGTTCTTCTGGCCGATGATCCGCTTCTGCAGCTGCGCTTCGATGTCCTTGAAGCGATCGGTGACGTCGCGGTAGACCATGTCGGCCGGAATCTGCGCCGCATGCGAGATGACCGAGACGATATCGTCGGTCTTCACTTCCCAACGCCGATCGATCTCCGCCCGGACCGCGGCGGTGTCGAGCCAGCCGATGACCTTGTCCGGCAGATGCAGGTGCCGCATATAGCGCGGCGACAGGTCCAGCGCCGTCTCGATCGCTTCGTCGAGCAGGCGGACCGAGTAGTTGCGCTCGAGGCGGGGCCTCAGGCTGTAAAGGATGTCCCGGGTTTCGGCGATCGTCGGTTCGCAGATGTGGACGCAGCGGAACCGCCGCGCGAGCGCCTCGTCCTCCTGGATGTACTCCTTGTACTCGCTCAACGTCGTCGCCGCGATCATGCGAATTTCACCGCGCGCCAGGACCGACTTGAAGATGTTGGCCGCGTCGGACGGCGCGCCCAGCGCCGAGCCGGCGCCGACCATGGTGTGGGCCTCGTCGACGAACAGGATAAGGTTCGGACGCTCCTTCAGCTCGCGGATCACGTTCTGAATCCGATCCTCGAACATCCCGCGGAGCATGGTGCCCGCGACCATCGAGTTCATTTGCAGGTTGACCACCTGGCAGTCGCGCAGCCGCACCGGCACGGTGTCGGGCTCGAACTCGATCCGCCGCGCCAGGCCTTCGGCGATGGCCGTCTTGCCGACGCCGGGTTCGCCGATCAGCATCACCGAGTTCGCGCGCTCCCGATGACACAGGATCTCGAGCACCTGCTGGATTTCCTTGTCGCGCCCGAAGACCGGCGGCATCTTGTCCTGCCGCGCCAGCAGGTTCAGGTTCGTCGCGAAGTGCTTGAGGAACGGCGGCAGCTCGAACCGTTTCTTGAGCCGCTCTTCCCGCAACTCGAGGTCGCGCATTCTCGTTGTCAGGCGGTTGGTAAGGACTTCCGGCTCGACGCCGTGGCGGCGCAGGATCGAGACCGGCACGCCCTGGGTTTCCTCGAACACCGCGGAGAAGAGGTCGGCCGCCTCAATCGTCTGACGGCCGGCACGGCTGGCATGGTGCAGCGCGAGCTTGAAGACGAGCTTTGTAGCCGGTGACACGCGCAGATCGCGGCCCGCGAAGGACGCCATCATGTGGAGGTGTTCCTCGATCGCCAGGAGGATCGTGTGGGGGTTCAGCTCCACGTCGCGCATCACTTCGGCGAAGGTGTCCCACTCGACCTGTGCGAACGCGAGAAAAATATGCTCGTTGGTCAGCAGCGCATGCTCGCGACGGCGCGCTTCTTCGGTGGCGCGATCGACGATGCGTTGCGCGGTTTCGCCAATCTTGCTCGGCGAGATATCGAGTTCTTCTACGTGCACCGGTCTGCCTCCGTCTCTGGAAACGGAGACAGCAATTCGTACGCCAGTGCTCGACCGTGGCCGAATGGCCACAGTCTAGGTGGCCGGGCATGTGATGACCGCAAAAGAGGAGGCAGCTCGACGTTGTCGGGAGGGTGACGCCCCTAAGTCCTGCGCGCCGTTTCGTTAAGCCTTCTCTAGCAGGGCTTGGATCCGCTTTTCCGTGGGTGGATGGGTGCTGAATAGTCCGAGCAAACCCTGGCCGCTGAACGGCTTGATGATGAACATGTGCGCTGTCGCCGGATTGGCGTCGAGTGGGATCGCTCTCGACCGGGCGTCAATTTTCTTCAAGGCGTTGACAAGGCCGTGAGGGCCGCCCGCAATCGAGGCCCCGCCGGCGTCGGCGTCGTACTCGCGCGAACGCGAGATCATGGCCTGAATCAGCATCGCGGCAATCGGGGCCAGGATCATCATCGCGATGAGCGCAATCGGATTGGCGCCCTGGCGATCGTCGTCGCGGCTGCCGCCGAAGAACATCGCGAAACGTGAGATCATCATGATGGCCGCCGCCAGCGTCGCCGCGACAGAGCTGATCAGGATGTCGCGGTGCTTGACGTGGGCGAGCTCATGGGCCAGCACGCCGGCCAGTTCGTCGTCGTTCAAGGTTTGAAGGAGCCCTTCGGTCGCGGCGACCGCGGCGTGTTGCGGGTTGCGGCCCGTCGCAAAGGCGTTGGGCGACGCGTCGGGGATCACGTAGCAGCGGGGTTGCGGAAGGCCCGCGCGCTGCGCCAGCCGCGCGACGGTATCGTAGAGGCGATGGCCGGGTCCGACCTCCGCCGCGTTGTACATCCGCAGGACGATCTTGTCCGAAAACCAGTACGACGCGAAGTTGGTCGCCACTGCGAACAGGAAGCCGATGATCATTCCCTGCTCGCCGCCGAGCGCACCGCCGAAGAAGATCAGCGCGGCACCCAGAACACCAAGCAGGAGCGCCGTCTTTACAGTGTTGGACATATTCTGCT
>Ga0207641_10003438_pt1 | contig 14020 bp, 11 predicted proteins | sample KBSSwiS62_FD_184306 | JGI IMG/M metagenome (GOLD analysis project Ga0207641, IMG submission 184306) | Switchgrass rhizosphere microbial communities from Kellogg Biological Station, Michigan, USA - KBS Switchgrass S6-2 (SPAdes) (version 2) | ecosystem: Host-associated > Plants > Roots >... | reverse complement strand
CCTTCATCGTCTCGTCATAGTTGTGGAGCGGCTCCCCCATGCCCATCAGGACGATGTTGAAAGGGGTGTCGCGCATGGCCAGCGCCGTCGCCAGCACCCGCACCTGTCCAACGATTTCGCCGGCCGTCAGATTCCGGACGAGCCCCATTTTTCCGGTCAGGCAGAAGGCGCATGCCATCGCGCACCCGACCTGCGTCGAGATGCAGAACGTCATCGACGGCGTGTCCGGGATGAACACCGATTCGATCTGGCGTCCATCGGCGAGCCGCAGGAGAAACTTTTCGGTGCCGTCGGACGACTTCTCGCGATGCGCCAGCGTGGGGGTCGTGAGAACGAACTCGTCCGCAAGGCGACGGCGCAGGTCGAGCGGAAGGTCGGTCATTGCCCCGACATCGGTCACGCCGCGGCGGTGGATCCAGCGGAATATCTGGTCGCCCCGGAACGCGTCCTGGCCGCGTTCGACCAGCGCGGCTTCGATCGCCGGACGTTCCAGCTCCGCGAGATCGGGGCGACGTTGTTCCTTGCCGCTCACGATCGTAGCTTACCATGCTATAATGTCTTTTTTCGCTTGTAATCCCTTCTCGGTCAACGCTTTGCGGCGTTCTCAAGTTGCCGAATTCACCGATAGTCAGAGACGTTCTCGATAACGGCCTTCGGATTCTCACCGAGAGGATGACGCAGGTCCGTTCGATCAGCATCGGCGTATGGCTGACCCGTGGATCGCGCCACGAATCGGCCGAGCGCGGCGGTATCGCGCATTTCGTCGAGCACATGTTGTTCAAGGGCACCGGCACGCGCTCCGCCGAAGACATCGCCCAGGCCATCGACTCTATCGGCGGGCAGCTCGACGCGTTCACCGCGAAGGAATACGCCAGCTATTACATCAAGGTGCTCGACGAGCACCTGCCGCTCGCCATCGACATCCTTTCGGACATCGTCCGCAATCCGGCGTTCGGCCCCGACGACATCGAGCGCGAGAAGAAGGTCGTCCTCGAAGAAATCAAGATGGTCGAGGATACGCCGGACGACCTCGTGCACGAGCTGTTCACGCAGGGATTCTGGGAAAACCATCCGCTCGGCCGTCCGATTCTGGGGACCAAGGAAACGGTCGAGTCGTTCAACGCCGATCTGCTGCGCGACTACTTCAAGAATGTTTACACGGCGAAAAACCTGATTGTGTCGGCCGTCGGCAACCTCGAGCATGAGCGCGTGCGCGAGTTGGTCGAGGACAAGTTCGGCTCGCTCATCCAGCCGGGCGAACCCGCGCTCGACCAGGCGCCCCGCGTCGTTCCGAAGATTCTCGTGCGCAACAAGGAGCTGGAACAGAGTCACCTGTGTCTTGGCGTCGGCAGCTACCCGCAGAACCACGACGACCGGTACTCGAGCTACGTGCTCAACACGCTGCTGGGCGGATCGATGAGCTCTCGCCTGTTTCAGAACGTGCGTGAAAAGCGCGGTCTGGCCTACGCGGTCTTCAGCGGGCTCAGCGCCTACCGCGACGCGGGTTCGTTCACCGTCTATGCGGGCTGCTCGAACGAGGCGGTTGGCGAGGTCATCGACCTGATTGTCGAAGAGCTGCGCGGCGTGAAGCAGACGGCCGTGCCGGAAGCGGAGCTACAGCGGTCGAAGGATCATCTCAAGGGCAGCCTGATGCTGAGCCTCGAGAACACCGCGAGCCGGATGTCTCATCTCGCCCGGCAGGAAATCTACTTCGATCGACAGTTTGGCCTGGATGAGACGTTACAAGGTATCGAACAGGTCACGACGCGCGACGTGCAGCGGGTGGCGACCGATCTCTTTCAGAATGGATCTCTTGCGGCGACCGTGCTCGGAAACGTGAACGGATTGCAGATTCCACGGGAGCGGCTCGACCTCGATTAGATGATTCCTCGGTACACGCACCCAGAGATGGGGCGGATCTGGAGCGACCAGCGCCGGTACGAGACGTGGTTGCTCGTGGAGACCGCCGCCGCCGAAGCCATGGCGGCGGCCGGCATCGTACCGCCCGACGCCGCGCGCGACATTCGCGAGCGCGGCGCCTTCGACATCGCGCGCATCGACGAAATCGAACAGACCACCCAGCACGACGTAATTGCGTTCACGACGGCCGTGGCCGAGAAGGTCGGCCCGTCGGGCCGCTGGATTCATTTCGGCCTGACCTCGTCCGACGTCATCGATACCGCGCAGGCGCTGCAAATGCGAGAGGCGTGCGACGTCATCCTCGCGGATCTCGAACAGCTCGGCGACGCCATCCGCGATCGTGCGATCGAACATCGACGGACGCCAATGATCGGCCGCACGCACGGCGTCCATGCCGAGCCGATGACCTTCGGGCTGAAGCTCGCGCTGTGGTTTGCCGAGGTGGACCGCGATCGCGAGCGGGTGCGTCGTGCGCGGGCGACGATTAGCGTGGGCAAGCTGTCCGGCGCGGTCGGGACATTTGCGCACGTGCCGCCTGCCATCGAGGCCGACGTCTGCCGGCGCCTCGGCCTCGAGCCCGCCGCGGTGGCATCTCAGGTGATCCAGCGCGACCGGCATGCCGAACTGCTTGCCGCCCTGGCGATTACCGCCGCGTCGCTCGAGAAGTTCGCGCTCGAAATCCGCGGTCTTCAGAAGACGGAGATCGGCGAAGTCGAGGAGCCGTTCGGGAAGGGACAGAAGGGATCGTCCGCGATGCCGCACAAGCGGAACCCCATCGGCTGTGAGCAGATCGTCGGCCTGGCCCGGCTGATTCGGGGCAACGCGCATGCCGCGCTCGAGAACGTCGCGCTGTGGCACGAGCGCGACATCTCCCATTCGTCGGTCGAGCGCGTGATCCTGCCGGACAGTTTCATCGCGCTCGATCACATGCTGCGGCGCTTCACCCGCATCGTGCGCGGTATGGCGGTCAACCTCGACCGCATGCGCGAGAACCTGAATCGTTCGCGCGGCGTGGTGTTTTCAGGGACGGTGCTGCTTGAGCTCGCGAGGAAAGGCGTTTCGCGCGAACAGGCGTACGAGTGGGTGCAGCGGAACGCCATGCGCTCGTTCGAGGAGCAGCGCGATTTCAAGGCGCTGCTGCTGGCCGACGCCGACGTGTCGCGCGTGCTGACTGCGGCTGAAATCGAGCGCGCGTTCGACCTCGACGAGCAGCTGAAGCACGTCGACCACATCTTCGATCGCGTTTTTCACCCTGTGAGGGCCTAACCGCATGCGCGCGCGCGTCTTCGTCACGCTCAAGCCATCCGTCTTCGATCCCCAGGGCAAGGTGATTGCGGACGCCCTGCATTCGCTTGGATACGACGGCGTCGCCGACGTCAGGCAAGGCAAATACTTCGAGCTCGACCTGGCCGCGACCGAGACCGATGCTGCGAAAGCGCTGGCTGCGGAGGTCGCGGACAAGGTGCTGGCGAATCCGGTCATCGAAAGTTATCGCATCGAGGTGGACTGACATGCGATTTGGCATCGTCGTGTTCCCCGGCAGCAACTGCGACGAGGACGCGTATCACGCGGCGAAAGATGTCTTCGGACAGGATGCAGAGTACCTGTGGCACAAGGACACGCACCTCAAGCGCGCCGACGTTGTGATCCTGCCGGGTGGCTTCGCCCACGGCGATTACCTCCGCACCGGCGCGATGGCGCGATTCTCGCCCATCATGAAAGAGGTCGCAGCTTTCGCCGAGCGCGGCGGTCCGGTGCTCGGCATCTGCAATGGATTTCAGATTCTGCTCGAAGCTGGTCTACTGCCGGGTGCGATGCTCCGCAACCGCAGCCTGAAGTACCAATGCGAGCACGTCCACCTGCGCGTTGAGCAGACCGATACGCCGTTCACATGCGCGGCGCGTCCCGGCCAGGTGCTGCGCATTCCGATTGGTCATGGCGAAGGCAATTACTACGCGCCCCCGGAGACGGTCGCCAGGCTCGAGGCGAATCGCCAGATCGTGCTTCGCTATACGGATCCACAGGGCCGGCAGGACGACGCGTCGAACCCCAACGGATCGGTGCATGCGATCGCCAGCATCTGCAACGAACGGCGCAACGTCGTTGGCATGATGCCGCATCCGGAGCGTGCCTGCGAAGTTCTGCTGGGCGGCGTGGACGGCCGGGTGATATTTGATTCCGTGATCAGAGCGCTGGCTCGCGGGCCTGAAAAGCCCGCGTTACTGGAAGTAGGGCGACCGGTTTAGTGTGGAAGCAGGGCGGCCCTTCAGGTCGCCGGAGAACCATGATCGATCCACAAGTACTGGAACGCCACGGGCTGAAGCCCGATGAATACGACCGCATCGTGAAGGCCCTCGGCCGCGAGCCGAATCTCACCGAGCTCGGCATCTTTTCGGTGATGTGGTCGGAGCACTGCAGCTACAAGAGCTCGCGTATTCATCTCAAGACCCTGCCGACCGAGGGGCCTCAGGTGTTGCAAGGCCCAGGCGAGAACGCCGGTGCGGTCGACATCGGCGAAGGCCTCGCGGCCGTCTTCAAGATCGAGTCGCACAACCACCCGTCGTTCATCGAGCCGTACCAGGGCGCGGCGACCGGCGTAGGCGGCATCATTCGTGACATCTTCACGATGGGCGCGCGACCGATCGCCCTGCTGAACTCGCTTCGGTTTGGATCGCTCGATCCCCCCGGAACGCGCCGTCTGGTCGAAGGCGTGGTCGCTGGCATCGCGGGATACGGCAACAGCATCGGCATTCCGACCGTCGGCGGCGAAATCGCGTTCGAGCCGTCGTACGCCGGCAACCCGCTCGTCAACGTATTCTGCCTCGGCATCGCCAAGGCATCCGACATCGTCAAAGGCGTCGCGTCAGGCGTCGGCAACGCTGTCTACTATGTCGGCGCCAAGACGGGCCGCGACGGCATCCACGGCGCGACAATGGCGTCGGCGGAGTTCGACGAGAAATCAGCGGAGAAGCGGCCGGCAGTGCAGGTCGGCGACCCGTTCATGGAGAAGCTGCTCCTCGAGGCGTGCCTCGAGGTAATGCAAACCGACGCGCTCGTCGGCATCCAGGATATGGGCGCTGCCGGGCTCACCTGTTCGACGACCGAAATGGGCTCGCGTGGCGGCGCCGGCATCGAGATCGACGTTGCACTGGTCCCGCAGCGCGAAACCGGCATGACGCCGTACGAGATCATGCTCTCCGAATCGCAGGAGCGGATGCTGCTGGTCGCCAAGCGGGGGCGCGAAGCCGAAGTCGAGCGGATCTTCGAGAAATGGGACCTGCACGCCGTGAAGATCGGAGAGGTCACCGATAACGGCTTCCTTCGAGTGCGGGAGCGCGGTGCGCTCGTCGCCGAAATCCCGAATCGCGCGTTGACCGACGAAGCGCCGGTCTACAAGCGGCCGATGAGCGAGCCCGAATATCTCCGGGACGCGCAGCAACTCGATCTCGATGCCGTCGTATGTCCGGCGGATCAAAACGGCGCGCTGCTTGCGCTCCTCGCGTCGCCGACCGTGGCGAGCAAACGCTGGGTGTACCGCCAGTACGACCACATGGTCCGCACCAACACCATCAACCTGCCCGGACTCGGGGCAGGCGTGGTCCGAATCAAGGGGACGGATCGCGCGCTGGCGCTGTCGGTGGACGGGAACGGCCGCTATGGCTACCTCGACCCATATCGGGGCGCGATGCTCGCGGTCGCGGAGGCGTCCCGAAATGTCGCGTGCGCCGGGGCCAGGCCGATCGGCGCGACAAACTGCCTGAACTTCGGGAACCCGGAGCGTCCGGGGATCATGTGGCAGTTCGCGAAGGCGGTCGAAGGGATTGGCGCTGCGTGCCGTGCGCTCAACGTGCCTATCACCGGCGGAAATGTCAGTTTGTACAACGAGACCGACGGCACCGCCATTTATCCAACGCCGGTCATCGGCGTCGTCGGGTTGCTCGAGCACGCGGATCGCGTCGTCGGCCGCCGGTTCCGTGAATCGGGCGATGCGATCGTGCTGCTGGGCGCGGACCGGGGCGAGCTTGGCGGAAGTGAATATCTCAAGGTCGTCCACCATCTCGTGCGCGGCGTGCCGCCAGATCTCGATCTGGAGGCCGAACGGGCACTGCAGGCGCTGCTTGTCACGTTGGCGGACGAAGGACTCGCACGGTCGGCGCACGACTGCTCCGATGGCGGTCTGACGGTGACCGCTGCCGAATGCTGCTTCGACACGTTCGGCATCGGGGCGAACATCTCGATCGACGCGCCGCCGACGGCCGGCTCGGCCGCGACCGGTGTCGCCACGGCGCTCTTCAGCGAGTCGGCGTCGCGCGTCATCGTTTCCGTCGCACCGGAGGAACTGACGCGCGTGCTGGAGCGGGCAGCTGCCGCGAAGGTTCCCGCCAAGGTCATCGGTCAGACCGGCGGCAACCGGCTGCGGATCGCGGTGGCGGGGCAGATCGTGATCGATCAATCGGTCGACGAAGCGGAGCGCGTCTGGTCCAACACGATCGAACACTTTTTCGCGAAACGCGTGGCCTGAACATGCTGGACAAATTCAAAGACGAGTGCGGGGTGTTCGGCATCTTCGGTCATCCCGAGGCCGCCAACATGACCTACCTCGGGCTGTACGCGCTGCAGCACCGGGGGCAGGAGAGTGCCGGCATCGCCGCGTCGGACCTGCACCAGGTGCGAATTTCTCGCGCGATGGGCTACGTCGCCGACACGTTCGACGGACCGGCCCTGGCTCAGCTGCCCGGGTCGATCGCGATTGGCCACGTGCGCTACTCGACGGCGGGGGAGAGCAAGCTGCTGAACGCGCAGCCGATCCTGATCGACTGCGCGCACGGCCAGATTGCCATCTGCCACAACGGCAACCTCGTGAACGCGCGGGAGCTGCGCGACGAGCTCGTCCGCCAGGGATCGATCTTCCAGTCGAACAGCGACACCGAGGTGATTCTCCACCTCTACGCGCGATCGAGAGCGCGCTACGTCGACGACGCCATCGTGGAATCGGTGTCTCAGGCCCAGGGCGCGTTTTCGCTGGTGATGCTGACGAAGGATCGCCTTGTCGCCATTCGCGATCCCCATGGCTTCCGGCCGCTCGCGCTTGGCCGTCTCGGCGACGCCTACGTCGTCTGTTCGGAAACCTGCGCGATGGACCTGATCGGCGCGACCTATGATCGCGACGTGGAGCCCGGCGAAGTGCTGATCATCTCGGCCGACGGCGTGCGGTCGATCAAGGCGTTCCCTCCGGCGCCGCTCGCGCACTGCATCTTCGAACATGTCTACTTCGCCCGTCCCGACAGCTACGTGTTCGGCCGCAGCGTCAACGAGGTCCGCACGGAGCTCGGGCGGGTACTGGCACGCGAGCAGCCAGTCGACGCTGACGTGGTCGTCCCGGTACCCGACTCCGGGGTCTGTGCGGCGATGGGCTACGCCGAAGTCTCAGGTGTCCCCCTCCGCATGGGCCTGATTCGCAATCACTACGTGGGACGCACGTTCATTCAGCCGCAGGCCTCGATCCGTCATTTTGGCGTGAAGGTCAAACTGAATCCGGTCAGGAGCGTGCTCAACGGCCGGCGAGTGATTCTGGTCGACGACTCGCTGGTTCGGGGCACCACGTCACAGAAGATCGTGCGCATGGTGCGGGCTGCCGGCGCGACGCAGGTCCACGTCAGGATCAGCTGTCCGCCGACGATCTCACCCTGCTTCTATGGCGTCGACACGCCGCGCAAGTCGGAGCTGATCGCGGCTACGCACACCCTCGAAGAGATTCGCGAGTTTCTCGAAGCCGACAGCGTCGCCTACATGAGCCTTGAAGGCCTTCTGAGCACGGTGGGATCGGACCGGGGCTCGTATTGCAGCTCGTGCTACACGGGTCATTATCCGGTCGAATTTCCGCGCGACGAGGCGACATACCTGCAGCTCGCGTTGAAGCTGGACAAAGACAAAGACAAGGACCCGGACGCGGACAAGGATACGGAGGCTGTCACGAAATGAGAACTGGACACAGAGGTGGTCGCGCTTCCCTTTGTGTCCTGTGTTTCCTTGGTGTCCTTTGTGCGCGGCCGCTTGGGATCAGCGTGGCCGCGGCGCAGGAACCGGCGGGTCCCCAGGCGGTGACCGCCGCTCAGCTCCAGACGGCGATCGACAATCTCGGGAAGCTCGACTATGCGGTTCGCGCGAATGCGTCGCGCATCGTACGGCGGGCGCCGGCGGCGCAGGCAGTGCCCGCTTTGCTGCAAGCTGTCGCCGACCACGCGGATGGCTACGTGCGCTATCGCGCGCTCGTCCTGCTTACCGCGTTCAACGATCCGCGCACGAAGGACTCGATGCGCGAAGCCTTGGCGAGCCCTAACGATCGGCTGCGTGCCGTCGCCTACAGTTTTTTCGAGCACAATCCGGATCGGGCCCTGCTGCCGCAGTTTCTCACGGCGCTCGACAAGGAGCAGGGGCAGTTCGTCCGGCCGTCGCTCGAGCGCGCGCTGGCGGCGCTCGCGGTGCCGGCCGGCGACGAGAGTGCGCGCGCCCGTCAGGCCTTGTTGCGCGAGGTCGCCAGGGGCGAGGATTTCTTCCGGAGCGCCGTCATCGAGGCGCTCGGCGACTACAAGGCCGCGTACGCGGTCGACGCAATTTCCGCCATCTCGAAGCTCGATGGACCGTTGCAGGACGACGCAGCGCTGGCGCTCGGCAAGATTGGCGCGCCGCGGGCGCTGGAAACGCTCGCAGGCCTTCAGCAGTCGGTTCCGCGTCAAACGCAGCCGTCAGTCGCCGCGGCAATCTGCCTGCTCGGCGTCAATTGCGGATCGCACGAAGGCTACCTGATTAACACGTTGAAGTTTTCGGACCAGAACATCGGCTTTCAGGAGTTGCTCCGCAGCGCGGCCGCCGGCCTGGGCGCCCTGGCAGTGGCCGGCCGCGTGGAATCGGCCGAAGCGCTCATCCAAATCGGCATCCCGTCGCGCGACCCGACCCGCGCGCCGGTAGCGCTCGCGCTCGCCACGGTCGCGCTGCGCAACACTCCGCTGACGTTGAAGCTGCTCGAAAGTCGCAACGCCGACCGGGCGCAGGCGATCGCGCTGATTGCCGAAGGGTTCGACATGCTCGAAGAGGATCTCGACAAGGAGCGCTTCTTCGCGCTGGTGCGGCGCACCTACTGGGAATCGCCCGAGAGCTCTCCGCGCCGCGGCCTGATGCAGAATCTCATCGGCTCGCTCGATTTCTGAGAAACGCCATGCCTCGCAACCTTCTTGGTATCGGTGCCGCGATCGCTCTCGCGACGGCCATGCGTGACGTCGAGACGCGGCTGAAACGGTGACGGACTATAAGGCGTCCGGCGTCGACATCGATGCCGGCAACGAAGCCGTCCGGCGCATCAGGTCGCTGGCGCGCGGAACGTTCACGCCAGGTGTGCTCTCCGACATCGGCTCGTTCGGTGGCCTGTTCCGTCTCGACCGCGACCGCTATCAGGAACCGGTGCTCGTCTCGAGCGCCGACGGCGTCGGGACCAAGCTGAAAGTCGCGTTCATGACCGGACGGCACGGCACCGTAGGCGCCGATCTGGTCAACCATTGCGTCAACGACATCCTGGTGCAGGGCGCCGAGCCGCTGTTCTTTCTCGATTACCTCGCGACCGGCCGGCTGGACCCGGCCGTGGCCGAGGAGGTTGTCGGCGGTATAGCCGGTGCGTGCCGGGAAAACGGCTGCGCGCTGCTGGGCGGCGAGACTGCGGAGATGCCGGGGTTCTACGCCGACGGCGAATACGACATCGCCGGCTTCATCGTCGGCATCGTCGAGCGGTCCCGGGTGATCGACGGGCGGTCGATCGTGCCCGGCGACGTAGTCATCGGAGTACCGTCCGCCGGGCTGCACACCAACGGCTATTCATTGGCTCGCCGGGTGTTGTTCGAAACAACGGGCTGGACGGCTGCCACCGTCGTGCCGGAGCTCGGCGCTACGGTTGGGGACGCGCTGCTGGCGCCGCACCGCTCGTATCTTCCGCTGGTGCGGCCGCTGCTTCAACGTCAGACGCTCAAGGGACTGGCGCATATCACCGGAGGCGGCATCACCGAGAACCTTCCGCGCGTGTTGCCCGAAGGGTGCAGTGCCGAGATCGATCTGCGCGCGTGGAGCGTGCCGGCGCTGTTTCAGCTGCTGCAGGAGCGCGGCCAGATTCCTCGAGACGAAATGTTTCGCGCGTTCAACATGGGAATCGGTTTGGTTCTCGTTTGTGCGCCAGCAGAAACCGAGCGAGTCATCAACACCCTGGCTCGCAACGGTGAGCCCCGTGCGGTCAGGATCGGGTTCGTTGTCTCCGGCTCTCGGGAAGTGATCTATGTCTAGCCGCCGGCTTGGAGTGCTGATCTCCGGACGTGGATCCAATCTCCAGTCGATGATTGACGCGATTGCCGACCGGCGTCTCGACGCCACCCTCGCGGTCGTGATTTCGAATCGGGCCGAAGTCCCCGGTCTGCAGCGGGCGCGCGATGCTGGAATCGACACGCGCGTGCTCCCGGCCCGCGACCTGCCCGATCGCGACGCCTACGATGCCGCGCTCGTGGCCCTGCTGCGCGATGCGCGCGTGAATCTCGTCTGCCTCGCAGGCTTCATGCGGCTGGTCGGCGCGCCAATGCTGGCCGCGTTTCCCGACGGGATCCTGAATATCCACCCCTCGTTGCTCCCAGCGTTCCCGGGACTGGATGCGCAGCGACAAGCTCTCGCGCACGGCGTGCGCGTGTCGGGCGCGACGGTGCACCTGGTCACGTCGGAACTGGACGCCGGGCCGATCATCGTTCAATCCGCGGTCCCGGTGCTCGCCGACGACACCGTCGACACGCTGTCGGCTCGTATCCTGATGGAAGAGCATCGGATCTACCCCAAAGCGATTCAACTGGTGCTCGACGGGGGCTGGTCGATTGAGGGCCGGCGCTTCGTACCTCGGGCGAGGTGCTAAGCGGATCGCAGTGTCAGCACGGCCACTTCCGGCGGGCAGTTCAGTCTGACCGGCACGTACACCGTTCCGACGCCACGGCTCACGAACATCGTCGTTTTCCCGCGGTGACCCGGGCCGGCGACAACCGGAAATTTCTGGGCGGCGATCGCACCGACGAGCGGCAGCACGACTTGCCCGCCATGCGTGTGGCCGGAGAGCACGAGCGGTACGCCGAGCGCGGCGGCTTCGGTCAGCCGACGTGGATCGTGCGCGAGCAGAATGGTCATCGGCGCGGAATCGCGCACCAGATCGGCGATGTCGATCTGGCGCTTGGTCCAGAACCTGATCCCGATGAGATCGACGGTCTCGCCCTTGATCCGCAGTCGCGTGCGCGCGTCCTTCAATACCAGGACGCCGTTTTTTCCGAGCGCCGCCGGCATGTCGTGATCGTCGTCGTGGTTGCCGAGGATGCCGAACACGCCTTGCGGCGCCGACAACGGCCTCAAAGCCTCGGCGGACGGGATGACGTACTCACGATCCTGGCGTGTCACGTAGTCGCCGCCAAGGACGATGATGTCGGGCCGCTCGCTCATCAGCGTGGCGACCGCGTGAGCGACGTCATCGTGTGAGACCCAGATGCTGCGGTGCAGGTCGGTCATCAAACCGATCTTCAGTCCGGAGAGCGCGGCGGGCAAACGCGCCACCGGCACGTCGGCGCGTGTGATCTCGAGTTGATGGCGTGCGTACGCGAAGCCGTAGAACCCGGTGCCGGTGAGCGCGCCGATGCCGGTTGCGGCAAACGTCTTGAGCACGGCGCGACGAGTCACAGCCATCGGCTGGTATAGTAACCCGTTGATCTGATGACGAATCTCTACGACGAGTTGAAATGGCGCGGGTTGGTGGCGGAGTCGACGGAAGGGCTTGCCGACGCGTTCACCGCCGAACGGGTCACCGCGTACATCGGCTTCGACCCCACCGCGTCGAGCCTGCACGTCGGATCGCTGCTGACGATGATGGGTCTCGCGCGGCTGCAGCGCGCCGGCCATTCACCGATCGCTCTGGTTGGCGGTGGAACCGGCATGATCGGCGATCCGAAGCCGACCCAGGAGCGTCCGCTGCTGTCGCTCGAGGAGATCGAGCGCAACGTAGCCGGCATCAAGCCTCAGCTCGCACGGCTGCTCGACTTCGACAGCGCGACGAATCCCGCCCGCATCGTCAACAACGCCGATTGGCTCGCGAAGTTCGATCTGCTCGGATTTCTCCGCGACACCGGCAAGTACTTCACCGTCAATTACATGCTTCAGAAAGAGGCGGTGAACCGGCGTCTGGAGAGTGAAGAGGGGATCTCGTACACCGAGTTCAGCTATCTGCTGTTGCAGGCGCGTGACTATCTCGAGCTGTTCGATCGCTACCATTGCACACTGCAACTGGGCGGGAGCGATCAGTGGGGCAACATCACCGCCGGCATCGAGTTGATCCGGAAATTGCGCGGCAAGAGAGCGCACGGGCTGGTGTGGTCGCTGATGACAACGGCCGGCGGGACGAAGTTCGGGAAGACCGAAGCCGGCACCGTCTGGCTCGATCCCGAGCGCACATCGCCGTTCGAGTTCTATCAGTTCTGGCTGAACACCGACGACCGCGACGTCGTGCCGTATCTGAAATACTTCACGTTTTTCGATCAGGATCGGATCGAGGCCTTGGCGCGCGCGACTCAGTCGGCGCCGGAAAAACGCGAAGCGCAGCGCGTTCTCGCGAGCGATGTGACGGCGCGCGTCCACGGCGCGGACGAAGAAGAAAAGGCGCGCCGGGCGTCAGAGCAGTTGTTCTCTGGAAACGCGTTTGCGCTGCCGGTTCAGGATCTGCTGGCGACGCTGGGCGACGCGCCGTCGACGAATATCACGCTCCAGCAATTGCAGGAGGAGCGGCCGATCACACAATGGCTTGTGGATACGCGAATGGCGAGTTCGCGGAGCGAGGCGACGCGCTTGATCCGGGGCGGCGGGATCTATTTGAACGATGAGTGCGTGAGGGACGAGAAGCGGCGGCTAGGCGTCGACGATCTGTGGAAGGGTGCGTTGGCAGTGCTCGCGAAGGGGAAACGGCTGAAGCACGTACTCAGGCTGAGCTCCTGCGAGTAGACCGCGCTTGACCAGAGACCACAGGTACGAGATACTTTTCGAACGTTCGGGCCGCGAAATTCCGCTCAGGTAGTCAGCCGGTTTTTCCCGAAGCACCGTTCCCACGAAGCTCAGCCGTCTGATGTCGGCCAGCCTGGTCGAAAAAAGATGGTTGACAGTGGCAGTTCCGACTAGTAACCTTAGAAGGTTCCCCTAAATCCGCCGCAACTGGCCATGCGGCGAGGCCTTTTGGGCAAGTCCCAAACGGTGGGATCAGTAACCCAGCAACATGTGGCACGGCGGGACCCGCAGGGTCACGGAGTGCCCCAAGAAGAGCGGGAAGCGAGCCAGGGCGGGGCGTCCTCGACGCACCAGCAGTCGGTTCTTTGAAAACTAGATAGAGCGTGCAAGCACACACAACCCGTCTAGGCGAAGCTCGAGCGCGTTAGCGCGAGAGTGGAGTCGGACAGAGTGTCAGCGAGTGGCGTCGCGGAATCGGTCGACCGGAGTGGTCAGTCCGTGCAACGGCGACTGGCGACGAACCACGAGACAAAGAAACGGATTGAACAACGCAGAGCCAAATATCAGCTCGCGTTAATCAGTTGTGTTGTTGATCGTTGGAGCGCGAAGGCTTTGGCCGAGCGGTCCGCGGTCAGCGACCAGCAAAATTAACATGAGAGTTTGATCCTGGCTCAGAATCAACGCTGGCGGCGTGCCTAACACATGCAAGTCGAACGCGAAAGTGGAGCAATCCATGAGTAGAGTGGCAAACGGGTGAGTAACGCGTGGGTGACCTGCCTTCGAGTGGGGGATAACGTTCCGAAAGGGACGCTAATACCGCATGACATCCGGCCTTTGAAGAGGCGGAGATCAAAGCTGGGGATCGCAAGACCTAGCGCTCGATGAGGGGCCCGCGTCTGATTAGCTAGTTGGTGGGGTAACGGCTCACCAAGGCAACGATCAGTATCCGGCCTGAGAGGGCGGACGGACACACTGGGACTGAGACACGGCCCAGACTCCTACGGGAGGCAGCAGTGGGGAATTGTTCGCAATGGGCGCAAGCCTGACG
>Ga0207641_10003437_pt1 | contig 14021 bp, 20 predicted proteins | sample KBSSwiS62_FD_184306 | JGI IMG/M metagenome (GOLD analysis project Ga0207641, IMG submission 184306) | Switchgrass rhizosphere microbial communities from Kellogg Biological Station, Michigan, USA - KBS Switchgrass S6-2 (SPAdes) (version 2) | ecosystem: Host-associated > Plants > Roots >... | reverse complement strand
GATGTCGGCGTGCAGCAGCGCGAGGTTCGCGTCAGCGGACTTGCCGTTCTCGCGGAAGACCTGCGCGTTCGTGAGGCGGGGAAGCCAGTCGAACGGGGTCTCGATCCGGTAGTACGAGCAGGCACTACGCTTCTGGGTGACATCGAGAGTCCAGCAGTACATCGGTGCTCCTTTCAGTTCAGGATGATCTTGCCGCGCATGTCACAGGTGATACCCTGCGACTCGAAGTAGCTGACGAGCGCGAAGAAGAAGTCCTTGTTGAGCTTGACGTTCCCGTCGTTGGGATCGGTCTTGTACAGCAGGCCATCGTCCATCAGTTCCCCGGTCGCTTCGTCGTAACGCGCGAACATGTCGAGGACCAGCGTCCAGATAGCCGTATCGAAGTTTGCGACGTGCTGGAACGTGCGTGTCGGGTCCCAGCCATTCGTCTTGGTGAACTTGCCGAGGGTGGAGAGCACGTCCGTCATGTTGCGCGTGTTCTGCCGGTTCTCGGATGTGGCCTTGAGCAGCGGCACACGGTCTTGAGCAGCCCCGACGACTGCGCCGAGGTGCTCAAGCTCCGCCTTGTGCCTGCTCTTGATGCGAGTGATCTTGAGGTCACCCTCCATGAGCGTACTCCTTCAACCCTTCTGTCCCGCGCCCCGGTGGCCCTTGCGGCCCACGCCCGCGACCTTGGTCAGGTTGGGGTTCTTGTGCTTCGCTGACGCGGAAGCGTTCTGTGCAGCAGCGGCGATGGCACCGGCAGGGTTCTTCGCCCCGCCTTCCCTCGCGCTCTCCACAGCCGCCTCGAAGCCCATGCCCTTGTGCGCTGCCGGGCGATGGGCGGGATTGCCGCGTGCCATGTAAGCCTCCGGGCTACTTGCAGCCCTTCATGCTCTCGTGCAGCGTCTCGATGTGCTTCCGAGCCGCCTTGCTGCCCTCCGCCTCTTCGGGCTGAAGTTCCTTGGGGAGGAGCTTCTCGCCGCTGCGAGGATAGGGTTTGCGGATCTTGTCGCTGAGGGAGTAGAGCGCGCCGTGCATCTCGTCGAGCATCTTCTCGTGCTTGTCCATCTCGGGCATGCCCACTTCCAGCGACATCCGGTTCTTCGGTGCCTTGCGTGCCATCAGTACTCCTTGAGCGGGGCAGCCTTGTTGGCCTTCCGCGCCCTGCGCACGGCTTCGGTCGCCGTGTCCTTGTTCTTCGCACCTGAGACGTACGCACGCTCGGTCTTGTCCATCGGCTTCGGGATTCCCCCGAAGAGGGTTTCGTCCATTGCGGCGTCGCCCGTGGACTCGACCGGTGCGCTGTAGTTGCCGACGCGCGCGATCGGGTTCCGGCGAGCCATTATGGCGCTCCCGTCTTGCCCGGCGCGTCCGGCGCGGAAGGCGTGCTGCGGTACGACCGCACGTCCTTGCCGTTCGCGAACGGTGCCTGCACCGCAGCGGGGTTGCCCCCGTTGTTCGGCGTCATGTCGACCTCGGGCATCGCGTTGGCGAGTTCCTTCAACTGGACGTTGACGCCACTCGGCAGGGGCAGGTTGTCGATGCCCGGTACCGGAGACGGCAGGTCCACCGCCGTGCCAGAGATCGTGGGATTCTTACGAGCCATGTGTACCTCTTGAAAACAGAAAAGGGGAGGCCAAGGTTGCGCCCCGACCTCCCCTCACTGGTTGCAGAGCCGTCAGGGTTAGCTGACCGCGCTCTTGTTGTTCACGCCGACGATGCGGCCGTTCGCCTTCTCGTTCAGCACCTCCAGCGTCACCTCGCCGACGACCAGACCGGCAACGGAGTCACCGCGCTTGCCCACCAACTCGTGGTGGACCGGACGCAGCCACGCCAGACGGTTGATCGCACGCGACAGGAAGAACATCTGCCCGCCGGTGTTCGTCGCCGAAGCGGTGGCCGTGACCGTGTTGGTCGACTCCGGCACCCAGCGGTCGAGGACGATCTGGATCAGACCGAAGTCCGAATCGTAGAAGTCGATCGCACCGACGAGCTTCTTGTCGACAGCCGCGATGTTGCGCGCGTGAGGCGTGCCAGCAGCCGCGCCCGGAACCGAGAACGCGCTGACCTGACGCTTCACCTTCGGAGACACGTACACCTGCTCCGGGTTGCCGCCCTGCACGTAGATCGCGTTCAGCATGTCGTTGAAGTCACCAACGGCAAGCTGCCCGTCGGCAGTCGCGTTCGCGGCCATACCAGCGTTCCCGCCGGCCATCGCCGTGTTCGTCGCGATGAAGGACTGAAGCCCCTTCATGACGCGAGCGTTCGCGGACGTGCCGGTCGCGGTGCTGAGGGCACCGAACACGCAGGTCTCCAGCTTGATCGCCAGTTCCTTCACCGCCTTCTGAACCTCGTAGGCGTACTGGTCGGCGAAGCCGGCGGTGTCCACGGCGCGCTGCGACTCCGACAGACCGATGTCCTTACGCAGGATCATGGTGATGTTGAAGATACGCGACGGCGCGGTCGTGGTGTCGAGCGACCAGTCAGCGCCTTCGACGGCCCCGTTCAGGTTCTGCGAACCGAGCGTGTCGATGAGCCACTGGTGGTAGATGTGCCGGCAAGCGACCTTGGGTGCCTGCGACACGAACGGCGTGTCGTACGGGGAAATGTTGGTGATCTGCTCCAACAGGTCCTCGCGCGCGACGCCACTCTTCAGGTCCGAGCCATCGAAGGCGTACGAACCGAAGTTGAAGGTAGTCATTGAGACTTTCCTCGCCCCACAGGGGGCATGTTGTTGTTACGTTGACCCTTTCTCCAGCACTACGGCTGGTTGAGGAAACCGAGAGACGGACCGATGACCATCTTGCGGAATGCCATGGCTCCGGGGCTGCCGGGGGCTTCACCCTCACGGCGCATCCGGTCCATCGCGGCGTTGATCTCCTCGCGGGAGGCCCCCGTCACGTTGCGATTCTCGTGGGCACCAGCCCCACCTGCGGAACCCGTCACGATGCCCGCGTCCCGGCGAGCCTTCTCGACCTGTTCCTTGCGGACCTGCTCACGCGCGGCGAGTTCGGCCTCCGTGGCCTCCGCCTTGGCGCGATCGGCAGCAGCAACCTGCTCACCGTGGGCTCGCTGAAAGCTGACCCACGCATGCTCGGTTGCGCCGACCTTGTCACCCTGCGCCAGCAGTGCCTGCACTGCACGCTTGACCAGAGGATCGCTGTCGATGAAGACCGCGACCTCCTCGGAGAACCGCTCGGCCGCCGGGTGTTTCTCCTTCATGTAGGAGTCCACCTTCTGCCATTCGGTCTTCTCCGCACTGCCCGCGTTGTCGCGGGCCGCGAAGTTCTCCTGAACCTTCCAGTTGGCCGTCGCCTCGGCGAGTTCGCGGCTCGCCTTGCTCAACAGCTTCGTGGCCTCCACGTCGAGAACGCCACCGTTCTCGGCGATGTCCGACAGCACCTTGTCGTAACGTGCCTGCGCCTGATCGACCGCCGTCTGCGAAACGGCCGTGACCTGCACGGGCTGAGGAGCAGCAGCGGGGGTGATGTTCGCTGCCGAGGGCTGACGACCGGCCGCTTCGAGTTCCGCGACCCGCTGCTTGAGCAGGTCACGTTCCGCGAGAGCGTCCTTCGCCATGTGAGTGAGGTGAACGCCGCCCTTGATCGCTTCCTGAATCGTCGCGTACTTGCGCGCGATGAGGCCCGTTGCCGGGTCACGCAGCGCCTCGTAGCTCGCGATCAGGTCGTCGAGACCGGGGTTGTCCGCCTTGGCCTTCACGACAGGCGCGGGCGAGTTGTCGACCTTCGCGCCGGGTTGTCCGGGCTGAGTCGTAACCGCTGGTGCCGCCGTGTTGCCGGGTGCTCCCTCGGTGCCGGGTTGTCCGTCACGTAGGGTTTTCATCAGAGCGTCCGTCGCAGCCGGGTTCGGCTGTCCCTGACGCCATCCATTCGCTTCCATCGGAACGAGTACTTCGGGGAGCACGATCTCCTTGACGAGACGTGCCCGCAGTTCTGCCTCTTCTCTGGTCTGAGCCACTTGATCTCCTAACGGGGTCGTCCCGCAGTGAGGGTTGTTACTCGCCTCGCTTCCGGCGTTTGCCAGAGAGAGGATTGTGCCGCTCGCCGCCAGACACGTAGTGTCCGCCGTGCTCGGCCTCGTTGCGCTTCTCGGAGAGCATGATCGCGATGGCCTGCTTCGGGTTCTCGACCGTGTCGCCGGAACCACCGCTCTTCAACTTGCCCGCCTTGAACTTCTTCATCACTTCGCTCGACGGCATCCTAGTAGTCCTCCGCTGGGATGTCTCCTTCCGCCGGCACCGCCGGCTGGTTGATCCCAACGACGGGCCGGACTTGGCCCGCGTTGCGCTTGGCGTCGTAGATGAGGTCGTTGGACATGCCAGCGACCATGGCTTCGTGCATCCGCTCGATCGAGGTCTCGTGGATGAGCAGGCTGAAGAACTTCAGCAGGCCCTCGGCGAAGACCACACCGCCCGCGAGGAACTCGTCGGGGTAGCGGTCCTGCCGCTCTCGGGAGCGGTCCTTCCACATCGTGTTCATGCTGAAGATCAGGCCCAGCATGTACGGTTTGAAGCTGTCCTCGAACGCGGGGCTGTTGAGCACGAACTCGATCTGGCCGAGTTGCCGCTCGTCGAGCTTACGGAGGTCGAAGAACTCCCTGAAATCGCCGCGAGCGGCCATCACTTGCTCCTTTCGAGGTACTCCGCTGCGGCCCGCAGCCGTGCCGGATGGTCCTTCATCTTGCCGAGTGCCATGTTGCACTCGTGACAAAGGAGGCCACGCACCTTGCCGGTAACGTGGTCATGGTCGACCACCAGTTGCTCGGGCACTTCGTGACAGATCAGACAGACACCCTTCTGTGCTGTCACCATCGCAACGAACTGCTCGGGCGTCAGTCCGTACGCCTTGAGTCGTGTTCTACGTTTGTACTGCCGCACCTTCTCGGGGTTGGCCTTCTGCCACGCCCGCTGGTATGCGCTACTCGCCATGGGAACTCCTTACGCCGCTGCGATCGCCGGCATGGTCGTTGCAGCAGCCCCGATGTTGGGCGGGGCCAGCAACGTAGCGGGAGATCCAGCCGCCGCCGCATTGTTGGAAGGCATGCCGGGGATCACGGACGGACCACCGTTGGTGATCGCGGCCGAGGTCGGCACACCGCCCACGTTCGTTCCGCCCTGAGTCATCTGGGCGAGCGCCGGGTTCTGCAACATGGCCGCAAGCTGCGGGTTCATCGTGAAGATGTCGTTGATCGACGGAACCTCGAACACGCGGAAGATCCCCCGGAAGAAGTTCACGGCGTTGATCTGGCCCATCAGCGACTGCCCGAGGGGCGAAGAGAGCGCCTGAAGCAACTGGAGGAGGTTCTGCTGCTGCATCTGCTTCGAGAGGCCCATGGTCGCGCCCATCGCCCGCGCCTGATAGCTCGGGAACAGGTCGTAACCGCTGAGGACTTCCCTCGATGCCGGGATGGGCATGCCGGTGTCCGGGTCGAGCATCGCGCCGTCGCCGAGGATGAGCACCTCGATCGGCGGCTCCAAGAACTGCTTGCTGAGGGCGCTGAACATGTTCGCCAGCGGCTCCAGCATGGTCTCCTCGTAGATGCGCGACTCCAGCATCAGGCGGGTGCCCGCAGCCTCGCGCCGGCCCACGAACTCGCGGGCGGTCTGGCGGCTGTCGGAACCGAGGCCCATGACCGCGTCGTCGACGAGGCCGGTGCCCATCTGTGCGAACTCACGCACCTGCGCGATCTTGTTGTCCGCGACGGTGAGACCTTCCATGTTCATCTGCATCGGCATGATCGCCGCACGCGGGTCGCCGTTCAGGCCGACGAATCGGCCGGGGCGGCTGTACAGGTTGCGCGTGACGAGGCCCGCACCACGATCGTAGAACCACATCGGGTCGATCATCAGATCGGCCGCGTCGAGGCTCTGGTTCAGGTAACGGTTGCCGACGATCTGGAGCTTCTCGATGATCTCGGCCTTGCCGGGCGCGTAGAAGTGATGCGGGTCCGGGGTGGGCGAGAACGAGAGGAACGGCAGACGGCCGTGGTTGTACGGGTTCGGGCGGTTCCGCATGAGGTAACGGCGGTTCGCCACGGTGACGACGCGGTTGAGGTCGCCGTCGGGGGAAAGCTCGGAAGGCACGCGACCCCAGAACTCAAGGATCTCGATCGGGCGCGAGTACTTGTCCATGAAGCGCGCCGTCTCGTCGTCCATGCCCGTGCGGACTTGGAAGCGACGGACCGAGGTGATGAGTTCCTGCGAGCCAGAGCCGATCGCACCGTCACGCTCCAAGCGCGCCAGTTCGGCCTTGTCGAACGTGCCGATCTCCGCGAGATAGCGGACATCGTCGAGGTCGAGGAAGTAGCGGCGGACCACCCACTTCATGTTCTCCAGCCGGCCCACTGAGGGCTGCGGGAAGAAGTCGAGGAGGTCGACGTTGATGGACTCGGGGCCGTCGAACATGACGACCTTGCCCTTGCGGATGTGGCGCACGACCTTGCCCGAGAGGGGCATGCGGTCGATCTGCTCCATGATCCGGGTCTGCTCGTCGCGCTTCCAGCCCACCTGCATCACGGCCACGCCGTACAGGCCGGAGGCCACGAGGAGGTCGACCTGCTTGAGGAAGGCGCGGTCGTCCTTCATCTGCGCGGCGTTCAGGGCTTCCTGCTTCTGCGCGATCTTGCGGTCGTCGGGACCGTAGCCCATGAAGTTGACGGGCGGGTACGAGGACAGCGAGGACGCGGCCTTGCGCGCAGCATCGGCCCACAGAGCGGAGAAGATCAAGGGGATGTGAACATTATTTTTGTGAGGATGAAAGCGCCCCGACCAACTACCACGCCAGAGATCGTACAACCGAGGCCACTTCGCACGAATCCCATTGAACTGAGACTCGGAGTAGCGCAGACAGTCGACAACCATGGAGCACATCTGCTGGTTGTAAGCGAAAGTCCCCTGCTCCTTCTGGATCGCAAGCGCGTTCATTGATGCCTCTTGAGGTAGTCGATCGCCGCTTGAAGGCGCTCGACGCTGTCTCCAAAGCCACCGAGTGACTTGTTGCACATGCGGCACAGAAGTGCGCGCACCTTGCCGGTGACGTGGTTGTGATCGACGCACATGCGCTCACCACTGACTGCCCCGGCGCAGACCGCACAGCGGCCCTCTTGTGCTACGTACATCTGCTGGTAATCCTCCAGCGAAATACCGTAACGCCGAGTCAGGTAGTCGGTTCGATCTTGTGCGCGAAGTTTGGCGAGGACGGTGCTCCTGTTCTTCCAGTAGTACCGACGTGACGCCGCCTTCTGCGCTTCTGTCGCTGCCATCAGGTAGCCCTCTTGAGATCGACCGGGAGCGGCAGGCGGAGGAAGCCGCTCGGGCCGATGAGGCCGCCGTCGTCCACGATTTTCATGAACAGGTCGTAGGTGAGATGCACGTCGTCGGAGCAGTAGCGGAAGAGCCGGCCGAACTTCCCGTCCTTCGCAAGCTGCTTGGCGTTCCCGCCGTGCTCGATCTTCCCTCGGCCGAGATTCCGCCGCGAGATGCGTTCGAGCTTGAGGTCGCCCTTGCCGAGCTTGATGCCGCGCATCGCGCACGCGCCCGTGAGGGCGGTGTAGATGTCGAAGCTGTGACGGATGCGGAGTCGCCGTCTGGCGAGCCCCTCCATCACGGGGATGTCGAACCCGTCGCTGTTGTAGCCGACGAGGATGTCCGCTTGTTCGAGGTGGCGCGCGGCCGTCTCGATCTCGTGGTCATCGTAGGTGTAGAGCCACTCCTCGTGGGTGTCGTACAGCGAGATCGCTGACGCGCCACCCTTGCCTTGCCGGAGGAGTTCCCACCCATGCTCTTCGTCCTTGGGATCGAGGTCCTTGGCCCAGAGGCGGGACTCGATGTCGAACACGATGATACGCACGAGGCGTCCTTTCGTTAGGTCTTCTTCTTGAGGGGCTTGTGCCCCATGCCCTGATAGAAGTTGCCGTCGTCGATGATGCCGACGGTCGAACCGGGCGGCATGAAGAAGTACGAGTTCATCGACCCAGTGGGCAGCGAGGCCGTGGTGGCCGCGATGTCCGGGCCGGTGCCGGGGACTTCGTAGGGGAACGCGCACGGCGCGTCGGGCACCCAGCCGAAGTGGTAGGCGAGCCCGGTGTCCGGGTTGACGTTGTTCTTGATCGAGACGCCGTCGACGATGATGTCGGTGATCGTGGTGCCCACGTAGGGCGTCACCGTGACCGTGATCGTGTCGCCGACCACGACCGACGTGTCGCTGAAGGTGAAGGTCGCTGCGCCCGAGCCGGCCGTGGACTGGCCGTTCTTGTTCGTGCCCGAGGCGTCGCCGGAAGGCGTGAAGACGATCAGTTCGGACGTGAGGGCGACCGTGTGGTTCGCAACGACGGTCTGGAGAACGTAGAAGCCGTCCGTGCGCGCCTGTGCGATCGCGGTTGCGCCGATGCTCACGCTGTCGACCGTGAGGTCGGAGAGTTGGTAGCCGCTGTCGGGTGTGATCGTGATCGTCAGGTCAGCAGAGGGGGCGACGGTGTTCGCGCCTTCCTTGTTCGTCGTGATGTGGCTGCCGGACGTGACCGTGACGGTTGAGGAACCTTCCTTGACGTTGCCGAAGCTGATCTCGGCGATGTCGATCTCGGCCGCGTTGCCGATGCCTCCGTTGAAGTAGAGGTCGATCGTGTCGGCAGTGCCCGTGTCGGCCCAGTCCTGCGCCGGATGGGCGCTGTACCAGACCATGTCGCCGCCCGAAGGCGTCGGGTTCAGGAGCGCGGCCGGGTCGAACGTGACCAAGCATTTCGTGCCGACGTGGTTGGTGATGTACATCTGGATGTAACTGGTCGCGAAGCCCGTGTCGGGGACGGCGATCCGGCGCATCTTGATGTTCGCCCAGAGCGTGCGCGCATCGACGCTGCTGAAGCCGTTCGAGGCGGTCCCGAAGGAGCCGCTGTAGACGGAGTTCGAGCCGCCGCCGAAGACCCATGTGGCGTCATCGACATCGGAAAGCACCCCGTTGAGCGTCGAGCCTCCATGGCGAAGCCATGTGTTGTTGCCGAGGTCGCCGATGTAGGAGGTGGGGACGAGGTTCGCCATGGTGGTGCCTCTTGGGTGGATGGAGTGATCGCCGGAACTCGCATCCGGTGGCCGAGGTTCACAGCCTCAGTGCTCGACGCTTCGCAACCGATCACGATGGCCGAACAGGTAGGGCTCGAACCCACAACCTCCCGGTTCGTAGCCGGGTGCTCTGTCCATTGAGCCACTGTCCGGTAAGACACTGGTCGCGCCAACCCTCATGAGGAGACGGCCGGTCTTTCACCGGTCGTTCTACGGCGCGACTCTCTTAGATCGGGTCCCGAGGTGGAACCCAGTTGTCCTCCTCGAAACCACGAACGCCGTCGTCGAAGTACCCCGCTTGGCGGAGTTCGTCGCGATCGGCCATCATGTTGAGGAGTTCTTCGTTCGACATGGGCTTGCCCACGCCCTTGAGGTCATCGTCCCACGGTCGACGAACGATCGTTCCCTCGGCCTGTACAAGGCCGGGGTTCGTGTCGGGCGGTCGCCACAGCTTGTGGGTGAAGCCGTCAGCCGCTGCATCGGCAAGGTCGTCGTGCGTGGACGTGTCGACCTTGAGGATCTGGTTGACGAGCATCCGCACATGGGGCGGGACGATGAAGTGTGGGCACTGCCCAGTGATGTGCTTGTTCGTCTTCGGGTCGTACACGGGCGGCGGGCAGGTGCATTCGCCCTTGTTCAAGAGGATGCGCGCGTAGCCCTCGGCCCAGTGGCCGGCGGCGGTACGGATGCGTGCCTTCTTGTCCTTGGTGCGGTTGAACTGCATGAACTGCTCTTCGCCGAACTGCATGCCGGCCGTGCGGAGGATGCCGAGGATGCGGTTCTTGTAGGTGCCTTCCTTGCCACCGGGCTCGACCTCGTCGGTGATGGCGCGGATGAAGATGCCGCGACGCCGGAGGTTGAGGCAGACCTTGACGAGTTCCTTGTTGAAGTCCTCTTCACGCCACTCGTTGGAGGCGCGACAGAGGTCGCTGTCGAGGTAGAGCACGCCGTTGTTGCGCGCGTCCTTGAGCCAGACCACGATGACCGAGTAGTCTCCACGCCCGATGTTCTCCTTGTTCTTGAACGCGGTGTCGATGTGGACGGTTGCCCACTCGATCTGCACGTCCCAGATGAAGTCCGGGTAGGAGACGTAGAGCCACGGGATCTGCGACTCGACGAGGGGCGCGTGTTCGGACGCGCCGGGGTTGTTCTGCTGCTGCCCAGCGAAGTCTTCGGCGTCGGTGCGCTTGCGGCGTCGGATTTCCTCGACGGTCCAGAGCTTCGGATGGGTCGGCTGACCGGTGAGTTCGTCCTCGGTCTGCCAGAAGAATACGTGCCACATGCCCGTGCCGAACGGCACCTTGTCGAACATCGACAGGTGGGGGCAGGCCATGCCGGTCCACGACGCGACGCCTTCCTCGTGCATGTGGTGGCCGGCTACGTCGTCGTCGAGGTAGCGGGTCGCCGTGAGCACGCGGAGGCCGTTGCGGTGGAGGGCGTTCGCAGACGACTTGAAGGCATCCTTCTGCCCTCGCAGGTACGCCGTGCGGTCCTTCTTCAGCTTCTCCTTCTCCAGCGGATCATCCCACCACGACTGGCGCGGGTGATAGCCGGTGGTGCCGATGCCGGCCGAGGAGGCGTCGAACGAGGGCTCGCCGATGTTGCGGGCGCGCCGGTACGCATGCTTGATGAAGGACTTCGTCTTCTGCTGCGCCCCAGTGACCCAGTCGCCGTACAGCCAGACGAACCACGAGTCGGGGTCGTGGTCCTTGCCCGAGGAGCAGACCGCGAGGATCGCTCCGAGGATGTCGCCCGACAGTTCGTCGGTGGCGGACTGGATCAAGGTGGTCATGTCGGGGTCGTCGAGGTGAGTCCAGAGTGAACCGGCCTTCGTGGAAGAGACGGTCTTTCCGAACCCGCGCGGGAGCAGCGACATGATGTTGTACTGCTCGGGGACGCCGCTGAGGGCGTGCCGTTTCCATGCGAGCAGGTGGTGCTGAAGCCACGTCGTGTACGGAACGTGGATCGGCTCGTAGAGCCACTGCGGTTCGGCAGGGTGGGAGGCGAGGAAGTGCTCCGCGCCCCACGCATGCCGGATGAAGTTGTACAGCGAGCGCGGGTGGGTGCCTACGCTCCCGTCGGCGTTGTACCACCGGTTGGGGGCGCAGATCGACCGCCAGAGGAGCCTTTCCGACTCCAGATGCCACGGATGCGCTGTCGGAGCTTGCGCCATCTGAACTCCCACTTCCCGATCAGCCCCTGCTCGTACGCGAGTTCGGGGGAGATGAGCAGGAAGTCCGGCTTCGCGCCGTTCTGGTAGATGTCTTCGAGATGGTTCGTGAGTTCGCGCTCCGCGATGTTCGCGAGCGTGGGGGCTTCGCCGATGACGAGGCCGATCTGCGCAAGCTGCTCGGGCGAGATGAGGCCATCCGCGTCGGGCGTGACGCCGAGGCCGGCAATGCGCAGGCGCTCTTTCCGGCGGTACTCGTCCCAGTACTTCATGGTGGCGACGGCGTCGGTGGCGTCGGGCACCTCGGCGTGCTGCTTCACGGTCTTGAGGCGCTGTGAGATGAGCGCGGGAAGGTCGTACTGCTGCGGGACGAGGGGGTCGAAGTCCTTCACTGGCGACCGCCCGTCTGAGGCGGCTGCGGGATCATGCCCGTCGAGGCACTGAAGGTGCGCGGGTCCACGTAGTTCTTCCGGGACATGTGCGCCCTCGCCTGCTTCGCCATCCGCTCGGCGTAGAGGATCTGGTCCTGCGACGCCTCGGGGTTCGCGGCAGCGAAGGCCGCACCGGCCACACGGCCGTGCTCGGCGCAGTTGCTGCACTCGTTGAGGGCGAACTCGTTCGTCGGTTTCGGATTGCCGCAGATGCGGCACATCGAGGTCAGCGGGCTCATTGTGGCTCCTGTACGCGGATGACGGCGGTGCCGTCGGGGTTGACGAGGCGTTCGAGCACCGGGTTCCAGAGCATGTCGTCGTAGCGACAGCCCTCGGGGAGTGCCCACTTCTGCGGATCGGCGATGCGGCGGTGGAGTTCGCGAAGCGCGGCCTCCTTGAGCAGCTTCAGCATCTCCTTCGGCTCGCTCGCGCGGAGGAGTAGCTCGTCGGTCACCTTGTACGAGACGCCGAAGCAGCCCTTCTCACCGAAGCGGTGGTGGGGATGCTGGGGCTCCGCGAACCAGACGTACATGATGTAGTCGGCCGGCGGGGAGTACTCGATGAACTTGGGCGGTCGGAACCACTCGGGGGCCATCACAGGCTCCTTTCATTCGGGTCGGGGGGTGTGTCTATTTTGACACGGTCGAGCGCGCGGCTGATCCACGGCTCGTCGATGCCCCACGAGACGTTCGGGGCGTACTCGATGTCCTTGTCACGTTCGCGGGCTGCCGTGCGGACGAGGCGGTGGATGCGCGCATCGTCGACGTGCTCGACCACGAGGATCGTGACGCCGTGGACGTTCGTGAACCAGTAGATCCGCGATGGTTCGCACCAGCAGTCTACGGAGTTCTGGTGTCCGCTGTCGTGGAAGCAGATGTGGGCTTCGTTACGGGCTTCGTGGCGCATGGGCGTCCCTTCGCAGTGAACTCCATCTTGTCCGAGAGGGCGATCTTCTTCGCGATCTCCTTTTCCCACCGATGCAGCCGGGCGGGCGATTCCATCACGTACTTCGACATGTGGGCGTCGAGGGCGAGAATCACGACCTCTTCCACCTCCTCGGTCAGCCAGCCCAGACACATCGGCATGAACATGACGTGGAGGAGTTCGTGGATCACGATGGCGACGTGGTCGGCCATGGCCGTCTGGTCGTTCGCGTTGACGGAGATGATGATGTTCGTCGGGGGCACCACGTCGTCCCAGTCGGACAGGCCGGACTGGGCGGTCATGTGCTTGAAGCGTACGACGACTTCAGGGTGCTGGAGTAGTTCCAGCAGTGCCTTGTGCAGCTTGGGGCGGTTGAGCGGGTACTTGCCCTTCACGGGTTCCCTCGCGGCTGTCGAGAATGGTGTTGAGTGCCGCGATCACCGAGGTGGCCGGGTAGGAGTCGAACAGGACCTCCACCACGAGGGCAACGTCGGCGAGCGCGATGGTCAGGTCTTTGTAGCGGGCCTTGGCCGCTTCCCGAGTCATCGGGGGGCCGGGGCCGAGGTCCTTCGCCTTGACGGCGTCGCGGAGCTTGCCCCACTGGACCGAGGCCGACATTCGGGTGTCGGCGTGAAGCTGGGGATCGAACGCGAAGCGGATGCACTGCTTGAGCATGCGCTTCTGGACTTCGTCGTCATCGAGGTCTTCGAGCGAGGCGATGTCCGCGAGGGCCTGCATGGCGGTGTGGTCGAGCATGCCCGGCGGGGGCTGCGGGGAGGGTAGCGGGACCGCTGGGGAGGTCGGGGAGACGCCGTTGACGACGCGCGCCTTGCGATCGGCGGGCAGGAGCCCGCGCTCGACGAGTTCGCGGCGGATGAGGGCGATCGTGGCCTCGGAGACGCCCGCGCCGATGGCCTGCTGGGTCTTCGTCTCGTCCGGGTGGGCGAGGATGTAGGCTCGGGCGCGCTCGCCTTTGTGGCTCATGGGCACTCCTTGACAAAGGTTTTACGTTACATACGTCGTTTTCTATGGGCGGCCCGTGGGCTGCGCACACGATCTTGACATTTAATGCGGGTCACTGGGGGTGGCCTAGCTCGACCTCGACCCCACGCCCGCGCAGGCTGGCATGCTCCTTGCTCTAAGCACGATGCATGCCGACCCGAGGGCCTCTCCGCAACACTATCCTCCCACTCCTGTGTCCGTTTGTCCACGCCGCGAGTGTGTCAAAACTGACACGGTAAGAATCTGACCACCCGCGACCGACGCACTGCGCGCAGGGCCAGAGCGACCCATTCCCGCCTAACCCCTTGTGCCCCAAGCGTTTAGACCATTCGTTCAGGAAGGCCCCTAGGATGCCCCACAATCGCGTCCCGGCCCTTCCAAGCCCGACAGTACTTGGGAAAGTGCTTAAGCCATGTGCCACAACGACTTACGCCGTTCG
>Ga0207641_10003433_pt1 | contig 14030 bp, 11 predicted proteins | sample KBSSwiS62_FD_184306 | JGI IMG/M metagenome (GOLD analysis project Ga0207641, IMG submission 184306) | Switchgrass rhizosphere microbial communities from Kellogg Biological Station, Michigan, USA - KBS Switchgrass S6-2 (SPAdes) (version 2) | ecosystem: Host-associated > Plants > Roots >... | reverse complement strand
AAAAAGACACACAACACTGCTGACAAGGCATAGTCAAATCGCGCATTGAATTTAAGTAGGTGCTAAATTTGAACTATGACAAACAAAATATATATTTCGATCTTAACGATGAGTGGTTTAATTGCGCTCGGTGCTCATGCCCAAAGTGAGCAAGTGGTGATGGAGAGTGTTGGCAACAAACATTGCTATAATACGACCAGTGCTGACGGCCATAAAACGACTGAATGCGTAGGACAGGAAGCGCAAGATAAGTCCCATCAATTAGTCGAAGAAAAACATGGTGACAAAACCTGCTATACGACGACGCATAAAGATGGCTCGACCACTTCTGAATGCATTGGAAGTGCAGAAGAGAAGGCAGTCCAAAAAGTTGAGGAAAGGATTGGCGGAAAGGTCTGTCATACTGAAACCCTAGACGACGGCTTGACGATTTCAGAATGTGTTGGGCACAAAAAGGGCGGGCACAAGCCGATGCAGACAGTAAAAGAGAGTGTAGGCGGAAAAGATTGCTACACTTCAACCTATAAGGATGGTTCGAGCACTACTGAATGCGTAGGTAGCTCTGAACATCACTAATCATAATTCTCTGAGCGAGAATATAACTGTGTGGCCCATCGGGCCACTTTTTTGTTGCAAAACTCAGTCAAACGGCCCGAATGCTTCATCTGCAATTTGCATGACAGGCGCAGCTCCAGCATTGAGCGTTGCCAAGTAGGTGCGGGTGCGCGGAAGCAGTTTGGTCATGAAGAAGCGCGCGGTCTCCACTTTGCTGCGGTAGAACTTGTCTTCACCAGCTTTGAGCTTCTCAAGCGCTATCTTCGCCGCGCGCGCCCACAAGAACGCATACGCTGAGTACCCAAATAGCGCCAAGTAATCTGTAGCTGCAGCACCAGCTTCATCAGGGTTCTTTGGAGCCTTACTCAGTATGGTGGCTGTTGCTTGCATGAGAACATCCACAGCCTTCTGCAAGGGTTCGACAAACTCTTTGAGCTCGTCGTTGTTCGAATTCGCTTCGATGAACTCGCCAACTGGCCCGAAGAATCGCGGCAGGAGTCGGCCATTGTCGAGAGCAAGCTTGCGGCCGATCAAGTCGAGCGCTTGTACGCCGTTGGTGCCTTCATAAATCGGCGTAATACGCGCATCGCGCACGTACTGTTCGAGTCCATAGTCTTGGATGTAGCCATAACCGCCAAGTACCTGCAGCGAAACACTCGTGCATTCTTGAGCACAATCCGTAATGAATGCCTTCACCACGGGTGTCATGAGTTGCACGAAATCATCAGAAGCTTGTCGAGCCTCGGCGCTTTCAGCGTAGGCTGAAAAATCGAGCGCGCGTGCCACCCACGCCGTCAACATGCGCCCACCTTCGGAGAGCGCTTTCGCAGTGAGGAGCATGCGACGAATATCTGCGTGCACCATAAGTGGATCGGCCGGTTTCTCCGGATATTTTGCGCCGGTAAGCGAGCGGCCTTGCAAACGATCACGCGCATACGCAAGCGCATTCTGATATGCGATGTCGCTGAGGCCCAAACCCTGAATGCCTACGAGCAGTCGAGCCTCGTTCATCATCGTGAACATGTGGCGTAAGCCTCTGTTCAGTTCCCCAACGAGTTCGCCTTTGGCATTTTCAAAGCTCATCACGCATGTGGTTGAACCTTTGATGCCCATCTTGTGCTCAAGTGACTCGCATCTGACGCCGTTGGCTTCCCCCACAGAACCATCGCTATTGACCACCTTTTTCGGAACAACAAAAAGGCTGATACCCTTGACGCCAGCGGGCGCATCCGGTGTTCTCGCGAGCACCATGTGAATGATGTTGTCGGCGAAATCATGTTCGCCACTGGTGATGAAGATTTTCGTGCCGGTGATGGCGTAGGTGCCATCTGGCTGCTTATCTGCTCGTGCGCGCGTCAACCCAAGATCGGTTCCGCATTGCGGCTCGGTCAGGTTCATTGTGCCTGCCCAGATGCCCGTTGCCAAATTGGGTAGGTATTTGTCTTTTATGGCTTCATTCGCGTGCAGCGAGAGCGCATGATAGACAGCATTGCCCAAAAAGTAAGTTTGAAACGCTAAGTTCGAAGCGGTCAGCATCTCATTGACCGGGGCCGTAGTCGCCATGGGCAGCCCTTGCCCGCCGTGCTCCACATGTGCGAAGGGGTTTATCCAACCTGCAGCGACCGCCTTCTTATAAGCTTCGCGGAAGCCTTTGGGCGGCTTGACAATGCCGTTTTCAATCGAGCAGCCTTCTTTGTCTCCCGTATGATTGAGCGGAAACAATTCTGTTTCGCAAAACCTAGCCATCTCCGACAGAACCATGTCTATAAGTTCATCCGACACATCAGCATAAGGTTTGAGCGCACGGATTTCGTTGAAATCGAAGAGTTCTCGAGCCACGAATCTCATATCGCGAAGGGGCGCTTTGTATGTAGGCATGACATTCCTCGGGCGAGTAGGCGCTGTTGTTCATAACAAGAAAAGCTTATCTCGTCGAGGAAACAAAAAGCGGGAGGTTGTTCTTTCGGAATAGGAAAAGGCTAATCGCGGTATACTACTCCGCGCGCTTTTTTGAAGGCAAACTGCCAGGAGACCATGCCGACGAACGGCATCGCATATAAATAAGCAACGGCCATGCCGATCATAGCTTTTGGAGGAAAACCATTCGAGCGAAGAGGAGCCAGATGACGCACGAACACGTGGGCAGTCAGAAACGTGCCGAAAGTACCTCCGAAATAGTAAAAACCCCTTTCAATGAGGCTGCTCTGTCTTTCTGGGGCCGCGGTTAGTGGGGTCGCCATTAAGCAACAACCCAAAACTAGCCAAAGGAATGAACGTCTCATCATCAGTGAACAATCGTTAATATGCAGATATTTCGACCAAGTATTAAGATGGCTCATTGTGTCAGGCAAAAATTGGGGTTGTGATTCGTGAAATGCTTAAACCCACAGAGCTTTTGCTTTTCGCGTAGGGACGGGAGGTCCAGCTGCTGAAAAAGAACTCGGTCCGTATATCTAACCAGGTCAGGATTACCCAGTTCATCCACAAATAACCTTTGTACGCCAAGTTCGATTTCTTTTTGGGGTACATGCTTCATCTGTATGATATTTTTAGTGAACGTGCCACTTTCCAAATTGAAGGTCACTTGCCCATTGGCGTCAATGAATAACTCGCCTGCTGCAACAATCGGCCTCAGTCGTGCAATGTGAAAATGCTTCACCCCATACTCCCAAACGTCATTAACCAGCCCATAGGAGACTTCGCCATAGGCTGTCAGTACATAGGTGTAATAATGACTTCTTGGCAGGGTCGTGATTTTACTATTATCAAATACTCTTTTTTGCGATTGGGCATAATTGATATCATCCTTATCGAAATACATGGAGCTTGGACCTCCGGAGTCTGTGCGTTTCAATACGAGGTTCCCCTTCCATGTATTTGCTATGCTTTTGGATTCCCCAAAGGGGAATTGGCCTCTAATAAGTGTAGCTCGATGGTCTAACTCATTAAGTCGTTGTGCGAAATCTCTTGTAAAATATTTAAACGCGTTATCGCTAGCCTTGGAAGTCGTGGCTTCTTTGCTGCTCAGAACTTTGATAAAACAACAGGATTTTGGATTGAGAGACAGCTCCCAAATGACAGGCCTTTTCCTGTTCTCGGTAAAATATGCGATTTTTCCGAGATGCCTGTTCTCTTTGTCTGTGTCTGTAACGAAGCTGATGTAAGCACCTTTACCTTCAGTATCAAAACCTCCTAGCTTCCTTTTTAGAGAAGTACTTTCGATTTCTATTTCAGCTTCTTTTTTTAGCGCTTTCTCACAACGGGCCGTCACACCGATTAGCCTCTGCGCAGCCAATTCCTCCTCAGAGAATTTCCCATAGTGAGCGTTTGCAGTCGTGATTGCGGCCGTCAAATCCTGGGCGATAGCTTTTAGCGCTGAGGGGTCCACCGCATCAGGTATGATCTCGTTTAGTCGTACAAGACACGCTCTGGCGTCAAATATACTCGCCTGAGCAGGTTGGCTTGAAGTCAGTACTGCGCATAACAGTCCTAAAGAAGCGACCTTCGCATATGTCTGATTTAGAATGGTCATTTTTAACCTGCTATGTTAGGTTAAAATTATATCATATAAAATCGCGCTGCGTAGTAAAATATAATTGAAACAAAGGTCACCACGCGAATGAGAGAGAGACCTCGGCCGTTGGTGCAAAGCCACTCACAAGCCCCTGTCGCACGCCCAAATCACGAATCGCTGAAAGCGCTGTAGAGTCTGGAATCAGGGTGAGCGCGTTCGATCTTGCATGCGCTTCCGGGCTAAACGAATGGTTGTAATATCCACCTACAGCAATGTTGAGTGCAAAACCGCTATCAAACGCCCAGCTATAACCAAGCGTTGCTGTGGGGCGTAGAAAGAGCGAGGTATGCGATGCTGACTGCTGTGCTGTGATTTGCGAGTACCCGAGAGCCAGGGAGCCTTCGAGGAAAAAGCCGCTCTGCAATGCGCCATCTCCAGAAAAGTGGTAACGCACGCCCGCTCCGGCGCTTGTAAACAGAATGTCTTTTGTCTTGAAGATGTTGTTTTCAGGGACGAACTGCAAAACAACGGGGATTGTGAGTGCAAGGTCATCGCTGAGTTTGAACAGCACTTTCGCATCAAGCGACATCATCATGAGCTGCAGCGGGCTTAACGAAACCGCCATCGACCGATTGGCGCCGGCGTCATAAACAGTTGAGATGTAGTCTGGTGCGGTTGCAAATGAAGTCGAGCTCATACACAATGCTGCGATAATCGAATAAACATACTTCTTCATAATTATTCTCCAATTAAATTCTTTTAAAGACCGAAGGCTTTGAGCCATTCTTCAGATTCTGCTTGGTATCCAAGTGCTGTAATTTGTTCTTCTAAGTCCGGCATATGTCCGGCACCATAAAAGATGACAATTTCATCACCAGCGCCGTACTTTGGTAAAACTGCTTGCAGCACCTTCATTGCGACAGCGTTACGCTCGTAAATCACAACCTGCGTCTCCCTGTCTGGGTTGGTATCTTGATGAGAGATATCCTTTGCAAGTAGCAACGCAACGGCGCTTCGCTTGGCTTCATATGATATTTGATCAAAATCTTTGGGAAGTTTGTCTTTAATATCTATAGATTCACTTTTTTTGATTCTTTCACACAGCTTTCTGCCGGGTGCCTGACCAATGCGATCAAGAAATTCGGTCATGCTCATATCCGCACGAACGAAATGAGGGCGACTATAATCGATGTGTTCTGTTTGGTTAACAAGACCGAGAAGCGCGGATCCGAGCGAATGACCGCCGCTCTTATCAGCAGACTCAGGGCAGTGCCTTCTGATTTCTTCGGCTTCAGCTCTACTTCCGATTGCTTCGTATAGAACAACGGAAGCTTTGTCGAGGCGCTCTTGGATTTGGCGATAGTAGTCTTTTTCACCTACGTGAATAGCACCGAGCAAGGTGATGGTTGGCCCATGCCCATTCGTTGGCCGGAAGCTTTTTGAGGCAATCTCAAACTTGTCGTGGTTGATGCGGACATACGGGTTGCCGGGAGTCGGGCATCCAGAATTAAACAGTACAAACAGAAAACAAAAAACCGAAATGAGAACTCTATTTTGCATTTGAATTTCCAAAGGAATGTGAACTTACTTATCAGAAGTGAGTGGGTTGTCAAATTGCCGCCATTTAGCCGCATCTCTCGCGATAAATGACTGAGATAGAGCGACAAGCACGCCTGCCACAAGAGCGAGTAGCGTGAAGGCAGTGAATAGCGCTTGCCAACCCCACGTTTCACTTACATAAGCTGTCACCACGCCCTGCATGATAGCTCCGATTGAGCCAATGCCATTGATGGCTCCAGCGACGGACGCCGTCCGGTTCTCGCCACCAAGATCCTGAGAACAAGCACCCGAAATAAGCGTATCTGGTCCGTAGATAAAAAATCCTACAACGCTCATAGCGATGGCATTGAAAAATATATTATCAACGCCGATCATCTGATAGACCAAAAGCGAAATTGAGAGTCCGAAGAACAATGGAGCAACCAAGTACGATCGTTTGGTGGCAAGAAATTTGTCAGCCAACATGCCTGTGATGATAGCGCCAACAATACCGCCTACTTCAATGACGATTGATAGAGCCAGAACTTTCTTCGCCTAAACCAAGTTGCCGATGCAAATAGAATGGCAACCAAAAAAGTAAGCTGTACCGAATAAGCTTCAAGCAAAAGTAAGCTAATCCGAGCACCCAAACGTGCGGGTTTCGCCATACACTTGGTGCGTTGAGTTTGTTCTTTTGCCGAACATGATCGCTTTCTGCTTCTGGTGAAGGCAGAAAGAAGAGCAAAGCCAATCCAACGAGAAACACGGCCACTGCAGGGGCAAAAAACGCCGAACGCCAACCGTAGTGCGCCAGGAGAAAAGCAGCCAAAGCTGATGCGACCAGGCCCCCGACTTGGTAGTTGGTGGACCAAAAGCCCATGATGCGCCCACGAACGCCATCACCAAACCAGGGAGTGATGGCTTTGACGTTATTAGACCAACCTGTTGATTGAAAGAAACCCTGCAAACCAAAGAGATGCGCAAAGGCGAGGGCAGAGGTTGCGAACCCGAAGACCATGGACAAGAGGGCACATCCAAACATTCCGAAAACGAGCAAACGTTTTGCGCCAAACCTATCTCCTAGCGGGCCATTGATGAACTGACCGAGCGCATACAAAGACAAGTAGGCGGTGTCCGCCGCGGCAAGCCAAGATATCGAAACACCAAGCTCTTCGTGTAAACGGCTTTTGACAATGCTAAAGTTTTTGCGTGTGAGATAATACGCGGCGTAGCTGAGCCAGGTTAAACCAAATACGTACCACTTTCTGTGAAACGGCATACACAAGCTCCACCTAAGGAAGAACTCTGCAGCGTGCGCTTTTAATCCACATGTGCTAGATTCCGCCGCGAGAAGTTTAGTGAGGGAGCACAGCTTATGTTGACGGATATCGAAATCGCGCGTCAGGCCAAACTAAAGCCGATTAATCAAATTGCCGAAGAGTTGAATATCCCAAGCGCTGAAGTCGAAAACTATGGCCATTACAAAGCCAAAATATCGCTCGGTTTCATAAACAAGCTCGCAGACCGTTCAAATGGAAAGCTCATTCTCGTGACGGCTATAAGCCCAACGCCAGCAGGTGAAGGGAAGACCACGACCGTGGTCGGTCTCGCCGATGCGCTACGCGTTCTTGGCCACAAGTCTGCTATTTGTTTGCGTGAACCCTCAATGGGCCCAGTCTTCGGGATGAAGGGCGGCGCGGCTGGTGGCGGGTACGCACAAGTTGTGCCCATGGAAGATATCAACCTGCACTTTACGGGTGATTTCTCGGCGATTCAGCTCGCTAACAATCTCTTGGCTGCTCTCATCGATAATCACATTCACCATGGCAACGACCTTGGTATTGATGTGCGGCGTGTCATCTGGAAGCGCGTTCTGGATATGAACGACAGATCGCTTCGCGACATTGCTATTGCTCTGGGTGGTACGGGCAACGGTTTTCCGCGCCAAGATGGATTTGAGATAGTCGTTGCGTCAGAAGTCATGGCGATATTGTGTTTGGCAACGAGCCTTGCGGACTTGAAGGCACGTCTTGGTCGAATTGTAGTCGCCTATAGGGGTGACCGAACGCCTGTTACAGCGTCAGATCTACAAGCGCATGGCGCCATGGCTGTGTTACTCAAAGACGCGATGAAACCAAACTTGGTACAGTCAATCGAAGGAACTCCCGCGTTTATTCATGGCGGGCCATTTGCGAATATTGCCCATGGGTGCAATTCGGTGATTGCGACTAAAACTGCGCTCAAACTTGCCGATTATGTGGTTACAGAGGCTGGCTTTGGCGCGGATCTCGGCGCTGAAAAATTCATCAACATCAAATGCCGAAAATCTGGGCTCAAACCCGATGTGGCCGTTATTGTCGCGACAATGCGCGCCATTCACTATCATGGCGGCCTTGCCAATCTGGAACGCCATGTTGACAATGTGCAGAACAAATACGGCCTGCGGTGTGTCGTTGCCATTAATCATTTTGCGACGGATTCAGACGAAGATTTGGAGTCAGTTCGGGTCGCGATGTCGCGCCTGGATGTGCAAACCGCTGTGTGCAAGCATTGGGAACACGGCGGCAAAGGGGCAACAGACCTTGCAAAAATAGTCGTTGATATGCTTCAAAAGCCCGAGCACTCATTTCGGTTTACTTACGATGAATCGATGAGCCTTTGGGATAAAGCCAAAACTTTGGCCACGCAAATCTATGGTGCAACTGATTTGCGGGCCGACGCAAAGGTCCGCAAAGAAATAGACCGTTTACAAACTTCAGGGTTTGGAAACTTACCAGTCTGCATGGCGAAAACGCAATACTCTTTTTCGACTGATCCAACCCTCAAGGGTGCAGCGAGCGGTCACATTGTTGACGTAAAAGAAGTTAGGCTCAAGGCCGGGGCAGGTTTCGTTGTTTTTATATGCGGCGATATTTTGACGATGCCGGGCTTGCCCAAGGTTCCATCCGCTGGAAGGATTGACCTTGACGATAATGGTAATATAATCGGCCTTTCGTAATGATACACGATTTAAAAATGAAAGAATCTACCCCTCCTCAACCTATTCTTGATCCTAAACGCGTCGAAAAGAAATTGCGTCTCGCAGATGAGCTATTCATGTTTGCCTACGAGACGAAACGGTTTCAACTTCGGCAAAAATTTCCGAACCTGTCAGAGCGGGAGATTAATCACAAAGCCTATGCGCTCATCGAAAAGGGGTGCTCGTGATGGAGGGGCTGATGAGCAGCTTCTTCGAATCACTCGCGAGGTTGGAGAACAATAACATCCCGTATATGGTCGTTGGCTCGATAGCATCGATGATCTATGGTGAACCAAGAATGACGCACGACATGGACATAGTGATTAACGTCCCTGTGCAAGATTCACAGAAGTTTGAGAAGATTTTTCCAGATGACCAATACTATTGTCCTCCGGAAGAAGTTGTTCGCGCTGAAATCGTACATAGAGGCCAGTTCAACCTAATCCATCATGAATCTGGGCTCAAAATTGATATTGTTATCCGCAAAAACACGGAATTTGCTGCCACTGAGTTTAGCCGAAGGCGCAAGACGCCGTTTTGGAATGGTCACGAGGTCTACGTCGCTTCCCCTGAAGACGTTATCATAGCCAAGCTCGAGTACTTGAGACAGGGAGGCTCCGAAAAGCACATCAAAGACATCCGAGGAATCCTTGCGGAAACCGAGGTCGATCGAACCTATCTCGACCAGTGGATTCAGAAATTAGGTCTGATGCCACAATGGGCTCAGCTTTGATTTGAGATACTCTAAGGCATATGTTGCTTTCGTGAGGTGGTGATGGAACACTTCAAGGATAAGATCCGTGTAAGAAGGCACTTTGCCAAGCTCTTCCCAAAGTGCCATCGCTCTTGCTTCCACCCTTGATCGGTAATGCTCTTCTACAGGAACTATGGAAGGGTCATATTCCTTGGCGAGCTTTCCAAACCGTGAAAGTTGCAGCAATCCTTTTGGAAGATCGTAGCAAAGAATTTTCGTCTTCGAATCCCACAGATCTGCTTCCTCAATAGCGCTGAGAAGTCGATAGTATGGTGTGAGCCCCGTTTCCGAATGATATTTGCTAAACATCGAAGCGAGGGCGCTCGTAAGAGCTTCTTTGTTACCGTCTGTGTTTCTCGGAAACAGTGAGAAGATATGATCCACAAACGGCCTGACCATCGATCGTGTTGCTATCAGCCCTTCTTTACCCATCTGCGTTAAGATGCCAGCAATGGCGGCAAGATCAATTAGTCGCGCACGCTCTTTAGTAGTCACAACGTGAAGTTGCCCAAAATCGATCGGATAAACCGTATCGCTCGTTACGCGATAGTTTCCCGAATGCCGATCAGGATCAAAATAGAGAACATCATTCTCGTTAAAGAAGTTTTGATTCTCGCAATCTACGATACCCGCTGCTAGCTTTTCTTTCGAAGAGCCTTCGAAACGATGAATGTTTGACCCTGGTGCGTACTCTGATTCAATAAGACGAGGGTGTATAAAAGTTTCATTCACCAAACGGAACGTTACGTCTTTCCCACACTGTTTATACATGTGCGCGTGTGCAAGCTTTGACCGCCCGACTTCGTGCTCGAAGTTTATTTCGCGACGTATCGCCTCTGAAGATGCTTGGACTGCAGATTTGAGAATCCCGTATTTCTGCCCGTGGGTTTGCACCAAAATATCTGCGATGTTTTTGAGAAGCCGTTCTTCAAGACGTGTATGTATGAGCGCATCCTTACTCAAAATTTTGAGCACTACTTCTCGGCCATCCAGAGTTTGTGCTCGGACAACATACTTGAGAGAAGCTCCCCCAACGCTATCTCGTATAATGTAAGGAATGGGTTCGTCCCCAAAAATTTCACGCAAATCTTCATAGATCTTTTCTCTGGTTGGTTGCCGGGCATTGTCTTCGAGTGTGAGAAGCCCTTTGTTTTCTTGCTCTGGAAGCACACCGGTCGCGAGAAGAAACTGACCGATCTTAATGCCGAATGCGCCAAAATGTTTACACGTTTCAGCTAGGACATCCGAATGCTTTGCACCCATTCTACTCGATACAAGCAGATGCGCAAAAATTGTAGATTTGAAGAACTTGAGCCCGGGCGTATTCAACGCTTCCAAATACGCATCAACAAGTTCTCTTACAATCTGACGTGCATCTTCATGAACGAGGCTCAAAATATGTTCGATAACTGTGTTCGTCCATGGGTCGGTTGCGTCTACAACTTCGAGGAGACCATTGCGCTGACTCAATATCGCATCAACCGTCTTGTATTGGTAAGAGGTTGGAAGCGTATTAAACAGATCGCGCAAGCGAAGTGGAGTTAGGCCGAGCTTGAAGAGGAAATTCTTCGAAGCGTTATCAAGCGAATTTTGGTGAGCAACGATAAAGAGAATGAAATCCCACTGCCTGTCTTTTGTCCAATTGCGTGTTTCCTTAATAATAGCCGTTAGGAGCTCAAAGCTGTCATCACGAACGTCTTTTGATACAGTTTCACCACGTAATTTCGCTTTTTCGATCAGTGCGCTTTCTCCTTCTGTAGATTCTAAATTCTGCGAAACCTTCTCGACAACTTCGATGTGGGCAATGCTTGTTCCAAGAGCGGTCTTAGATGTTTTAATCGCATCTTGAAGAAGCGTGTTTCTTTCTTCTTTGTCGTGAACAGGATGCAAATTCTTCATTTTTTGAAAGGACTGCGAGCTTTCAATCTTGTTCAGAACGAGAGTTTTCTTACGTTCTTGATTATGAAGAAGCCCTTGCAATGCGAGTTCTTCCATCTCTCTGTGCTTGGCAGGCTCTTTGCTGCGCTCGTAGATTTCTGCAAATAGTTTGTCGGAGTAGATAGAAGTTCCGCGCTTAACCATCTTGAGCCACAAATTAAACGATTCTTCAAGATCCAGGTTAGGAGCGAGTTCTTTAAGCGCTTTGTAAAGAATGCCATGGAGTTTTTCAGTCAACTCGATGTTGTAACCGTTGCTAGCTCTTCGGATGTCTTGTAGAAGCTGGCTTGCTTCGGCATCGAGGTTTTCAGAGTTGAGCTTTTTGTACGGCCAGAAGTATTGGGAATCCAGAACATCATGTATATGCGCTAAACTTTGAATCAAGTGCGGGTGTTCACACAAAGATTCTCCGTTGCTTGATGCCAATTCAAAGAAGCTAATTGAATCTTCGCTAAACAGATTGTCGTTTTTGTTTAACCTATCAATTTCGGTAATAAATTCCTTAACATTGGAGTACTGCTTCAGAAAGGAATGCAATTTGTGACTTGCGAGGTGAATGATTTTTTCATCATCCGGAAAAGTCTTTTTCAGAAAATTGAACTGTCGCAGGATTTTTCCAAAATCAGAATGTCGTGTGATTTCTCTGGCCAAGCACTTGTTAATGTCTTCAGTTGTTCTTCCTAAAAACGAATATCTTTTTGCCTCATCTAGTATTTCACTCAATTCAGCTTCAGCATTGTTTTTCCAGAAATAGTCGCAGTGATGATGAGCAAGGTCGTCCAGAAACCTGCCATACCCAGTATGAGAATCGGTTCCTTTGACGACGCGGAAGGCAGCTTTAAATTCCTCTTCGCTATGTTGAGCTGGGTCAAAAACGGATAAGAAGTGAATTGCCGCAGAAACGGGTAAGGCTTTGATTGTATATAGCGGTTTGCATTCAACAGGGTAGGGAGTGCTGAAGAGTTTGATACGATCTTCGCGAGTCAGGTGTTTAAAGTCGATGAGGGAAACAATCTTCTTGAGAATAGGGTAAGTGATGAGCTCCCAATGTTTATCACGAATCATAAGGCGAGTGTCGAATTTCAATCGAAAGGAAGACAACGCGAGGTTCAATGCTTTCTCATACGCACTTTGCGCATACTTCTTTACCGAATCTCTTTTTCCAAGTTCATGCTTTGATATCTGATCGAACCAGGATAGAAATTCTTCTTGCGAGATTTTTGTCCCTTTCCTTCGGTCGAGTACGCTGTTCAGCGCGACAAGGTCTTTCGCATCGTCATCCAATGCTTCAACTTGCGTGCCGAAGATACCGTCATAGTAGCGAAACCAACCGGAAAACCATAATCCGTAGCCAAACGCGAAAGGCAGGAGTGCAAGCGCCACTGGTTTGCTTGCCAAGGTAGACGCGCAAATCACGATACTTCCTGCTACGGCACCAACACCCAACGCGAAAGTGCCCAGCTCATAGGCTAATTCACCTGCGATAGCTTTATGGCGGTTAAACGAAGCGATGTGTGTGTTGTAATCTGGGCCAAAGAAGTGATGAAGATAGGCGACATGAAAAGCAGCTTTGGCAACCCTCACAAAAGCGGGATCAGGAAACGGTTTAAACTGTGACAAACGTTCAGACAAGTCGATTTCTGACCATGCTGCTTCTTCAATTAAACCTTTCGCTAGTTCTCTTTGAATGCGCATGTGCTCATCTGCAAATGTCGATTTGTCTGCAGTGATGATCTCTTCAATTTTGTAATATGCAAGGGTTTCCCTGAGCACTATCATTCTTTCGAAATAGAGAACTGCAGCGGTTGGGTTGTAGGGGCTATGGTGAATAAAACGGCGGATCACCTTTGCGCTGGCAGCAAGGTCACTAAGCGACGGATTCTTCTCTAGGGCTCGAATAAGAAGGAATGTGAGTTCATCTTGTGTATCAAAAGCCGCCATAGCTCCAAAGCTGATACTCAGCTCCTTTCCAAAGCGACTCACCTCTGGGATGTACCCATCAGACACGCTGATGATGATCTTTTTAGGGTCTTCTGGTCGTATGACGTTTTTAAGAATCTCGGCTGCGTGGCTTAAGTACGCGTCTTCAACAAGTGAAGATGCTCGGATGACCTCAAGTTTCTTGCCGTGCGGAAGATCGATAGTCTCTGCGCAAACGTGAAACGCACAGAAAGAAATGATTGTGACTAAAACTCGCATAATTTATTGTGGACAGCGATGAACTTCGCCATCTGGGGTCGCTTGATAGCAGCGTGGAAGGTCAAGAAGGTTTTCTATGTCTAAGGTGTAGAAGGATAGAACTTCAAATAGGTGAAAGGAGCCTGTTAACGCTCCTCGATAACGAACTTTCGAAAGGTCAGCTTGAATCTCAGCGTACTGAGTTGAATAATCGGCGGTCGCGTAGATTTTGCGACCTTCAGCAATGGATGCAATTGCTTGAACGATATTGGCTTGGCTCAGAACTTCAGAGTTTTCTCTAAGACCAGCTCTGCAGCTCTTAATAATGAAGATAGTATCTTTATCCAACAGTGAAATCACTTCTTGGATTCTGTAGAGATTGGACATCTCAAGATGTTCTTCACCAAACTGCAATTGGAACACATTTCCAAACCAGCCACCGTGGGCATCCAAGATCGAGGCTTTGATAGGAAGGTTGAAGCGTGTGCGTACATTTCGTATGGCATCTGAAATATCGCTAAAGGTACTCGCTG
>Ga0207641_10003429_pt1 | contig 14048 bp, 14 predicted proteins | sample KBSSwiS62_FD_184306 | JGI IMG/M metagenome (GOLD analysis project Ga0207641, IMG submission 184306) | Switchgrass rhizosphere microbial communities from Kellogg Biological Station, Michigan, USA - KBS Switchgrass S6-2 (SPAdes) (version 2) | ecosystem: Host-associated > Plants > Roots >... | reverse complement strand
CAGGTCACCCACGTGTTACTCACCCGTTCGCCGCTCGTGTACCCCGAAAGGCCTTACCGCTCGACTTGCATGTGTTAAGCACGCCGCCAGCGTTCGTCCTGAGCCAGGATCAAACTCTCCAACAAAAACTGGCTCTAGCTGACAGACTCGCCTCCGACGGGATCGGAGAAACGAGCCCACAAATGAACTGGCACAAACCGCCAGTCCCAACATTCTAGCTCGACACACTGTTGAGTTCTCAAAAGACACCCGCACACCATCACTCGACCGCATCGGCGATCTCGTTCCGGGGCGCTTCTTCTCGGATAGTCACCGTACCAGAGCGATTCGCTCGGAGGCAACTCCCCCATCTTACGCATGCTCCCCGACCTGGTCAAGCATCGGAGTCCCGCGCCGATCCGATCTCGCCCTGGAGGGCTCGGCCGAACCGATTGTCGTCGCCCGCCTGCGGTCTGACTCTGGGCCGGAGATTCCGTCCCGGTCTGTCGTGCTGACCGCCGTGGCGACGAGAGAGAAAGCTACACACCCCCGTCGGAGGCCCGGAAACCGGGGGGTCCTTTCTGCTGTCCTCGCAGGTCAGCAGCCGGGTGGGTGCGGTCTCGGCCGCGCGGCCCGCGACCGGCCCGCCGACCCCGGTTTACGTCCGACCCGGGGCAGGCGGACGCGGAAGGGCCCGGCACGCGTCCGAGAGGAGGCGTGCCGGGCCCTCGAACGGCACCCGTGTGATCTCGGCGACTACTGCCCGCCGACGCGGACCCCCGCGAGGTTCCGCTTCCCCCGACGGAGGACCAGCCAACCCCCGTCGAGGAGGTCCGCGGACGAGGGCCGCCACTCCTCGTCCTGCACCTTCGCGTTGTTCACGTAGGCGCCGCCCTCCTTCACCGCGCGCCGGGCGGCACCGCGGGACTCCGAGAGCCCGGTGTCCACGAGCAGGTCCACGATGGACGCACCGCCCACCGACGTCGACGCGGTGGGCACCTCGGACATCGCCGCCCCCAGGGTCTGCGCGGAGAGTGCCGTGAGCTCCCCCCGGCCGAACAACGCCGTGGAGGCGGCGACCACCTGGTCCGTCTGCTCCTGCCCGTGCACCAGCGTGGTCAGCTCGGCGGCCAACCGCTTCTGCCCGGCGCGCAGCTGCGGACGCTCCGCGGTGTCCGCCTCCAGCGCCTCGATCTCCTCCCGCGGGAGGAAGGTGAACATCCGCAGGTAGCGGCCCACGTCCGCGTCGGAGGTGTTCACGAAGTACTGGTACCAGGCGTAGGGCGAGGTCAGCTCGGGATCCAGCCAGATGTTCCCGCCACCCGTGGACTTGCCGAACTTGCGGCCCTCGGAGTCCGTGACGAGCGGGAGCGTCATCGCGTGGGTGGTCTCCCCCTCGACGCGGCGGATCAGGTCGGTGCCGCCGACGATGTTGCCCCACTGGTCCGAGCCGCCGACCTGCAGCCGGCACCCGTACCGGCGGAACAGCTCGAGGTAGTCCTGGGACTGCAGCAGCAGGTAGCTGAACTCCGTGTAGGACAGCCCGTCCGCGGCGAGCCTGCGTCTGACCGTCTCCCGGGCGAGCATCACGTTGACCGAGAAGTGCTTGCCGACGTCCCGCAGGAACTCCAGCACGCTCTGCCCGCCGGTCCAGTCCAGGTTGTTCGCGACGACGGCACCGGTCGGCGAGCCGTCGAACACCACGAACCGCTCCAGCTGGCCGCGGATCCGCCCGGTCCACTCCGTGACGGTCTCCACGGAGTGCAGCGACCGCTCCCCCACGTCCCGCGGGTCGCCGATCTGCCCGGTCGCCCCGCCCGCCAGCACGATCGGCCGTGCCCCCGCCTGTTGGAACCGGCGCAACGTGAGCAGCGGGATCAGGTGCCCGGCGTGCAGGCTCGACGCCGTGGGGTCGAACCCGCAATAGAGCGTGAGCGGCTCGGGGGCGTCGAGATCGCGGCGCAGGGCCGCGAGATCGGTGTGCTGCGCGAGGAGGCCGCGCCACTCCAGCTCGTCGAGGATGCTCACACCGCTCATTCTCCCCGACCCGCGTCCCCTCCTCCCGCACCCCCGGTGATCAAGGGCCGATCGGGCCTCACGGAGATCCACAGACCCCGATGAGCCCTTGATCACCGGGACTGGGGCACGGGATCACCGGATCGGACTGCTCGACCGTGGGCGTGAACACACCCGCCCCTCCCGCACCGGCCGCAGCGCGGCGTAGCCCCGCAGCGCCTCGAACCTGCGGGTCTCCTCGTCGCTCGCCGTGATCAGGGCGACGACGTCCACCGAGTTGAGCTTCGACAGCTCCTCGGTGCTGACCGACGCGGAGAAGTTCGGACCCGCGAGCTGGTCGATCTCGGCCGGGACGGTGAGCCCGAGCGACGAGAAGAACCGACCGCGCAGCTCCTGCGAGCTCCACACGAAGAACGACGAATCGTCCGCCGAGCTCGGCCGCACCGCCGCGACCGTCTTGCCCCGCAGAACGGGGTTGGCTGCCGTGACCTGGGCGATCCTCGCCTCCAGGTCGCGGAGGGCTTCTCGCCGGTGAACTCGCGGATCGCCACCGGCACCACCCCGAGGGCGAGGATCGCGTCCTGGTCGGTGTACCCGAGTGAGACCACGCGCTTCGGCTCGGCCGGGATCGTCGTGCTGCCGAACCCGTGGGGGACGGTCACCGGGAACGCGGCGCCCGACGACGGCATGGGAGCACCCGAGCCCCTCCCCCGCCGCATGCGGTGAGGACGAGTGCGCCGGCCGGCAGCACGCCGAGGATCGGGAGGAGCCGGCCCACCGCCGTCGATCAGCGAACACGCGCCGAGATTAGGTAAGGCTGCCCATCGTGACCAGGCCGGTCAGGTCACGGTCCGGACGCGCGGGATGTGCCGGCGGTACGGGCTCACCTCGGGAGCGCCGTCGACCCAGAAGCGCCAGGGCAGGTCGTGCGCGGCGGCCACCCCCACCCGCGGGCCCGTCCGAATCCGTTCGGGCGCAACGGGTTCACCTGCGAGGAGCCGGACCGGTGACTCCGCGGAGGTCAGGTCGACGCCGCCCTGCTCGCGCCCGAACCCGAGCAGGGCGGCGAGCCGGGCGGGTCCGCGGGCGAGCTCGACGTCCTTCTTCGCGGTGGGTCGCCGGACCCGCGCGATCCCCGGATCCGACCGGACCCGCCCCGCCCGCAGCAGCACCGCCCCCGCTTCCCCGTCCGGCAGGCAGGTCACGTTGGCGCAGAAGTGCATCCCGTAGACGAAGTACACGTACAGGTGCCCGGCGGGGCCGAACATCACGGCGTTGCGTGGGGTCCGCCCCCGGTAGCTGTGCGACGCCGGGTCGTCGGCTCCCCGGTACGCCTCCACCTCGACGAGCTCGACGGCGACCGTCCCGTCGGGCGTCTCGGCCTCGAGAACGCACCCGAGGAGCCGAGGCGCCACGACGAGCACGTCCTGCGCGAGCTCCTCCCGCGAGATCACCGTCAGGACGGGTGGCTCCAGGTTCGGTGGTCTGCGCTGGCCAGGCGGAGCCGGTCGAGCTGCTCCTCGACGCGGTCCCCCGCCGTGCCGCCCCTGGCGTTGCGGCTCGCGATGGAGCCCGCGACCGTGAGGACCTCCCGGACCGCGGAGGTGAGGGCCGGGTGGACCGACGCCAGCTCCCGGTCCGTCAGGTCCGCCAGGCCGACGCCGCGCGCCTCCGCCGCGCGCACGCAGCCGCCCGCCGCCTCGTGCGCCACCCGGAACGGGATGCCTCGGCGCACGAGCCATTCCGCGACGTCCGTGGCCAGGGTGAACCCGGCCGGAGCCAGCTCGGCGAGCCGGTCGGTGTGGAACACCAACGTCTCCACCATGCCGGACACCGCGGGCAGCAGGACCTCGAGCTGCTCGGCGGAGTCGAAGAGCGGCTCCTTGTCCTCCTGCAGGTCCCGGTTGTAGGCGAGCGGGAGCCCCTTCAGCGTGGCCATCAGTCCGGCCAGGTTGCCGATCAGCCTGCCCGCCTTGCCCCGCGCGAGCTCCGCGACGTCCGGGTTCTTCTTCTGCGGCATGATCGAGCTACCGGTGGAGAAGGCGTCGTCCAACGTGACGTAGGAGAACTCCGCGGTGGCCCAGAGGATGACCTCCTCGGCGAGCCTGCTCAGGTCGACCGCCACCATGGCCAGCACGAACGCCGCCTCGGCCGCGAAGTCCCGCGCCGCCGTGCCGTCGATCGAGTTCTCGGCGGACGAGTCGAAGCCCAGCTCCGCCGCGACCGCCTCCGGGTCCAGCCCCAGCGAGGAGCCCGCGAGCGCACCCGAGCCGTACGGCGAGACCGCGGCGCGCCGGTCCCAGTCCCGCAGCCGCTCCACGTCTCGGACCAGGGCCTGGGCGTGCGCTCCCAACTGGTGGCTGAGCAGCACCGGCTGCGCGTGCTGCAGGTGCGTGCGGCCCGGCATGGGCGCGTTCGGGTAGGCGGTGGCCTGGGTGACCAGCGCGTCCACGACGTCCAGCACCCCGGCCGCGATCCGGCGCGCGGCGTCCCGGAGCCACATGCGGAACAGCGTGGCGACCTGGTCGTTGCGGGACCGGCCGGCGCGCAGCTTGCCGCCCAGCTCCGGCCCGGCGCGCTCGATCAAGCCGCGTTCCAAGGCGGAGTGCACGTCCTCGTCGTCCGGAGCGGGGCCGAAGGACCCCGACTCGACGTCCGCGAAGAGCTTGTCCAGCGCGTCCAGCATCCCGTCCAGCTCGGCCGCGGTGAGCAGCCCGGCCCGGTGCAGGACGCGGGCGTGCGCCCGGGAGCCGCGGATGTCGTAGGGCGCGAGCCGCCAGTCGAACTGCGTGGACCTGCTCAGCGCGGCCAGCGCGTCCGCTGGGCCGCCGGTGAAGCGGCCACCCCACAGGGCGGCCATCAGTCGGTCCCCGACTCGATCGCGGCGGCGTCCAGGGAGGCGCTCCCGTCCCCGTCCTCTCCCTCGGCGATCCGGTCGAACCCGCCCGCGGGGAGCTCTCCGAACAGCGTGCCGTGCTCGACGAGCACCGTGCCCTGCTCGGCGGGCTGCTCGGCGTAGGCCTCGAGCTTGGCCCGGGAGTCCGCGATGTCCAGGTTCCGCATGGTGAGCTGGCCGATCCGGTCCGTGGGACCGAATGCGGCGTTCTCGACGCGCTCCATGGACAGCCGCTCCGGGTGGTAGGAGAAGCCCGTGCCCTCGGTGTTCAGGACCGTGTAGTCCTCGCCGCGGCGCAGGCGAAGCGTGACGGTGCCGGTGACCAGCGAGGCGATCCACCGCTGGATGGACTCGCGCACCATGAGCGCCTGCGGGTCCAGCCAGCGGCCCTCGTAGAGCAACCTCCCGAGCTTGCGGCCCTCGTTGTGGTAGTTCGCGACGGTGTCCTCGTTGTGGATCGCGTTCACCAGCCGCTCGTAGGCGGCGAAGAGCAGCGCCATGCCGGGCGCCTCGTAGATGCCGCGCGACTTGGCCTCGATGATCCGGTTCTCGATCTGGTCCGACATGCCCAGGCCGTGCCGCCCGCCGATCGCGTTGGCCTCCAGGACGAGGTCGACGGCCGTCGGGAAGCGCCTGCCGTTCAGCGCCACCGGGCGCCCCGCCTCGAACGTGACGGCGACGTCCTCGGTCTCGATCGCGACCGAGGGGTCCCAGAACCGCACGCCCATGATGGGCTCGACGGTCTCCAAGGAGACGTCCAGGTGCTCGAGGGTCTTCGCCTCGTGCGTGGCGCCCCAGATGTTCGCGTCCGTGGAGTACGCCTTCTCCGCGGAGTCCCGGTAGGGCAGGCCGTGGGAGGCGAGCCAGCGGCTCATCTCGTCCCGGCCGCCGAGCTCGTCCACGAAGTCCGCGTCCAGCCAGGGCTTGTAGATGCGCAGCTCGGGGTTCGCCATCAGCCCGTAGCGGTAGAACCGCTCGATGTCGTTGCCCTTGTAGGTGGAGCCGTCCCCCCAGATGTTCACCTCGTCCGCCTGCATGGCGCGGACCAGCAGGGTCCCGGTGACGGCCCGGCCGAGCGGGGTGGTGTTGAAGTACACCCGGCCGCCCGAGCGGATGTGGAACGCCCCGCACGCGAGCGCGGCCAGCCCCTCGTCCACCAGCTGCGGCTTGATGTCCACCGCGCGGGCGATCTCGGCGCCGTACTGCTTCGCGCGGTCCGGGATCCCCGTGATGTCCGACTCGTCGTACTGGCCGAGGTCCGCGGTGTAGGTGCAGGGGATCCCGCCCTTGTCGCGCATCCAGGCCACCGCGACGGACGTGTCGAGGCCCCCGGAGAAGGCGATGCCGATGCGCTCGCCCTTCGGGAGGGAGGTCAGGACCTTGCTCACGGTGGGGATGCTCCTTGATCAGCAGAGGCGGAGGAGTGCAGGTGCAGGTGCTGTAGGCGGTGGGCCAGCTCGGCACCGGTCACCGGCTCGCGGGCGACGACGAAGATCGTGTCGTCCCCCGCGATCGTGCCGACGACGCTGTGCAGCGCCGCGCGGTCCAGTGCACTCGCAAGGTAGTGCGCCGCCCCGGGTGGGGTGCGCAGGACCGCCATGTTCCCACTCGAGTCGGTGGAGACCAGCAGCTCGGACAGCAGGCGCTCCAGGCGGGACGTGCCGCCCTCGACACCGCGGACGGGGCTGCCGTCCTCGGGGATCACGTAGGCGGGCTGGCCGCCGTCCGCCCCGCGGAGCTTGACCGCGCCCAGCTCGTCCAGGTCCCGGGACAGCGTGGCCTGGGTGGTGTCGACGCCGTGATCCTCCAGCAGGATCAGCAGCTCGCTCTGGCTGCGGACCATGTGCTTCGAGATGATGTCGATGATCAGGCCGTGGCGGGCCGCCCTGGTCGTCGCCCCAGTCATGCGCGGGCCGGGTCCAGGAGCCAGGCGAGCAGCGCCTTCTGGGCGTGCAGCCGGTTCTCCGCCTCGTCCCACACCGCGCTGGCGGGACCGTCGAGCACCTCGTCCGTGATCTCGTCCCCGCGGTGCGCGGGCAGGCAGTGCAGCACGATCGCGCCGGTGTTCGCCCTGGCCAGGAGCTCGCCGTTGATCTGGTACGGCCGGAACGGGGCGGCCCGGTCCAGCCCGTCCGCCTCCTGGCCCATGGAGACCCAGGTGTCGGTGACGAGCACGTCCGCGCCCTCGGCCGCGACCTGTGGGTCGACGACCAGCTCCGCGGAGCCCCCGGTGCGCGTGCCGTGCTCCTTGGCCGTCTGGAACACCTCGGGATCGGGGTGGAAGCCCGCGGGCGCGCTGACCCGCACGTGCATCCCGGCCACGGTGCCGCCCAGCAGCAGGGAGTGCGCCATGTTGTTCGCGCCGTCCCCGAGGTAGGTCAGGGTGAGCCCGGCGGTGCGCCCGAAGCGCTCCTTGATCGTCTGCAGGTCGGCCAGGACCTGGCAGGGATGGAACTCGTCCGTGAGGGCGTTCACCACCGGGACGCTCGCCGCGGCGGCCATCTCGGTGATCCGGGACTGCCCCGAGGTGCGCCACACGACCGCGTCCACGAACCGGGAGAGCACGCGGGCGGTGTCCGAGATCGTCTCGCCGCGGCCGAGCTGGCTGGTCGCCCCGTCGACGACCACGGCCTGCCCGCCGAGCTGCGTGATCCCCACCTCGAACGAGATCCGGGTGCGGGTCGACGCCTTGTCGAAGATCACTGCGATCGGCCGCGGCCCCTGCAACGGCAGCGCCGACTCACCGTTCCGCAGGCTCCACGGCGGCGAGGCGAAGCGGTCCGCCTTGAGCTCGGCGGCCAAGGCGAGGATCTCGGCCTGCTCGGCCGGGCTCAGGTCGTCGTCTCGGAGGAAGTGGCGGACCATCAGACGCTCCCGAGGATCCCGGGCAGGTCGGACAGGAAGCCCTGGGCCTGCTCGCGGGTGAGGATGAGCGGCGGGGCCAGCCGCAGCCGGTCCGGCACCGCGTTGTTGATCAGGTAGCCCTTCTCCCGGGCCGCCGCGGCGATCTCCGCCGACTTGGGCTCGGCGAGCCCGATGCCGATGTGCAGCCCGGCGCCGGACACGTCCGTGACCAGGGGCATGCCCTCGATCTCGGCCCGGATCTCCTTGCCGAGCACGGTGACGTGCTCCAGCAGGTCGTCGTTCGCGATCGTGGCGAGCACGGCGAGGGCGGCCGCGCAGGCGACCGGGTTGCCGCCGAACGTGGTGCCGTGCTGCCCGGGCTGGAGCAGCTCCGCGGCCGCGCCGATGCCGATGCAGGCGCCGATCGGCAGGCCGCCACCGAGGCCCTTGGCCAGGGTGACGACGTCCGGCACGACGCCGACGGTCTGGTGCGCGAACCAGGCGCCGGTCCGACCGATGCCCGTCTGCACCTCGTCCAGCACGAGGAGGGCGCCCTTCGCGGTGGTGATCTCCCGGGCCGCCGCGAGGTAGCCCTCGGGCGGCACGATCACGCCCGCCTCGCCGAGGATCGGCTCCAGGAACACGGCGGCGGTGGTCTCGTCCACCGCCGCCTCCAGGGCCGCGACGTCCCCGAACGGCACGAACTCGACGCCCGGGGGCATCGGCTCGAACGGCGTGCGCTTGGCGGGCTGACCGGTCAGCGCCAGCGCGCCCATCGTGCGGCCGTGGAAGGCGTTCTCGCAGGCCACGATCTTCGGCCGACCGGTGCGTCGCGCGATCTTGAACGCCGCCTCGTTCGCCTCGGCGCCCGAGTTGCAGAACAGCGCCAGCGCGGACTCCTGGCCGAGCAGCTCGAGGAGCTTCTCGGCGAGCTGCACCACCGGCTCGGTGATGTAGAGGTTCGAGGTGTGGCCCAGCGTCGAGATCTGCCGGGTCACCGCCTCGACGATCGCCGGGTGCGCGTGGCCCAGCGAGTTCACCGCGATGCCGCCGAGCAGGTCCAGGTACTCGCGCCCCTCGGCGTCCCAGACGACCGCCCCCTGGCCGCGCACCAGGGTGAGCGGCGGGGTGCCGTAGTTGTTCATGAGCGAGTGCTGCCACCGCTGCGCGTACGTCCTCATGAGGGCACCACCATCGTTCCGACACCGTCGCTGGTGAACACTTCGAGCAGCACCGAGTGCGGCACCCGGCCGTCGATCACGTGCGCCTGAGGGACCCCGCCCTGCACCGCCCGCAGGCAGGCCTCCATCTTCGGCGCCATCCCGCTCTCCAGCTGCGGGAGCATCGGCTCCAGCTCCGCCGCGGTCAGGGCCGAGATGATCGACTCGGGGTCCGGGTAGCTCGCGTAGAGGCCCTCGACGTCGGTGAGCACCACGAGCTTCGCGGCGCCGAGAGCGGCCGCCAGCGCGGCGGCCGCGCTGTCGGCGTTGATGTTGTGGACCTGGCCCGCCACGTCCGGCGCGACGCCCGCGACCACGGGGATCCGGCCCGCCGCCACGATGTCCAGCACCGCGGCCGGGTTGACCTCCACCACGTCCCCGACGAGGCCGATGTCGACCTCCTCGCCGCCGACGAGCGCGGTGCGCTTCTCGGCGGTGAACAGCCCGGCGTCCTCCCCGGACAGGCCGACGGCGTAGGGCCCGTGCTGGTTGATCAGGCCGACGAGCTCGCGGCCGACCTGGCCGACGAGCACCATCCGCACGACGTCGATCGTCTCGGGCGTGGTGACCCGCAGCCCGCCGCGGAACTCACCCGGCAGCCCGAGCCGCTTGAGCATCGCGCTGATCTGCGGCCCGCCGCCGTGCACGACGACCGGACGGATGCCCGCCAGCCGCAGGAACACCATGTCCTGGGCGAAGGCCTGCTTGAGCTCCTCGTCGATCATGGCGTTGCCGCCGTACTTCACCACGACGATCTTCCCGTGGAAGCGCTGCAACCAGGGCAGCGCCTCGGCGAGCACACCGGCCTTCTGCCCGGCGTGCGCCAGCCGGCCCGCGCTGATCACCGGGCTGCCGCCCTCAGGAGGAGTAGGCACTGTTCTCCTCCACGTACGCGTGCGAGAGGTCGGTGGTGAGGATCTCCGCCGCACCGCTCCCGAGCCCGAGCGCGACCTCGACGAGGACGTCCTCGCCGGACAGGTCCGCCAGCGACCGGTCCCCCGCCGCCACGCCGCCTGCGCACAGCAGCACGCCGTTGATCGTGATGTCGAGCCGGTCGGGGTCCAGCTCCGCGTCCGCGTAGCCCGCCGCGGCGGCGACCCGGCCCCAGTTCGGGTCGGAGCCGAACAGCGCGGTCTTGACCAGCGAGTCCCGCGCGACGGTCCGGGCGATCACCACGGCGTCGGACTCGGAGGCGGCGCCGGTGACCCGGACCGTCGCCCGCTTGGTGACGCCCTCGGCGTCCGCCTGCATCTGCCGCGCGAGGTCCTTCGCGACCTCGGTGAGCGCCGCGGCCAGCTCCTTCTCCGAGGGGGTGGTCCCCGAGGCACCGGAGGCCAGCACGATCACGGTGTCGTTGGTGGACATCGACCCGTCGACGTCCAGTCGGTCGAAGCTCACCCGTACCGCGGCCCGCAGAGCACGGTCCAGCACCTCGGCCGAGGCGACCGCGTCCGTGGTCAGCACCGACAGCATGGTGGCCATCGAGGGCGCGATCATCCCGGCGCCCTTGGCGATCCCACCGACCGACCAGCCCTCGCGCACGGCGACGGCCTGCTTGGCCACGGTGTCCGTCGTCATGATCGCGGTGGCCGCCGCCAGCCCGGCCTCCGGCGTGGACGCCAGCGAGCCCGCGGCCTTCTCGACCCCGGCGAGCAGGACGTCCCGCGGGAGCTGGACACCGATCAGACCGGTGGAGCAGACCGCCACGTCGATCGCGCCGACGCCGAGCGCCTCGGCGGCCTTCTCCGCGGTGGCGTGGGCGGTCTGGAAACCCTCGGGGCCGGTGCACGCGTTCGCCCCGCCGGAGTTGAGCACGACGGCGCGCAGCGAGCCGGTGGTGAGGACCTGCTGCGACCAGAGGACCGGCGCGGCCTTCACCTTGTTCCTCGTGAACACCGCCGCGGCCGTGTCCGAGGGCCCGTCGTTCACCACGAGCGCGAGGTCCGGCCTGCCGGAGGCCTTCAGCCCGGCGGTGACCCCGGTGGCCCGGAACCCTTGGGGCGCAAGGATACCCTGCATCGATGGTGCGTCCGCGAGCTGGCTCACGGCGCGATCCCCGCCGTCGGAAGGCCCGTGGTCTCGGGGAGACCGAGGGCGAGGTTCATGCACTGCAGGGCCCCGCCCGCGGTGCCCTTGGCCAGGTTGTCGACGGCCCCGACCACGACGAGCCGGTTCGCATCCGCGTCCACCGCGACCTGCAGCTGGACGGTGTTGGCACCGAGCGTGGCCTTGGTGGTGGGCCACCGCCCCTCGGGCAGCAGGTGCACGAACGGCTCCGCCGCGTAGGCCTTGTCGTAGATCTCGCGGGCGTCCGCGCCGTCCCCGGTCAGGGGCGCCGTGCAGGTCGCGAGGATGCCGCGGGGCAGCGGGGCCAGGACGGGGGTGAAGCTCACCGAGACCCGCTCGCCCGCCACCGCGGACAGGTTCTGCGCGATCTCGGGGGTGTGCCGGTGGACCCCACCCACGCCGTACGCGGACAGCGAGCCCATGACCTCGGCGCCCAGCAGGTGCGGCTTGAGCGACCTGCCCGCTCCGGAGGTCCCGGTGACCGCGGTGACCACCACGTCCGGGGCCACGATCCCGGCCGCCAGGGCCGGGGCCAGCGCGAGCGACGACACCGTCGGGAAGCAGCCGGGGACGGCCACCCGCTTCGTGCCGCGCAGCGCCTCCCGCCCGCCGGGCAGCTCGGGCAGGCCGTAGGGCCAGTGCCCGGCGTGCTCGCCGCCGTACCAGCGGTCCCACGCGTCGGGGTCCTGCAGCCGGTGGTCCGCCCCACAGTCGATCACGACGGTCTCGTCCCCGAGCTGCGCCGCGAGCTCGGCGGACCTGCCGTGCGGCAGCGCGAGGAACACCACGTCGTGCCCCGCGAGGACCTCCGCGGTGCTCTCCTGCAGCACCCGGTCGGCCAGCGGGGACAGATGGGGCTGGAACTCACCGAGGCGTCGGCCCGCGTTGCCCCCCGCCGTGAGGGCGCCGATCTCGACGTCCGGGTGACCGAGGGCGAGGCGCAGGACCTCACCCCCGGCGTATCCACTGGCTCCTGCCACCGCGATCCGTACCACGCGGATGATTATGCACACCTCTGCAACTCCATGCAAAGGGCATTACCCCGACCCTAGCCTCCCGCGGAAGGCCTTAGGCTCGCCTCATGACCCCTCTGGTGGACGCGCTCCGGGGCGCGCTGGCCGCCGCGGCGGACCCGGAGCAGGCGTCCGCGATGCGGGCGTACATGAAGTCGGACATGCCGTTCCGCGGGGTGCCGCAGCCCGTGCGCGCCCGGATCCTGCGCGAGTGCGTGCAGGTGGACCCGCCCCCGAGCGCGGGGACCCTGGCCGCTGTCGCGGACGCGCTGTGGGACGGCGCGGAGTTCCGCGAGGAGCGCTATCTCGCGACGGCGCTGTGCGGCCACCGCGGGCTCGCCGCCTGGCCGGACGCCGACTGGCTGCCCCGCTACCGGCACTGGCTCGTCTCCGGCGCCTGGTGGGACCACGTCGACGAGATCGCGAACCGGCTGGTCGGACCGCTGCTGCGGGCGGACCCCGCGCGGGTCACCCCGGTGATGCGGCAGTGGGCGACCGACCCCGATCCCTGGCTCCGCCGCGCCGCGATCCTCTGTCAGCTGATGTCCAAGGAGGCCACGGACGTCGCGCTGCTGTCCGACGCGATCGAGGCGAGCCTGAAGGACGAGGGCTTCTTCCTGCGCAAGGGGATCGGTTGGGCGCTGCGCCAGCACGCGCGGACCGACCCGCTGTGGGTGCGGGAGTTCGTCGACGCCCACCCCGATCTCTCCCCGCTGTCCCGGCGCGAGGCGCTCAAACACCTGTGATCCCCGAGATGCGGTTCGCGCGAACCGGCGACGGGGTCGCGATCGCCTACCAGACCCTCGGCCGCGGGCCCGCGCTCGTCTGGCTGCCGTCGGCGTTGAACAACCTGCAGGCGCAGTGGCGGGTCCCGGCGCTGCGGGCCGCCTACGAGGCGCTCGCCGACCACCTGACCCTCACGCTCTACGACGGGCGCGGGATGGGCGCCTCGGACCGCCGCATCGACCTCACCGACCTCGGCGTCGACGCCCACGTGCGGGACCTCGAGGCCGTGCTCGACGAGGCCGGCCTCGACCGGGTGTCGCTGCTGGGCTACTACCAGTCCGTCGCCCCCGCGCTCGCGTTCGCCGCGCGGCGTCCGGAACGCGTGGCGCGGCTGGTGCTGTTCGGCGGGTCCGCGCGCTTGCAGCACGCGGTCAGCCCGGCCCAGACCCAGGCGCTGCTCTCCCTGGTCGACCAGGACTGGGACCTCTTCGCCGACGCCGCCGCGACCGCCTGGCTCGGCTGGGAGGCGGGCGAGTCGACCCGCAGGCTCGCGGACACCTTCCGTACCTCCACGACGCCGGCGATCGCGCAGGCGTGGTTCGCCGCGATCCGGACCACCGACGTGACCGCGCTGCTGCCGAAGGTCGTCGCGCCCGCGCTCGTCCTGCACCGGCAGGCGGACAACCAGATCCCGGTCGAGGTCGCCCAGCACCTGGCCGATGCCCTGCCCCACGGCCGGTTCCTGCGGTTGCCGGGCACCACGCCCACGCTGTTCGTCGAGGACCTGGCCGCCGACCTGCGCGTGGTCACCGAGTTCGTGACGGGCACGCGGCTCGCCGAAGTCCCGCGGCCCGCGGAGCTCACCGCCCGGGAGCAGGACGTGCTGCGGCTGCTCGCCCGCGGGGACGCCAACGCCGAGATCGGCAGGCGGCTGGGGATCGCGGTGCACACCGTCGAGCGGCACCTGAGCAACCTCTACCGCAAGATCGGCGCGCGTGGGCGCACGGACGCGACCGCCTATGCGCTCCGCCACGGGCTCGGCTGACGGAACTCCGGCAGTCCGGCCTGCGGACTTCCGCGATGCGCCGTCGGCCCCGACGGACGGACGATCACCCCATGCCGTCGACGACCATGACCCGCCTGGTGGACCCTGTGACCTCCCGGATCGCGGGCAGCCGCTTCTTCCCCGCCTGGGCGCGGGTGCAGCACGTGGGCAGGCGCACCGGCCGGGAGCTGACCGTGCCGGTGGTGGTGCAGCCCGGCCCCGGCGTCTTCGTGATCAACCTG
>Ga0207641_10003428_pt1 | contig 14048 bp, 16 predicted proteins | sample KBSSwiS62_FD_184306 | JGI IMG/M metagenome (GOLD analysis project Ga0207641, IMG submission 184306) | Switchgrass rhizosphere microbial communities from Kellogg Biological Station, Michigan, USA - KBS Switchgrass S6-2 (SPAdes) (version 2) | ecosystem: Host-associated > Plants > Roots >... | reverse complement strand
GTCGACATCGCGCAAGTCATCGCCGATGCAGTCGAGGGCGTGCAGCACGACGCGCGGGATCGCGGGGTCACCATTGCCGTGCACTCGAACGGTAAGCTGCCGCCGCTATCGGGCGACGCCGAGGCGCTGCGGTCCGCCGTGCAGAACGTCGTCGGCAATGCCGTGAAGTACAGCGCTGGCGGCGCCACCGTCGACGTGGCGTCGGGCGTTCGCGGTGCGCAGGTCGAGATTCGCGTCGTCGATCGTGGTCTCGGGATCGACGGCAACGATCTGCCGCACATCTTCAAACCGTTCTACCGCGGCCGTCGCGCGATGGATGCCCAGGTGCGCGGCAGCGGCGTCGGCCTCAGCGTTGTCCGTCATGTCGTCGACGCCCATCGGGGCACCATTCAGGTCGACAGCCGCCCGGGCGAGGGGACGGCGGTGACCATCGCGCTGCCGGTGCCGATGTGAGCGCCTCGCCGCGCGTGCTACTGGTCGAGGACGAAGCGGGTCTGCGGCTGACGCTCAGCGATCGGCTCGCGAGCGAAGGCTATGCCGTGGAAACGGCCGGCGATGGCGAGGAGGCGCTGGCCGAGGCCGCCACAGGCGGCTACGACCTCATCGTTCTCGATGTGATGCTGCCGCGGATGAACGGCTTCGATGTCTGCCGCGAAGTCAGGCGTCGTGGTGTGTCGACACCGATCCTGATGCTGACCGCGCGGGGACAGGTCGTGGACAAAGTGGTCGGTCTGAAGCTCGGCGCCGACGACTATCTCACCAAGCCGTTCGAGGCGATGGAGCTGATGGCGCGGCTCGAGGCGCTGCTGCGGCGGCGCCCGTCGAGTCCCCAGCCGGGCGGCGACGGCTATCGATTCGGCGAGGTCGTCGTCGACTTCCGTCGCGCCGAGGTCCGGCGTGCGGGGGAGTCCGTGGAGCTGTCGGCGCTCGAGTTCAAGCTGCTGCGGCACTTCATCGAGCATCGCGGCGCGACGCTGTCGCGCGAGTCGCTGCTGGCGGACGTGTGGGGCTACGACGAGACCCCGCTGACGCGGACCGTCGATGTGCACGTCGCGGGTCTGCGTCAGAAGATCGAGAACAACCCCAAGTCCCCGGAATACATCCTCACTATCCACGGTCTCGGCTACAAGTTCGCTGGATAGCGGGGTCGGATACTGTATCCGACCCCATCCGGATCGGGCGCGGGGGTCGGATACAGTATCCGACCCCGCTATCGGGCTTTGGTCTTGCATCGCCGCATCCGCGATCCGCGCAATCCCGCGCCAAATGGAGTCGCGCATGCAGATTCTGATCGCGCTCGGCCTGACGGCTGTTGCAGTCCTTCAAATTTCCTCGTTCAGCGCCGCGCTCCAGCAGTCACGGCCACTGCTCGTGAAATCGGTCATCAACGGCGACACGATCGACGTGGCGACCGTCGGCCGCGTGCGCCTGCTCGGCATTGACGCACCTGCCGCCGGCCCCGGCACCGCCGCGTCCGCGCCCTTCGGACGCCAGGCGCTCGACCGGCTGACCTCGCTCGTGCTGAACCGATGGGTCCGGCTCGAACGCGAGGGCGCGGCCGGCGTATCCACTCGGCGCCAGGCGTACGTGATCACAGGCGACGGGCTGTTCGTCAATGCGGCGCTGGTCCGCGAAGGGCTGGCGCGCGTCTCGGCGCGGAACGCGGTAACCCGTCTCGCCGAACTCCAGCGCGCCGAGGCCGAGGCGCGCTCGGCGCAGCGCGGCATCTGGGGCAACGCACCGCCCGTTCCGCTCGCGGGTTATACTCCGGAGTCCAGCGCCATTCGTCCCCCGGCGCCGAGGAGCCAGAAACACACAACACGGAAGAAGCAGCCCTGAGCATCCCAGTCGAGTACGCCTCGCATCGAAGAATCCGCGAGCGCAACAAGCTGTATTACCGGTTCAACCACTGGCCGATCTGGATATTCGTCTTCTTCATCGCGCCGGGACCGCTCACCTTCGATCTCTTCGAGCGTGGGTTCGACACGCGAATGGCGCTGTGGCTCGGCACCGTGCTCATCGGCACCGGCATTGCCGGATTGCGCGGCCGGTTGCCGGGCGTGGAACCGAAGCCGTACATCATCCGCTTCACCGAGGATAGGCCCAATCCGCTCTACCGCCGCGTCTGCTATACCTTTGCCTGGAGCGAGGTCATTACCTTCGCGGTGCTGAACATGGCCGGACTCGTCGTCGCCATCGCCACCGGCCGCTGGCACTTGAAAGAGATGTATCGCTACGGTTACTTCCCGCTGGCCGGAACGATCTGGCTGCTCGGCCTCCTCGGCCAGCTGCCGCGGGTGAAGGCGTCGACCAAAGGTGAAGGTCACGAGCGGCGATACTTCTACGGATCGGTCTGGGCGGTCTGCTGGGCACAGCCCGTGCTGTGGCTGCTGTGGAAGGTCGTACCGCACTCGCGTTCGGGCGACGCCCTCAAGCTGGCCGTCTTCGTGGGGATTCTCGCGTTCGTCGGCAACCTCGCCCGACTCGGTCGTCTCCCGCGCACCCGCCCGATCGTGCCGGGGGAGATCGCCGTCTCCGATTGACTGCCGTCGATCGCCACGAAAACGCGAAAACACGAAATTCTTCATGGACGGCGCGCATTGAAGCCTTGGTTTCGTGGTTTCGTGGCCGACATATCCGCGGGCGGTCAGGTCACCAGCGACTTCGCCGCCACTCCCACGTAGTCCTTCTTCTCGACGATCGAGGCCATCTCCGCCATCACGCGATCGATCTCGTCCGTCGTGTTGTAGAAATGCGGCGACAGCCGGACGCCGACCGGCGGCCGGTAGTCGACCAGGAACTCGCGCGCCTTCAGGGTTCGTGCAACCTGCAGCGCTTCCGGGACGTTGATGGCGACGGTGCCGGCCAGCCGCTCCGGATCCCTGGACGCAGCCGACGGGAAGCCGTATTGATCGGCGAGCGCGAGCAGCCTGCCCGTGAGCTCGACTGACTTCGCGCGAATGCGCTGCAGGCCCACGTCGTGGACGATGTCGAGCCCCGCCAGCGCCGCGTAGTACGCTGGAATCGACGGCGTGCCGTTCATCATCCCCATCGCATCGGCCCGCACGTCGCGATCCTCGATCGGGTTCGTGTCGAACGCGAACGGATTCCGATGCGACACCCATCCGGTGAACGTGGGCTTCAACCGCTTGCGCAGCTCGGGCCGCGTGTAAAGAAACGCGTTGCCGGGTCCGCCGCACAACCACTTCAGGCATCCGCCGACCGCGAAGTCGATGTCCAGCGCGGTGACGTCGAGCGGGACGATGCCGGCGGATTGATAGGTATCGAGGATCACCGTGGCGCCGGCCTCGCGAGCGCGCTTCGCAATCTCGGCCGCGTGCATGATGTAGGACGTGCGGAACAACACGTGCGAGAAGGCCACGGCCGCGGTGCGGTCGTCGATCGCGTCGATGAACCGATCGGTTCGGACGGTCAGATCATCTTCCGCCGGAACAACCGTCACTTCGAAGCCCGCCGCCTCCTGCGCGCGGAACAGATAGATCATCGATGGAAAATCCATCGCGGCGCAGACGATGCGGCGGCGGGTGGCCGTCGGCCGGAGACACGACAGCGCAACCGCATGCGCCGTCGTCACGTTCTCGTGCATGCTGACCGAGCCGGCGGGCGCGCCGATGATCCGCGCCACTTTGTCGCCGACCTCGCGCGGCATTTCCCACCAGCGATCTTCCCATCCGCGCACGCCGCGGGTCGCCCACGTCTCGGCGTACTCCGCGAGGTCGCGCGCGGTCCGGCGGGGCATCGCGCCGAGCGAGTTGCTGATCATGTAGACCGAGCGCGCGAGAATCGGGAACTCGTCGCGCCACCGGGCGAAATCGTCCATTCGCCTATAATACGCGCGGCGCGCGCCTTCGCGCGGACGCCGCACCACTCATGTTGAGACGCATCGCTGCGGCGTTGATTCCGATCGCCCTGATCGCGGTCGTCGTGCTGCCGCTGGTTCTCGATCAGCCGTTTGGATCGCAGACCACGCGAACGCTCGAAGCCGCCTACGCGATGCGCCGTTGGTCGCCGATCCTCACGGTGCTCGGCCTCGCGGCGTTGGCCGTGCTGGCAGCCATCTCGCTGCGACGGCGGCGGACCGGGCTGGCGCTCGTCGGCTTCGCTGGAGCCCTGATGCTGGCTATCGCGGCGGCGTGGTTCGCGCGGCAGAACCCGTTCGAGTGGATGTTCAATCCGCTGCCGCGGCCGCAATTCGTCGCGGCCGCGAAGGCGACGTTCGTCGAGTCGAACGATCTGGTCCTGGCGGTTTCGGTCGATGGTGACGCCGCCGCCTACCCGATCCGGCAGATGGCGTACCACCACCTCGTCAACGATCGGATCGGCCGCACGCCCGCGGTCGTCACGTATTGAACGCTTTGTCACACCGGTCTGGTGTGGAGCTCGGCGATCGACGGACGAGTCCTCACGTTTCGTCTGGTGGGCATCAACAACCAGAACTTCGTGATGCAGGACGACCAGACCGGTTCGTGGTGGCAGCAGGTGTCGGGTGAAGCGATTCTCGGTCCGTTGAAAGGCCGACGGCTGACGCTGCTGGCGTTCGATCACCTGACGTTCGCGCTGTGGCGCGAGGAATCGCCACGCGGCCGCGTGCTGGCTCCTGTCGACGCGGTCGCCGCGGCCAACCGCTACGCCCGCGCGGACTGGGAGCAGCGCATGACGAACACACCGGCGCCGCTCGCCGCGGATCGGCAGCTGGAACCGCGAACGCTGGTCATCGGTGTCGAAGTGCGCGGTGTCTCACGTGCATATCCGCTCGCCGGCATCAGCGCCGTCGGCGTCGTCCTCGACGAGATCGGCGGCACCGCAATCGCCATCGTCCGCGCGCCGGATGGTCGATCGACACGCGTGTTCGATCGGACCGTCGACGGCCGTCCGCTCGAGCTCATCGTGAAAGCCGACGCGTCGCCGTTCCGCCTGGCCGACGCCGGCACCGGCAGCGAGTGGACGTTTGCCGGCGTCGCCATCAGCGGTCCCCTCGCCGGCCGGCAGCTCGCGCGCCTGCCATTTCTGGAGGAGTACTGGTTCGACTGGAAAACGTATCACCCATCCACCGACGTGGCGCGTCGCAGCTTCTGACGTGACTCGCGAAGGGTGGCAGGGTTGGGACGAGTACGCGCCGTTCTACGACTGGGAGAACGCGCAGACGCTCGGGCGCCGCGACGTGCCGTTCTGGCGTCGGGCGGCGTTGCAGGCGAATGGCCGCGTGCTGGAACTCGGCTGCGGCACCGGCCGGGTGACGAAGCCCCTCGCCCGAGCCGGCGTCGACATCGTCGGCATCGACCGGTCGGCTCCCATGCTTGCACGCGCATGGCGATCGATGACCAGATTACCCAATCATCCAATTACCCAATCGGCGCGTCTCGTCCGTGGTGACATCCGTGCGTTGCCGTTCGCGGCCCGCTCCTTCTCCATGGTGCTGGCGCCGTACGGCATTCTGCAGTCGCTGACGAAACCTCGAGATCTCTCCGCGACGCTCGCGTCGGTTGCCCGTATCGTCGAGCGCGGAGGCACGTTCGGGATCGATCTCGTGCCGGACGTCCCAAAGTGGCGCGAGTACACCAACAAGGTGCAGCTGCGCGGCCGATCGGATGGGGCCGATCTCACGCTGATCGAATCGGTACGGCAGGACCGGCGCCGCCGCCTCACGACCTTCGAGCAGCGCTATGTGGAGCGGAAAAACGGCCGCACGCGCGATCACTGTTTCGAACTGGTCTTTCGAACGGTCTCGGTGCCGGAGATGTCGAGACAGCTCGAGCGTGCAGGGTTCCGGGTCGAGGCGGTCCTCGGCGATTACCAGGGACGCGCGTGGGACGAGCGGGCGGACGTGTGGATCATCATGGCGCGGCGCGCCGGGACGGTGGAACGCAAAGATCGCTAAGACCGCAAAGATCGGTTAACTTTGCGATCTTGGCGGCCTTTGCGTTCTTCGTGGGTAGCGTGCCCGTGGTAACATTTCGGCGCCTGTTTTTCGATGTTTTCTGGGGAGTTTTGACATGTCCGGCCATTCCAAGTGGGCCTCGATCAAGCACAAGAAAGGCGCGCTCGACGCCAAGCGCGGCAAGATTTTCACCCGGCTCATCAAGGAGCTCACGGTGGCCGCCCGGGCGGGCGGCGGCGATCCCGACATGAATCCGCGGCTGCGGACGATCATCGCGGACGCGAAAGCCGCCAACATGCCGTCGGAAAACATCAAACGCGCGATTCGCCGTGGCACCGGAGAAGAACCGGGCGTGTCGTACGAGGAGGCGCAGTACGAGGGTTACGGTCCGGGCGGCGCGGCGGTCATCATCGATGTCCTGACCGATAACAAGAATCGGACAGTGGGCGAGATCCGGCACACCCTCGAAAAGCACGGCGGCAACCTCGCCGCGACGAACGCGGTCGCCTGGATGTTCGCCAAGAAGGGCTACATCGTCGTTGAGAAATCGAAGGCCGACGAAGAGAAGCTGATGGCTGCGGTCCTCGATGCCGGCGCCGACGATCTGCGTGACGACGACGACAACTGGGAAGTGCTGAGCGCCCCCGAGACGTTTGTCGCCGTGCGCGACGCGGTGAAGCAGCTCGGGGTCGAGCCGGCGAGCGCCGAGGTCTCGATGATTCCGCAGAACTACGTGAAGCTCGAAGGCAAGCCGGCGCAGCAGATGGTGAAGTTGATGGAAGCGCTCGACGACCACGACGACGTGCAGCACGTGTGGTCCAACTTCGACATCTCGGAAAAGGAGATCGAGGCTTCGCTCGCGTGAGAGTTTTCGGCATCGACCCCGGCTCCGAGCGCACCGGTTACGGCTGCGTCGAAACCGACGGGTCGCGCCACCGCATCGTCGTGTGCGGCGCCATCACGACACCGGCTCTCGCCGCCTTTCCGGATAAGCTACACCTCATTCACAGCGGCCTCGCCGCCATCCTTCGCGAGTGCCGGCCGCAGGCGGTTGCCATCGAAAACCTGTTTCATGCCGTGAACGTCCGCAGTGCGCTCAAGCTGGGGCACGCGCGCGGCGTGGCGATGCTGGCCGCGGTCGAGAGCGGTGTCGGGGTCTACGAGTACACGCCGGCGGAGATCAAGAAAGCCGTGGTGGGTTACGGCCGCGCCGAGAAGTCACAGGTGCAGCACATGATCAAGCTGCTGCTGGGTCTCGCCGCCGTGCCGTCGCCGCACGACGCGGCCGATGCGCTCGCCGTGGCGATCTGTCATCTGCATTCGCAGGTGCCGGCACGCGTCGCCGGCGCCGCCATGCCAGCCAAGAGCAAGGCCACCAACTGGAGACAGTACCGACCCGCCTCCGCGCCCACGGCGCTCCGGCGGGGCAAGCCTCTGTCGTGATCGCGCATCTTCGTGGACGCATTTTCGAAAAGCATCCCAACCGCCTGGTTCTGGACGTCAACGGCGTCGGGTATGACGTGTTCGTGCCGCTCTCGACGTTCTACGGTCTGGGCGAGCCCGGGTCTGAGACCGCTCTGCGTATTCATACGCACGTCCGCGAAGACGCGCTGGTGCTTTATGGTTTCGCGACGCTGCTCGAGCAGGAATTGTTCGAGCGGTTGATCGGGGTCAGCGGGATCGGTCCGAAGGTGGCGCTGGCGGTGCTGTCCGGGATTGAGCCGCTCGACCTGATTCGCGCGATCGAGCGCGGCGACCTCGCCCGGCTGACCGCGATTCCCGGTGTCGGCAAGAAAACTTCCGAGCGCATCGTCCTCGAGCTGAAGGATCGGCTGCCGCGTGCGCAGGTGGCGGCCGTGGCCGCGGGCGTCGCGCCGCCGGAGACGTCGTCGTTGCATGACGATCTCCTCTCGGCGCTCGTGAACCTGGGGTATCATCGGCCTCTCGCCGAGAAAGCTGTCGAATCCGCGATCAAGGCGCTGCCTGACGTGGGATTCGAGCGTACGCTGAAGCAGGCGTTGCGCGAGCTTGCACGATGATGAACGATCGCCTGGTCACCGCGGCGCGCGTCGACGAAGACGCGCAATACGAAGCCGGCCTGCGGCCGCGGCGGCTCGACGAGTACATCGGCCAGGATCGCATCCGCGAGAACCTGCACGTCGCGATCACCGCCGCCAAACAACGGGGCGAACCGCTCGATCACGTCCTCCTGCACGGACCGCCGGGCCTCGGCAAGACGACGCTCGCGCACGTCATCGCGAACGAGATGGGTGTGCAAGTGAAGGCCACGTCCGGTCCCGCCATCGAGAAACCGGGCGACCTCGTCGGCATCGTGACGGATCTCAAGGTCCGCGAGGTGCTGTTCATCGACGAGATCCACAGGATGTCGCCGGTCATCGAGGAGATTCTGTATCCGGCGCTCGAAGACTACGAGGTCGACATCGTGATCGGCCAGGGCCCGGGCGCGCGCACCGTGAAGGTGCCGGTCGAGCGCTTCACGCTGATCGGCGCGACGACGAGGACTGGACTGCTGACCTCGCCGCTGCGGTCGCGCTTCGGCATCTCGCACCGGCTCGAGTTCTACACGCCGACCGATCTCGAAGAAATCGTGCGCCGATCGGCGAAGATTCTCGGCGTGCCGATCGACGAGCCGGCCGCCGCGGAGATCGCGCGCCGGGCGCGCGGCACGCCGCGCATCGCGAACCGCCTGCTGCGGCGCGTCCGCGACTATGCACAGGTGCGCGCGAGCGGCACGATCACGCTGGAGGTCGCCCACGCCGGCCTGAAGCTGCTGGAGGTCGACGAGCACGGGTTCGACGACGTCGACCGGAAGCTGCTGCGGACGATCATCGACAAGTTCGGCGGCGGTCCGGTCGGCCTGGGCACGATCGCGGCGGCGATCAGCGAGGAAAAGGACGCGATCGAGGACATCTACGAGCCGTTCCTGATTCAGATCGGCTTCCTCGACCGCACGCCGCGCGGCCGCGTCGCGACGCCACTGGCCTACGGCTACTTCGGGCTCACCGCGCCCGACGAACGCAGAAGGGAATCACGCTTGTGGTAATCGAACGCAGGGCCGGCCGCATGGGCGGGCGGCCGACGACCATCAGGTCGCTGGCGACCTACGTGCCGCCGCGCGTGCTGAGCAACGCCGACCTCGAACGGATGGTCGATACGACCGACGAGTGGATCCTGCAGCGCACCGGCATCCGCGAGCGCCATATCGTGGACGCGGGCGTCGCCACCTCGGATCTGGGCACGGCCGCGGCACGCGAGGCGATCGCTCGCGCCGGCATCGAGCCCGACGACATCGGCGTCATCATCGTCGGCACCGTCACGCCCGACATGATGTTCCCGAGCACGGCCTGCCTCATCCAGCACAAGATCGGCGCGTCGCGCGCCTGGGGATTCGATCTGAGCGCGGCCTGTTCCGCGTTCACCTACTCGGTCACGGTCGCCAGCCAACTGGTCGCGAGCGGGGCCCACGAGCACGTGCTGGTGGTCGGCGCCGACGTGATGTCGAGCATCATCGACTACAAGGATCGGGCGACCTGCGTGCTCTTCGGGGACGGCGCCGGCGCGGTTGTCGTGTCCGCGGCCGATGCGCAGGACGGCGCCATCCTCGACTTCGAGCACGAAATCGATGGCGGCGGCGGTCCGGCACTCTGCATGCCGGCCGGCGGCAGCCTGCATCCGTCGACGCGCGAGACCGTGGACCAGCGGCTGCACTACGTGAAGCAGGACGGCGCGACGGTGTTCAAGTTCGCCGTCCGCAAAACGGAAGAGATGAGCCGCCGCGTCCTCGATCGCAACGGTCTCACGCCGGCCGACATCGATCTGTTCGTCTCGCATCAGGCGAATCGCCGCATCATCCAGTCGGCGACCGAGAAGCTCGGCATCGATCCGAACAAGGTCATCATCAACATCGAGAAGTTCGGGAACACCACAGCCGCCACCATTCCTCTGGCGCTGAATGACGCCGTCTGCAGCGGGCGGCTCAAGAAAGGGAACCTCGTGCTCCTGGCGTCGGTCGGCGCGGGCTTCACGGTCGGCTCCGTGCTGCTCCGTTGGGGTTTTTAAAAGTTAAACGTGAAAAGTCAAAAGTTAAAACCAGGAAGAGGATCGCGCTGCCACGCTGTCTCGCGTCGTTGAGGTTCAGTCTTTTCAGCTTTTCACTTTAATTTTCAGTTTTGACTTTTAAGTTTTAACTTTGACCGTGTCCCGCGTATTTCTGCTGTCCCCAGCCAACTGTAATGGCCGGCGGGCGAAGCAGGCGCTCTCCCCGAAGGCGTCGTTCGCGCTCGCGGTGGCGCTGCGCTCGCCGGACGGCGCGTCGCTCGGCGAATTCTTCTCTTTCATCAGCGGTCTCTACTTCCGCGGCAAGCTCACCTATGCACGGCGGTTCGCGTGCCCGCCCGAACCCGGCCACGCCGTCGTCGGCGACGGCGTGCACGTCATCACACCGAACGCCGGACTCCGCGCCGCCGACACGCGCGTCACCCACGACGCAGTCCGCGGCTTTGCCAGCGGCGACGTCAGCGCGTCGAACGCGCGTTATCGACGTCCGCTGGAGGCGAGCGCACGCGCGTTGCTGGCGGAGATCGGCCCCGACTGCGACGTCGTGCTGCTCGGCAGCATCGCGTCCCCCAAATACGTCGATGTACTCACCGGGATCTTCGGCGAGCGGCTTCGTTTTCCGGCGGCGTTCGTCGGGCGGGGCGACATGTCGCGCGGCGGCTTGATGCTGCGACACGCGAACGACGGCGTCGAGCTGGAATACATCCCGGTGATCGGCGCGGTCCTGCATGGCGCGCGGCCGCCGAAGCTGCCGCCGCTTCGCTCGGCTTACCACCTTCGCCGAGGCTTCGGTGGTCCGCCGTAGCGTTAGCGAAGCGGAAGCCTTCGGATTCCAGCGCTGATGAAGCTGCCACCCTTACGCTCGGCTCAAGCCGTCGCGCTCCAGCCGAACGGGGCGCGAAGCCTTTAGGCGAGCGTCGTGCAACGCCTCGTCATCCCCCGCGATCAGGACAACGTCATGGCGTCCATCGAGGGCAAGGAAGTCCGGCTCACGAATCTCCGCAAGATCTTCTGGCCCGAGCTCGGTCTGACCAAAGGCGATCTCCTTCAGTACTACGCCGATGTCGCCGCCGTGCTGCTACCGCACATCCGCGACCGAGCGATGGTGATGAAGCGCTACCCGCATGGGGCCGCGGGCGACTTCTTCTTCATGAAGCGCGCGCCGACGCCGCGGCCGGCGTGGATCGCCATCTGCACCATCCCGCACGGCGAAGACAACATCATCGATTTTCCGATGATTCAGGACCCCGCCGCGCTGATGTGGGTGATCAATCTCGGTTGCATCGACCTGAATCAGTGGTACGCCACGTGTGATGACATCGATCGGCCGGACTACGTGCACTTCGATCTGGATCCCGGCGTGGGGGCCGCATTCGATCGCGTCCTCGAGACGGCGATGGTGGTGCGCGAGGCGCTCGACACGCTGAAGATGCCGTCGGTCGTGAAGACCACCGGCTCCAGAGGACTGCACGTCTATGTGCCCATCGTTCGCGGTCCGGTTCAGAAACAGGTGTGGACCTTCGCCAAGGCGCTGGCGCAGGAGCTGGCGTCGCGAAATCCGGCGTTGATGACCGCCGAGTACCGCGTCGCGAAGCGCCCGAAAGGCCGCGTGCTCGTCGACTACAACCAGAATCGGTGGGGCAGCACGCTGGCGTCCGTGTACTCGGTGCGGCCACGGCCTGAGGCGACCGTGTCGACGCCCGTCACCTGGAAAGAGGTCGAGCGCGGCATCCGCATCGAGGATTTCACCGTCAGGAACGTGCCCGCTCGCGTCGCGAAGCTCGGCGACCTGTGGAAGCCGCTCCTCGCCTCGCGCGGCCGCTTCGACTTGTCGACGTTCGTCTGATCGGGAGCACGAACGTTGAACGCAAAGAACGCGAAGGTCTGATGGTCGTGGCGATCACTCTCCGAGCAACTCGCTGACCGGCTTGAAGTCTTCGACGTGATCGCAGACGGCCTTGATGACCACCAGCATCGGCACCGCGAGCAGCATCCCCCATACGTTCCAGACCCAACCCCAGAACAGCAGGCCGACGAAGATGGCCACCGCATTCATGCGCGCCGTCCGGCTCGTCAGCCAGGGCGTCAGCAGAAACCCTTCGAGCGTCGTGATCGCCAGCGCGACGCCCGAGACGAGCAGCGTCATGTGCACGTTGCCGAACTGCAGTGCCGCGACCGCCGCCGTGGCGCCGGAGACTACGACCGGACCGAAATAGGGGATCGAGTTGAACACGCCGGCGAGAATCCCCCACACCGCCGCCTGCTGAAGTCCGAGAGCGCGGAACGCCAGCCACGTCGCAAGCGCGACGACCGTGCTCGTGAAGAGCTGCACCAGAAGAAACGCCGAGATCTGCCGGTCGATGTCCGTCAGAATCTGCAGCGGAATTTTCTTCTGCGCCAGCGAGGGCCCCGCGAGCTTCACCAGCTTGCGCCGATAGAGATCCCCCGACGCCAGCAGGAAATAGACGAGGAACAGAATCAGCACGAGCTGGCCGGCCGCGGCCGCGGCGCCGAAGGACCCGTACATCAGATACTCGCCGATGCTGAACGGCGCCGCCTCGACCTGCACCCGCTGCACGCCGGTCGACGACGGCGGCGGCGGCGCCGCGGCGTCCGCGGCTCGCTGGAGCTCGGTTGCCGCCTTCTGAACCTGCTCGATCGCCTTCGCGGTGGTCGGACGGTCGTTCTCCAAGGTTTGCCGCAGACGCCGCGCCGCCTGCGGCAGCTGCTCGACGATCGCGCTCGCCTCAGATCGCAGGCCGTACATCAGCCATCCGCCGACGCCGACCAGGACCATCAGCAGGAGAGCGGCGCCGACGGAACGCGGGATCCGCCGCCGTTCCATCGCCGACACGATCGGATCGAGGGCGTAGCTGATCAGCACGCCCAGCACGATTGGAATCACCATCGCCTGGGCGTACTGAAGCATCAGTACCACGGCAATCACGGCCAGCACGGTCAGCGAGACACTTCGGATGTCGACCGGCATCTGGACTGACGTGTCGGCGGCGGTCGTCTCGCGCGGCGGCGCTGTTCGCTCGTCGTCACGACGGCCGTCGCCCGGCGGCGGAACCGCCTTGAGCGTCATCGAAGTTCCTCGGCCTGAAGCGCCTTGTTGATCGCGAGCGCGGCCTTGACGCCCTCGGCCGCCGCGACGACGACGAACTGTGCGTCGCGCGACGCGTCGCCGGCCACAAACAGACGTGGCACGTTCGTGTCGCACAGCGTGCCGGTCCGCACCGTGCCTCGTGTGTTGAGCGTGCATCCCAGGCGGATGGCGAGATCGGATTGCGGATGCTGTCCGGTCGAAAAAAACATGACGTCGCGCGGCAACGGATCGCCCGACGCGAACCGGATCTCGCGAAGGCGTCCATCGTCGTGCTCGAGGCCGGCAATCGGTTCGGTGCGGATCTGAATGCCGTTGCGCACGAGCCGTTCACGCACACCGCGCGCGTACCGCCCGCCCGGCGTGCACAGGACGACGTCGGCCGACCACATCCTGAGTGACAGCGCCAGCCCCGCAGCGCTGCTGCCGCTGCCGAGCGCCGCCATCGGCCGATCGCGCCATTCCCAGCCGTCGCAGTACGGGCAGTGGAAGACCGATCGTCCATAGCAGGCGTCGAGCCCGGGGATCGCAGGCAGGTCGTCGATGACGCCGGTCGCGATCAGAAGGTATGACGCCTCTTCCTGTCGATCGTCGCTGAGCGTCACCCGGTAATGGCCGCCGTTCCACTGTGCGTCGGTCACTCCGACAGATCGCTGGTCGATGCCGTACGCGGGCAACTCGCTTCTCCCGAGCCTGGTGAATTCGGATGGTGCCACGCCGTCCCGTGTCAGATACCCGTGCAGCGCGGTCGTGCGTCGATTGCGCGGCGAGCCCAAATCGCAGAGCAGGACACGACGACGGCACCGACCGAGCATCAGTGCGGCGCTGAGACCCGCCGGACCGCCGCCAACGACAACGACATCGAACATGGCTGGCATCGCGTTCGTGCAAGACCATCTCCACTGTTTCGATGTCGAATTAGGCACTTTATGTTCGATAGCATGACAGTAATACAAGAAATCGAAT
>Ga0207641_10003426_pt1 | contig 14052 bp, 23 predicted proteins | sample KBSSwiS62_FD_184306 | JGI IMG/M metagenome (GOLD analysis project Ga0207641, IMG submission 184306) | Switchgrass rhizosphere microbial communities from Kellogg Biological Station, Michigan, USA - KBS Switchgrass S6-2 (SPAdes) (version 2) | ecosystem: Host-associated > Plants > Roots >... | reverse complement strand
GCGCGACGTAGTAGCCGTTCTGCCGGAAGAGTTGCGGCATCGTGACGACGTCCGGCCGGACGCTGCGCAGCTCCGTCTCCAGGTCGTAAATCCCCGTCGTGTCCGGCCGCAGCCCCGTCATCAGCGACACGCGGCTCGGGTTGCACAGCGGATACTGGCAATACGCCCGTCGGAACATCACGCCCTTTTTGGCGAGCCGGTCGATGTTCGGGGTCTTCGCGATGGGATCGCCGTAACAGCCGATGCGCGTGTTGAGGTCGTCGACGGCGATGAAGAGGACGTTCTTTTTCGCGGCGGTGGTGTCAGCGGCGGAAACTCTGGACCCGGCGGCAACGGCGGGGCTGGGCAAGCCGGGGCGTGCGTGTTCGTCTATGTGAGTTGATGATGAAACTCTGGTTCGTGCAGCAAACCGGCGGGGGCCCAGAAACGCTCCAAGTACTCCTGCAGCAGCTCGAGGCCCAGGGCTGGACCGTCTTCTCGGTCCTGACGAACGGGATCAACCAGTGGACGATTGTGACGTGGCGACTGGCCGATGCGAAGGGATGACATGGATGACTCGCCGAACCCTCGTTACCGCCGTGTGGTGCCGGACGGGTTCATGGCCGAGATGCCCGTGTGGGTGAGAGCGGCGGCCGTCGTCGGCATCCCGGGGGCGATCGCGTTTTTTCTGGTCTGGATCGGCGCCAATACGATTCCCAAGATGCAACAGGAGCTCGTCATCTTGCAGCAGCAACACGCGCTCATGCAACAGATCGAGCAGCAGCGCGAACAACGGGCCGAGGATCTGTATCGGCTCATGCAACGGATTTGTGCGAACACGGCGAAGGACAGCCAGGAGCGGGCGCGATGCTTCGATCGCTAGGCAGACGCGATGCGGTGGCGGCGCTGATTATTTTCGTCCTCGTGCTGCTCTGCACCTACTTGACACTGCGCGTCCGTGTCACCTATGGGAACGAGACCCAGATCGTCCTGCTCAGGCAAGAACTCCTAGCCGTGAAGCAGGGGATTGAGAACGACCGGGCGACGACGCGGATTTGGGAAGCCGAGATCGAGCGCACGTTGTACGCCCAGCCGGCTCAGAAGCCCGAGGCGATCACGCGGCGCCCGAGTGCGCTCGAACAATGGCAGATCAATCAATACAAGGACATCACGCGGCGCCTGACGGTGCTCGAGCGCTGGCGGTATGAGACGGAGCGATGACGTAACGAACTGAGAACGCCGCCGGTGTTAGGCAGCGGAATTGTAGGTTTTGTGCTTGATGATCTTGTAGATGGTCGCGTGATGAACACCAAATTGTTTCGCGAGACGCTTATAGCCGAGTCCCGCGCTCGAAGCCGTTCTGATCTGGGCGACTTGTTCGTCGGTCAACTTTCGAGGTGTAACCGGTTGGCAGCCTTGGTATTTACCGCTCTTGCGGCCAGATCTCGTTGCCTTCAGTCCGACGCTTCGACCCTTTTGGATCATGTCGCGCATATTGTCGGTATGTGTTCCGACAAACAGATGCTCAGGATTACAGCACCGACGATTGTCGCATCGGTGAAGTACCAGCAGGCCATTTGGAATCTGACCATGTACGAGTGCCCACGCAAATCTGTGCGCACCAGTCGATCTATTCAGGGCTGGATGAAAGTGCCCGTAGCCCTTTCGTGTTATCGCGCCGGTCCATGGCCAGCACTCATCGCGAGTTCTCATTAAGACTTTAGACAGGAAGCGTTCAGCGGTTGGTGAGACCATGAAGTCCTAAATTATAACGAGTTTCGGCTAGGGAACCCCTGATCAGGGTCCCCGAAAACGTCTCGGCCTGAGACGTGCCGAATCTACAAAGGCTGCAGAGAAAGGCCGCTCTGTTCGTGCTGGCGATCCAGCGTGAACGAGCGGCCTTTTCTTTTGCGGCTAGAAAGCCTGGATGCGGCTCTTGTTCGTCCTCTTCGTGTTCGTCACCCTCTCGGCCTGCGCGTCGTCGCAGTGCCAAGAGTGGAACTTGTTGCCGGCGCTTGCGATTGCTGGGCCGACACCGGCGCCCTGTCCTGGTGGACAGCCGACCGTCACGCGTGCGGTGGTCGATCGGATCAAGGTCGAGTACTTACCGAAAGGGGAATGAATGGCTGCCACGCTGAACGTCTACGTGAAGGACCGGGCCACCGGGCTCGGCATCGGCAACGCCCGCGTCCAGGGGTTGACGAGGAACCAGATCATCGACCCGCCCGTGCGGCAAACCTCGGGTGATGGCGGCGCCAACTTGTACTACCAGGGCCCGGGCTTCGTGCCGCCCGTGGACGTGACGCTGATCGTCGACGCGGCCGGCTACGCGCCGTGGAGCACCGGCGACCAACCGATCCACTTCGGCGTGCACAACATCGACTACACCCTGTACCTCGATTCTTTTAGGAAGCCTTTCAGAGCAGCGCCGCGGTTCTGGAAGGCGAACATGTGCGGCACGCGGGTGCCTGGCGTCGAAGCGGTGCCCGGTGGGGCGGCCGACGCCTCGCTCGTCCTCTCGTGGTTCTACGACCGCTACACGCCCGAGAGCCGCGCTGCGATCCGAGCCGCGTGGAAAGCGAAAGGGCTCACACACGTCCTGCTGTCGTGGCCGGACTCGCGATCCTTCGGCCAGTCGATCGCGCAGTTCAGGGCGACGTGCCAGGAGCTGGCCGAGTTCTTCACCTGTGTCTTCCTCAGCTCGAAGGACCACGACCCGGCCGACGTGGCGACGATTCTCGCCGGCCTGGCGCCTGTGCTCGACGCCCTGGTCGGGATCGTGCCGATGTTTTGTATCGGCTGGGAGCTCTCGTTGTGGCTATCACCGACACAGGTCCAGCAGTTGATCGATGCCATTGCCCCGCGGTGTCTCCAGCAACCGGGCACGCTGGTGTATCCACACTTTCAGGAAGGCTACAGCAGCTTCCAGCAGCCCGACCAGATGTTCGCGGATTTCTGGAACCTGAACGTCGGCAAACTGACGGGGGTGCTCCACCAGAAGATCCTGAGCCAAACCAAGGAACAGTATCGGACGGACTCGGGCGGGCTCGTCGACGTGCTCGAGCGATTCGCGGGCGGGTTCAACGTCGCGCCGGATTCTGGCTTCGGGCATCCCTTCGATCTGGTGGCGCTCGAAATCACGGCGATGCAGCAGTTCAACGGGACGTGCTCTGAGGACGAAGGCGACGAGCTCGGCCAATGGGCCATCGCCACACCCGCGGTCATCGGTCCACTTGGGCCGGTGCAGGTCATGGGTAGTGGCAATGGCTTCTGACTCGAACTGGAAACAAGCGACCGACGCGCGGGACGTGGAGCACGACACCTTGCTGCGGCGGTTGGTGGAAGCGGTGCACGAAGCCAAGTACGCCGGCACCGAAGGCCCGATCTCGCAGCCGATGGCGCACCGTGTCCTGTATGCGGCGTGGCGCTATGTGCAGTACCTCGAACAGAAGGAGACCCCATGACGTTGCATGTGTTTCTCGTCGCGGCGGCGCTGATTTTCTTGGCTCTCACGACGTTCAACGCGCCGGGCCATCCACGCGTGAACTATCTCGGTGCGGGCCTGCTCTGCTGGCTGGCGTCCACGCTCTGGTAATCGGAGATCCTTATGAAACGACTGATCCTCATCCTGGCGCTCGCCGCGGTGTCGGCCTGCGCGAAAGTCACGCCGGCCACGCCGAAAGCCGGCGCCGCCATCAAGGCCGACGCCATCATGATCCGCGTCAACGAGCTCCAGGCCGCGGTCATTGACTACTGCGGCCCGGCGCCCCAGTGCGCACCAGGCACGATTCCCACGAACACGGCCCATGATGCGGTGGCGGCGCTGATGGACGTGCGGAAAGTCCTCCGACAAACACCGAACGGCTGGCAGGCGTCGACCAAAACGGCTTGGAGCGTCGCAAAAGCGCGACTGGCCGGCGTGACGAATCCGGCGATTGTCGCCGCGCTGGCGGCAGTCGACGTGCTGATCGGAGGACTGTCATGAGCCCTGAACTGCTCGCGGCACTCATCAAGAACATCGCGATTCCTGAACTCGTCGCGTGGCTGGCGGCGCTTCGGTCCGAGGGGAAAGTCGTCACAGAAGAAGAAGCGCTCGCGAAGCTCGAGATGGACGCGGAGGAAGGCAACGCGATCGGGCAGGCGTTCCTCGATTCGCATCCGAAGGCGTGAGGACGGTCGCGGTGCAGTGGTCCGACGCTTCTGGTGTCGATACGCGGATTGTCAGACGGGCTTCGAGCTCGTCGCGGGGCGATTGCCGAATCTGTGCCCGGTGTGTAGTCGCACGGCGATGTGGAGCACGACGGAAGGCCAACTCTTGAAACCGCCGAAGCGTCGGCCACGCGTGCCGTTCGACCTGAACCTGAACGATCTTCGATTTCTAAAGCGGCTCCGGATCAAGCCGGAAGACTGAGCGCGGGCGCGCGGTGGAGGATTGGCTGCTGGGAACCCTGGCTGCCCCGGCCTGGGAAGCTGAGGCCTCTGCCCGCGCCCGCGGTCAGTTCATTGGCTGGCCTGTACGAGCCGTGCCAGAATCCCCAGGAAGCACCCGAATCCAATCAGCCCAACGCCAAGCGTCGCTTGACTCAGTGAGATCAGGCCCGCGAGAGCTACGAGCAGCGCAATCACCGCGAGAAGCCGGACGAGCATTGAAGTCATTTCCGAACCGCCAGTACCCGATCGCGATTCTCCTTGACCCACTTCTCGACATCGTCGGCGATCTTTCCCGTTGCAATGCTCGTGAACGTCGCCTGCGCCGTAATCGGCGTCGAATAGTCGCCGACGCTCAATGATGTCTCGATGTGGTATTCCTTCTGCGCTGATGTTTTGATGCCTCCACCCAGCGGGTTGACCCGTGAGTGTAGTGCCCCGGCGGCGATCGCGGCGCTCTTCACTTCCACGACTACATCAGCACCTTCCCTCATTTCGACGACGGTGATCGATTTCTTCTTCCGCAGTTTGTCCGTCAGCTCCTTGGTTGCATCAGCACGATGCTTTGAGGCTTCGTCGACGAAACCGCTCGCAGGCGCGCTCGTGAACACGTACACCGTGATCGGAGCCTGCGCTTCGAGAGAGACGGTAGCGAAGGCCAGGGCGAGCAGGAAAGGCTTCATGGGTCGGAGAGTATACGCCTGAGGTGCGGACAGAATCTTGGCCACTTGACGAACCTCCAAGATCGGGAATGAGACGGGAATGACAGGTGGCGAAAGGTGACGGTGAGCGCAGGAAGGTGATGGCGCTCACGTGCGCCATCTCGTGACGACTCAGAGAGAAAAGCTGGTGGACGGCAGGAGGCTCGAACTCCCGACCTCCGCGTTGCGAACGCCGGTCTAACGGCCGATTTACTTGAGGCATTACGCGCGCTTTCGCCTCGAGCGGGAACGTACCGGGAGTGGCTGCCCGACCGCCCGCAGCAAGTCATCGCTCTGCGTGTCGGCGTAGATGGCCAGCAGCACGTCCGGGTTCTTCCAGTTCCCCTGGCGCTGGACGACGGGCAGCGGCACGCCTTTGTCGACGAGGAGCCGCGTGGCACCCGTACGCCGGGTCGCCCAGTGGAACGTGATGCCGCCGGCCGCCCAGCCGTACGGCACCGGCGGGTCGGCCTGGCCGCAGAGGAACTCGAGGCGCTGCCGTACGGCACTCGGCCAGTCGCGCGGGTTCTTCGCGCGCCGGAACTTCACGAAGTAGTACGGCTCCGTGTGCCGGATGCGGTCGAGCGCCTGCACCGCGCGCGGCGAGAGCGCGACCTCGTAGGGCTCGCCGCTCTTAGGGTCCTTCACGTAGAGCCATGGCCCCTGGCGGTCGCTGCGGCGTAGGTCGAGCAGATCGCCGAGTCGGATGAGCGTGTCGATGCCGAGCACGAGGAGCGCGCGGTCCTGGCTGTCGCCAACTTTCAGCAGCCGGCGTTCTTCCTCGCGAGTGAGGAGCCGGCGTTTCGGTTTCAGTGTCGGCAGGCGCTTCAAGCCGATGATGGGCGAGGCGGTCAGGTACTTCGGCACGGCGTCGCGCAGCATCGCTTTCAGTAGGTCGACTTCGCGGTTGACGGTCACGGCGGCCACCGCGGCCTGGCGCTGCCGCATGTAGACGCGCACGGCGTCGGGGTCGATGGCCGTCAGCAGCGCGGGGCCGAAGTGCGCGACCAGCGGCATGAGGAGCTCCCGCTCGCGGCGCGCGCCGCGGTGGAGGGCAATGGTCGTCTCGTAGGTCTCGGCATACTTGGCAAATCTCACGGCGGGCTGCGCGCTCGGCAGCTTGTAGAGCCGCGCGGCCAGCTCGTTCATGCGCTGGTGATAGCGATCCTCGGCGAGCTTCCGGCTGTCGTGTCGCTGGGCAGTGGTCGTGCCGATCCGGATCTCGGTCCGTTCCTTGTGCTGCGTGGTCTCGAGGTAGAGCCACCAGACGCGCGAGTCGGGCCGTTCGAAGACGCCCATCAGCGCTTGATTTTCCGTGCCTTCGCTGCGAGCTCGCGGCCCATCTTCAGCGCCCACTCGGCGCACCACTCCATGTCCGGTTCGCCCTGTTGTGCGGCGAGCAGGCCCATGAGCGCGGCCGCGGCGAAATATTCCTCGAGCGAGAGCGCAAGAGACGCTGGCACTGCTGGCGGCCGCGGATTGGCCCAGTCGGTGCCGCGGCCCTGCCAGCCTCGCACGATCGGGGCACACGTGCCCGTCTTCATCTGAACCCCCACATGAAAGAGCTCGGTTGGAATCTCCGCGAGCCGTTGATCCACCAGGGCGTCAATGACGCCCACGGCGGCCGGCGCGAGGTGCGCGAGCTGCTGGAGTTTCTGGCCGAGCGTCGGCGGCAGCCCGACAGACGTAGGCAAGTTCGGCGAAGAGACTGCGGGTGGTGGCCCGGTTGTTTTCTTGGAGTTCCGCCGCTCGCAGGAATGCCGCCGCGAGTTCGCGGAGTACGACCCGTGAATCTCGGATCTCGTCGCGAAGGGGAGCAAGGTCGCCATCCTGGCGGTTCGGTCGCTGGGGTTCGTGATTGTCTCCTGACGTCACTCCGGGGTTCAAGCCCTCGATCTGTGCGAAGAATGACGAAACCGTCATGCCAAGGGCTTCGATCAAGTTGAAGATGGTGCGGGCGCGCACTTCCGTGAACTCGCGACTCAGATCCTCCAGCCGCGAGTAATTGCTCTGATCGATGCCTGCCCGTTGCGCTAAATCTTCCTGAGTGAATCCCCGGCGGTCTCTCTCCTCGACGATCTTCGCGCGGACGGCTCGCAAATCCACGCCGGGGAGTATAGACGGAGGAGTCGGCTGGTAAGTCATTGCAAATGCGCAGCATAGAGTTTTTACACTCAACCTATTGATTTAGGCTTGACAACATATGCGACACGCCCTAGAGTTAGGCCGTGAAACATATGACCCTTCGAGAAGCCCGCCGGCGTCGTGGACTGACGCAGGAACAACTCGCCGCCGCATCTGGCGTCGATCAGCCGGTCATCAGTCGCTATGAGCGCGGATGCGTGGCCGATCCTTCCTTCTCGATCGTGTGTCGTCTCGCCAACAGCCTGCGCATCGATCCGCGTGCGCTCCGCTTCGGCGAAGCCGCCGACGAGGCCGTCGCCTCATGACCTCGCCGTATCTCACGAGCAAGGAAACCGTCGAGTATCTGAAGCTCGGTTCCGAGTCCGCGCTCTATCGGCTGATTCGGGAGCATCGGTTGCCAACGTGTCGCCGTGGTCGCCTCTATCTGTTCGATACGCGGGAGCTCGATGCCTGGGTTCGCGGGCACGACTCGGCCCTTGATCGCGAGCGTGCGGAGAAGAAGTCCGCGCGGTTCCGCGTGAGTGCGTAGCGTCATGGCGTCGAGTCTCGCATCCACGGCCGATTCGCGTCATCGCCTCTTACCGGAGAAATCCGGAGGGCAGGCGAAAGTGGACCTCCGGAAAGCGGAGGACGACACATGGCGCCTGGCGGTGGGGCAGGCGGTCGAGGATACGCGGCTACTCGCGAAGCTCTCACTCAAGGAATTCGCCGACGCCGTCGAGCGGGATGAGCGGCAGGTCGCGCGATGGATCGCCGGCACCGAGCGGCCGCAGTTCGATGTGTTATTCGCCGTGGAGGGTTTCCGTCAACTGCTCGTGATCGCGCTCGCCAGGTTGGCCGGCAACGGTGTGCAAATCGAAACCACGATTCGGATTAGGAGACGTGCGTGACCCAGACCGAAATCGTGATCTCGATGGCTGTGATCGCCGCGCTCTGCATCGTGGTGTTCGTCGTCGCGGCGATCCGATTGGAGCGACGCGAGCAGAGACGCGCCGAGGATCTGACGGATCCGCGCGCGTGGGAGAAGCGCGTGATTCTCGGCCGTCCGAAGACGAAGGAGCACAGCGAATGAGCGCCGCATCCGAGCGAGAACTCCAAACCCGCATCAGCGACCTCGAGGGCGCGCTGAAAGCGATCGGCCGCGTCGTCACGGACACCAACCTGACGCCGAAGCGCCGACTCGAGCGCGCTGCAGGGATCCTGTCGATGTTCGAAGCGCTGGCGCCTGCGGCCACGGCGGTGCAGGGATGACGCCGTGGACCGAGCTCACGCGCGACGAGCGGATTCTGACCGTCCTCGCGATCGGCGCCGCGACCATCTGTATCTTGCACTTTGGGATCTTCGAGGCGCCGCGCCTCTGGCGCGCCTTCCGAGACGATTTCCGTGCCCTACGAGCACGGCTCGCATCAAGAGCCCCATCGCGACCGCAGTGGACTGAGCAAGAGGAAGACACCTACTACAGGAAGTCGCTCGACGCCGCGGCGCAGACCGGGTCGCCCTGGCCCCCGCCGAAAACCACACCTTCAAACAATCACCGATTCACCAAGGGAGTCCATTGATGAATACCGACACCATCGACCACGACCCCGAACCAGACATTCTGCCGGCCGACGCGCTGGCGCTCCGACGTCCAGACACACCGGTCACGCTGAGCGAGCTCGCCGCCCGGAAGGGCGAGGCGATCGAGATCATCGAGGCGCGCGTTCAGATCCTCGAGACGCTGCGGAAGGCCGCGCTGAGAGCCACCAGCCCAGAGGACTGGCTGCTGTTCAAGGCGCCAGAGGAAGCGGGCGGCCAGATCGTCGGCTACCTGCAGGACTCCGGCTGCGAGCGCGTGCGCGATCTGTCTGGCATCGAGATCTTCAACGTCGGCACGATGGAGAAGGTCGCCACCAACGATCCGAAGGTCTTCCACTACCTGATCTCCGGCGATGGTCGTCGCAAGTTGACGGGGCAGACCATTGAAGCGGTCGAAGGCGGCCGGTCCTCGACCGACGACTTCTGCAAGGACAAGACAGGCGCCGACCTCGAGCTGGCCGTGCGCAAGGCCGCGCGCGCGAATCTCGACGGCCGCGTCGTACGCGAGCTCGCAGGTCTCAGCAACGTGCCGCTTGAGGAAATCAAGGAAGCCTGGTCCGGGACGACGAAGACGATCGACCGCTGCCGGCGGGGACGTGGATTCGGCTCGCGCTCCGAGCGGCTCGGAGCCAATTCCGAGAGAGCCCCAGACGTCGAGGCACCGGTCTGTCCACACTGCAAGAGCAAGGGCGTCTACCGTCCCGCGAAGGGCGACCGGAAAGCGTTCTACGGCTGTGCGAACTGGGAAAAACACAAGGACAAGAAGTTCTTCGTCGACGCCGACGAATGGGTGAAGCAACAGCAGCTGCAAAAGCCGCCAGCGGCCGCGGTGGCGCCAACGGCGAGCGGTGGTGACGCCAAGGAGCCGCAACAGCAGCAGCCCCTGAGCGCCGGCGACGTCTTCGGCAAGAACCGCGAACCCGGCTCGGACGACTAAATGGACCCGGCGACCGTCACCCTCACGCCGGCCGACATCGCGACCCGCATCGGGTCGGCCTGGGGCCAGTACATCTCCCGCGGGCAGCGCCCCGGGACGCCCCACAGCTACGTGTACGCGTCCTCCTGGCGGGTCTGCGACCGGCGGATGGCCCTTGAGATGACCCACGCCGATAAGCTGCCCCCGTGGCCGCCAGAGCTCCTGGCGAAGTTCCGCCGTGGCGATGACCGCGAGCGCGATCTCCTGGTGGATCTGTCGCGCGTCGGTCGGGATTCCGATCCGCCGTTCAAGGTCACCGGTCAGCAGGAGCGCTTCGAGCTCCGCGACCACAAGAGCCGCACGGCGATCGTCGGCAAAGTTGACGCGCGGCTCGACATCGATGGCGCCCGCGCGCCGCTCGAGGTGAAGGCCTGGTCGCCGCAGCTCGTCGATCGGATCGAGACATTCGCCGACCTGTTCGAGAACCCTTGGACGCGGTCAGGCGGGTATCAGCTGCTGTCATACCTATACGGCGCCGGCGAGCCATACGGGTTCATGCTGCTCGACCGCTCCGGACTGCCGCTGCTGCTGCCGGTCGAGCTCGAGCCGAACCTCGATCGGATGGAAGAGTTCCTGGTCAAGGCCGAGCGCGTGCTTGACCACGTCCAGGCGGGGACGCTGCCGGACTTCTACACCGAGGACAGCGCGGAGTGCCGTCGCTGCCCGTGGTACGGCGGCACATGCAATCCCCCTTTGGAGTCCGTCGGCGCGCAGCTGCTCACCGATCCAGAGCTCGAGGCCGCGCTCGAGCGTCGCGAATCGTTGGCGGCCGCCGGCCGTGAATACAACGAGCTCGACAAAGACATCAAGGCGAAGCTGCGCGGCGTCGAGAGCGGCATCGCCGGCAAGTTTCAGATCCTCGGTCGCTGGGGCAAGCAGTCGCGGCTCGAGCTGCCGGAGAACCTGAAGAAGCAATACACGATCACGATTCCAAAAGGGCGGTTCACGTTGGAAATAACTCGCTTATAGCCATGGCCGCCATCACGCACTGGGCCGTCGCTGGCCCGAGCAAAACGAAGAAAGCCTGGTGCAGCAACCGCGGTCCGGTCACGACCGACGTCCGACGCGTAACGTGTCTGGCCTGCGGCGAGCACGTCGATCGATTGGGACCGAATGCGCGTCCTAACATTCCGCGTCGCGGGCCGCGGTGTGCGATCAGTAAATATGGCGAGCATCGATTTGTCGCGGATGGTGGTCGACGCTGCGAGTTTTGTGGAGTTGACGCAAGGTCGCTGACGTCATGACTGTGATGCGGATGATCGCCCGTTGGTGGTGTGCGTTTCGCGGCCATGACGTCTTGCTGAAAGTCGAAGCCGATCGCATGTCGCTGCGCTGCTCGAGCTGCAGTTACGAGTCGCCAGGCTGGGAGTTGAATCTGCCGCGGCCGGTGAGGTTCAGGGCAAACGTGATCCGATTCAGAAAACGGTTGTCGGCGTGACGCTCATCATCCGGGTTCCGTGTCGAGACTGCGGCCGATTGGTCGTCGTCGATCATGTCGTTGCTGGGCCGAGATGTGAAAGTTGCGAGACCCCTTCCGCTCAGCGCGGGCCGAAATAATCGAGTGTATTGATTTTCAGAGGAGGAAGAGATGTCTGAGTCCGTGTTCAAGCATAACCTCGGCGACCGCGTGAAGGATTACGTGTCCGGCATGGTGGGCGTCATCACATCGCGCGGCGAGCATCTCTTCGGCTGCAATCGCTATTGGGTCGAACCGCAGGAACTCAAGGACGGCAAGCCGGTCGAGGGGAAATGGTTCGACGAGGAATCGATCGAACTCGTCGAGGCTGGAGTTATCAAGCGAACCGAGTATGCGCGTGTCGCCGTGCCGGCTGTCGCCGAGGTTCCGTCACGTCGTGCGGGTGGACCGACGACACAGCCGTCGAGCGCTTCTCCACAAAACGGCAGGTAGGAAAGGGTTTCTCGGACGGCGCTCGCCCCGCCGACCAGTCGGTCCCATTGAAGGTCGCCGAGCGGCGATCGGTGGGCTGTGGCGAATGGCGAAGCGAGACCGTCCGAGAACGATTCGATCGATCGACCGCACCAAGAGATCGGCTCAACGCTCAGGAAATCAAAGAAATGTAAGTGGCGATGAGGGTGGGCGAGAGCCATGGCGTACGTGAACAAGGTGCTCCAGAACCAGAAAGAGCGAGGGGGGATCTAAGCGGACGTGGCGAAGGACAAATTGCTCGCCGAGTGGTTTTGGATCGATCGCTGGGTCGGTTCCAGTGCGTTTTCGCTCCCGATTGACGCCCGTGGTTTGTATCGCGAAATGCTGTCGCAGGCCTGGCGCCGACAGGCGCGGCTCCCCAACGACCTCGAACAGATCCGCCGCATGACCGGGGTGACGATGCGCGAGTGGAAACGACTCTGGCCGCAGGTCAAGAAGTACTGGAAAGTTGATGGAAATTCCCTCGTCAATAAGACCCAACAACAGGTGTATGCCGAAGCGAAGGGACGTGCGGATCGCGCCACCTCGCGCGCCCAGGCCGCTGCGGAGAAGCGCTGGGCGGAAGAGCGCAGTCGCAATGCGCAAGGTAATGCTCAAGCATCACCCAAGCACTCCACGAGCGATGCTCAGGCTATGCCCTCCGATCACCGATCACCAGTACAAGAACCCCCCAACCCCCTTTCTGCGAAAGGGGGCCGTCTGACGAGGCAAGACCTGAAAGACGCGAAAGAAATCCGGACCCGTGCACACGCCGGCTGTCCCCATGACCCACGTTGCGAGAACTTCGACGCGTGCGTTCGAGCAATCGCGCTGGAGCGGAAGGCCAGGGCGTCATGAGGACCTGGACACGGGCCCGCGACGTGACGTTCTGCGGTGGACCGTGTCGCCAGCAGCTACGGAAGGGTGATCCGATCCTCGAGATCCACGTCCAGGGCCTGAAGCGAATGCTACTGCGCTGCGCGAGCTGCGCCGGCGAGCCGGTGCCGACGGACCTGCCACCGCTCGAGGAACGACCCGCGAACATCATCAACCCGACGTACAAGCCGCAGCGCGCGCCGCTCTTTGCCTCGGTCGGCACGATGGCCACCGATTGGAAGGCTCGCCAATCCGGCGAGCGACAACCAGGCGAGGACGGGTGATGGCCGAGATGACGATGGCGAAGGGGGAGTGGCCGCGCAAGCCGCGGAAGGCTGGCCGCAGCTGGCTCGAGGAGCGCGTCGCCGTCTGGCTCGAGCAGTCGAAGCTGCCGGCGCCGGTCCGCGAGTTCAAGTTCGCGCCGCAGCGGCAATTCCGATTCGACTTCGCCTGGCCAGCGCGTGGCCTGGCCGTCGAGTGCGAGGGCGGCATCTGGAGCCGCGGCGCGCATACCAGGGGCCTGCACTTCGCCCAGGACTGCACGAAGTACAACCTGGCCGCGATGCTGGGTTGGCGTGTGCTTCGTCTCACCGAGGTGCATCTCCGTGACGGCTCCGCGTTCGAGCTGCTACAGAGCGCGCTGACGACAGAGATTCGATACGTGCCCACTGTGTTGACCGAGCTCGAGGAGGGGTGATGCCAATCAAACGCCGCCGCAGTACGAAACACAAACTCAAGAAGGTCAGCTACGAGCTGATTGAGCGCAAGAGCGAGATCGGCAAGAAGATTTACGCGACGCTCTATGACCTCATCGACGCGCATCACGACGACATGCGGGACGCGCGGATCGCGCTCGCGTGGAATACCTCCTGGGGTCCGGACGTCGACGGCCGCGTGACGCTCGGCAAATGCCGGAAGGCCTCCGACTTGGACCGGGAGCTTGTCGCGCTCGATTTCGTCATCATCCTGCGCAAGGAGTTCTTTGAGGATCCGACGGTGACCGCCGATCAGCGGCGGGCTCTGCTGGACCACGAGCTGTGTCATTGCGCGCTGACTTATGGGGCCGACGGCGAGCCGCTCGAGGACGAGCGCGGCCGCAAGGTCTATCGCATCCGCCGGCACGACATCGAGGAATTCGCCGCGATCGGCGAACGGTACGGCTGCTGGAAGAAAGACCTCGAGGCCTTCGCCGCGGCGCTCGAGAAGGCGAACCTTGGCGCCGAACGCGAGTACATCGGCTGTCAGCGTCTCCATCAATCCCTGGAGAGCTTCGGGTATCGCATTCCGCTCGAGACCATCGTCGCGTGGACTGATCGCGAGCGCCGCGACGCCAAGAAGTGGACGCTGCTGCGCCAGGACCTCGGTCGCAACGACATCATCCCGCCTCCGCACGTGACGGAAGCGGCCACCACCACGCACTGAAGGAGTAACACGCGATGACC
>Ga0207641_10003425_pt1 | contig 14054 bp, 8 predicted proteins | sample KBSSwiS62_FD_184306 | JGI IMG/M metagenome (GOLD analysis project Ga0207641, IMG submission 184306) | Switchgrass rhizosphere microbial communities from Kellogg Biological Station, Michigan, USA - KBS Switchgrass S6-2 (SPAdes) (version 2) | ecosystem: Host-associated > Plants > Roots >... | reverse complement strand
GGGGCGTGCGGGCGCACAACGGTGCTCCAGGGTCGGACGACGAGCGGGAAGGGTCAGCTCGGGCGTCGACAGCACTGGTCGAAGAGGTGCCCGCGACGGCTCTCCCAGATGGGGCCGAGGTTCCAGGCGGGCATCACGAGGACAGTTGAGCACAGGAGTACCGTGCCGCGCCACCTCGCTCCCGGGAGACGGGAGGGGCGCCGCAATGTCCGGTCAGCCCAGCCCGATCAGGGCGTCCAGGCCGGCCAGCACGAGGATCCGTCGGGCCGGGCTGTCCGACGCCGTGACCACGGACAGCTCCGTCCCCGCCGACCGAGCGCGCTGCGCCAGCTCGGACAGCAGGGCGATCCCCGCGCTGGACACGTAGGAGTCCGCGGCGAGGGTCAGGATCAGCGGGCCGCCCCGGTCCTGCTCGGCGAGCAGGTCCGTGCGCACCGCCGCCACGCCCGCGAGGTCCAGGTCCCCCTCGACGTGCAGGCGCACCGTGTGCTCGTCCGCCCACCGCCGCAGCCTGGTGACCCGGGCGGGCTCGGCCTCGGGGAAGGTCTCCGCGGGCCCGGGCACCCGCGGGGTGACCTCGACGGGCATCGCCGGCATCCGGAACCAGACCTCGGTGCCGTCGTCCGCGGGCAGCACCTCGACGTCCACGGCGAGCTCGCGGATCAGCGCGAGCCCACGCCCGCGATAGCCCGGGTCCGCCGGCGGCGGCCGCCACAGCCCGTGGTCCACCACCCGGACCGCGACGGAGCCGTCCGGACGCAGCTCGAGGGCGAGCGCCACCGCGTCCGGCCCCGGATCGGGCCCGCCGGTGTACGCGTGCTCGACGGCGTTCGTGACCGCCTCGCCGACGGCGAGCTGCAGGTCCGTGATGCCGTCCACGTGCAACCCGCACTCCGCCGCCCAGGCGGAGATCGCCCGGCGCATCGGGGCGAGGCACTCGGGGTTCGCCTGCATCGACCGGTTCAGCACGGGCAGCACGCGGCGGGCCAGCACCACGACGGTGTCGTCCGGCGCGCCGCCCTCGTCCAGCATCCGCTCGAGCAGCACGTCGACCATGTCCGGCGGGCGGTGGTGGGCGAGCTCGCCGAACGTCGCGGCCAGCCGGTCCAGGCCGTCGTCGACCACCTCGGAGCGGCGCTCGAACAGCCCGTCCGAGCAGAGCAGGATCGTCTCGCCCGGCTCGATGCGCGCATCCGCCTCGGTGAACGGCGGGCGGCCGACCACGCCGAGCGGGGTGCCCCGCCCGCCGTCCAGGAACCGGACGCCGTGCTCCCCGGCGACCATCGGCGGCGGATGCCCCGCGCAGGAGTAGCGCAGCGCGCCGGTCGCGGTGTCGACGACCGCGCACGCCACCGTGCTCGCCCGCGCGCCCGCGACCCGGCGGGCGAACAGGTCCAGCTGCTCCAGCGCCGTCGCGGGCGGCTGTCCGTTGACCAGGTTGGCGGCGAGGGCGCTGCGCAGCTGCCCCATCACGGCGGCCGCGCCCGGCCCCCGCCCGACGACGTCCCCCACGACCAGCGCGATGCAGCCCTCGGCCAGCTCCAGGACGTCGAACCAGTCGCCGCCCGCCTCGGTGCCCGCGGTGCCCGGGTTGTAGCGGGTGGCGATCACCAGGCCGTCGATCTCGGGGTTGACCTGCGGCAACAGACTGCGCTGCAGGGTCACGGCGACCTCGTGCTCGGCCTGGTGCAGCCGGGCGCGCTGCACGGCCTGGGCGCACTGGCTGGCCAGGGTGAGCACGAAGCCGCGCTCGTCCGGGCCGAAGCCGGGGTCCTCGGCGAACCCGAGCCCCACGGAGCCGATCGCCCGCCCGGCCACGAGCAGCGGGACGGCGGTCCGCACCGGGTAGTGCTCCGGCAGCCCGTCCGCCCGCCAGATCGGCTCGCCGGTGCGCACCACGCGGGCGAGCGGATGGCTGCCGTCGACGAGCTCGTGCCCGTCCGGGCCCCAGCCCTCGGCGGCGAGGGTGTGCAGCGCACCGTCGTCGTCCGCCAGCACGACGACGACGGCGTCCGCCCCGATCGCCGACCGGCTGTGGGCGAGGACCACGTCCGCCACCGACTCGATGTCCGTGGCGCGAGACAGCGCCGTCGCGACCGCGCCCAGGCGCTCCGCGAGCCGCCTGCCCTCGGTCTCCGCGACCAGCAGCAGCGACCGGTCGAGGGCCTGCGCGGCGAGCTCGGCGACGGCGAGCGCGGCCTCCCGGTCGCTCGGGGTGAACACCCGCGGCTCGGCGAACCCCACGGCGACCATCCCGAGGTCCCGGTTGCCCGCGACCAGCGGCAGCCAGAACGCCGCGGCCATCCCGGCCGCACCCACCCACTCCGCGACACCGGCGTGCCGCTGGGCCAGCTCCTCGGGCGTCTCGAACCATTGGGCGCGGCGGATCCGCACGGCGTCCCCGGCCGGGTGGTCTCCGATCGACACCGAGTCCAGCACCGCGGGCACCGCACCGGACCAGCCCTGCAGGGTCAGCAGCGCCAGGGTGTCGCCGCGGATCTGCCAGACGCCGGCGATCGGCGCGTCCAGCAGCGCGACGAGGTGCGCGGCGGCGATCCGGGCGACCTCGGTCGGCGTGGCGGCGGCGGACATCTCGGCGGTCGCGGTGTGCAGCAGTCCGAGCCGGGTCGCGCTCGCCCGCTCCTGCTCCAGCAGCCGCGCGTTGTCCACCGCGACGGCGGCGCGCCGGGCGAGCTCGCCGAACAGGGCCGTGTCGGACTCGTCGAACACCGGGGAGTCACCGATCCGGGACACGCCCATCATGCCGCTTCCGATCTCGCGGGCCCGCAGCGGCACGAGCATCGCCGAGGTGGCCCCGACCCGGTCCCAGAGGGCACGCTCCTCGGGGCGCATACCCGCGAGGTCCGCGGCGAGCGCGGTCGGATCCAGCGGCACGGGGTCGTCCCCGATGGTCTCGTACAGCACGTGCAGCGGGGGCAGGGCGGGCAGCTCCTCCTCCAGCGCGGGATCGAGCGCGGCGACGGTCTGCACGAGCGGGCCGCGGCCCTCGTCCGCGAAGACCCGCACGAAGTCCCCCAGCCCCTCCTCCACCACGGTGCGGGCCAGCGCGGCGAAGCGCCCGGCCCGGGTGACCTCGCGGTCGAGGGCGTCCCCGAGCTGCGCGTACAGCTGGTGGCGACGCTGCTCGGTGTGCCGGGCGTCGATGTCCAGGCAGCCTCCGACGTATCCGGCGGGCCTGCTCTCGGGGAACACCGTGTCCCCAGCGCCGCCGACCGGGGCTCCCCGATCCAGCACCCAGCGGTAGCGGCCGTCCCCGGCACGCAGCCGGTACTCGACCTCGAACGGGGCCCGGGTGCGGGTCGCGGCCTCGACGACCGAGCGGTAGCGCTCCCGGTCGTCCGGGTGGATCCGCTCGCGCCAGTCCAGGCCCAGCTCCGAGCCCGGGTCCGCCCCGGTGAAGTCCAGCCAGCCGCGGTTGACGAAGATCCGGTGCCCGCCGGCGTCGTCCACCCAGATCAGGGCGGGGGTGGAGTTCGCCATCGCCCGGAAGCGCAGCTCGGCGGCCCGGCGGACCCGGCCGAGCTGCAGATGGTTCGCGACGCGGGCGAGCAGCTCGCGGGCCGAGAACGGCTTGACGAGGTAGTCGTCCGCGCCCGCGGCCAGGCCCTCGACCGCGGCCTCCTCCCCGGCCCGTGCGGACAGCAGCACCACGGGGAGCCCGGCCGTGCGGGCGTCGGCGCGCAGCGCGCGGAGCAGGGCGATGCCGTCCGGCTCGGGCATCATGACGTCCGCGACCACGAGGTCCGGCGGGTCCACCCTGGCCAGCTCCAGCGCGGCCTTCCCGCTCGCGACCGCCCGCACCGACCAGTTCCCGCTGAGCAGCCGGGCGAGGTGATCCAGCATGTCCGGGTCGTCGTCCACGACGAGGACCCGCCCGCTCGGGGCGTCCGGCGGGTCGACGGGGAGCGGCAGGGGCTCGTCCTCGGGCGCGGGCGACCAGCGCAGCGCCTCGGCGACGAACGGCTCGAACGTCTCCCGGCGCGGGTGCACCACCGCGGCGGGCCTGCCGATCGTGATGTTCTCGACGGGCAGGTGCGCGAACCCGAGCGGCAGCCGGACGGCGAACGTGCTCCCTACACCCTCCACACTGGACACCTCGACGGTTCCGCCGTGCACGTCCACCAGGTTGCGGACCAGCGCCAGGCCGATCCCGCTGCCCTCGCGCGAGCGCGCCCGCGCGGACCGCACGCGGTGGAAGCGGTCGAACAGCCGCGGCAGCTCCCCCTCGGGCACCCCGGTCCCGGTGTCCGCGACCTCCAGCACGAACCGCTCGCCCTCGATGCGCGTGCGCACCCGCAGCCCGCCCTCGAAGGTGAACTTCAGCGCGTTGCTCAGCAGGTTCAGGACGATCCTCTCCCACATGTCCTGGTCCGCCCACACCGGACGGTCGGACGGCGGGGAGTCGATCTCCAGGCGCAGGCCCGCGCGCTCGGCGGGATCGGCGAACAGGGCGGCGAGCTCGGCGGTGAGGACGCCGAGGTCGATCGGGGCGAAGGCGGCGTCCGTGCGGCCCGCCTCCAGCCGCGACACGTCGAGCAGGGTGTTGACCAGCTTGAGCATCCGCTGGGCGCTGCGGTGCGCGACGGCCGCCTGCTCCCGCACGACCTCGTCCGAGGAGCCGCGCAGCAGCTCCAGCGGCCCCATGATCAGCGACAGCGGCGTGCGGAACTCGTGGCTGACCCCGGTGAAGAACTCGGTCTTGGTGCGGTCCAGCCTGCCCATCCCGGCGACCCAGTCCCGCTCGTCCGCCGAGGCGCGCACGGCGACCAGGGCCGCGTCCACCCGGCCCGCGACCAGCCGCAGGAAGTCGAGGTGCTCGGCGTCCAGGGGACGCAGGGGGTCCGCGCCCAGCAGCAGCCGCCCACCACCGGTCAGCCGCGCGCCGACGCCGGGCACGGGCAGCGGGCCCTCGGTGACCGGCAGGCCGGCCGCGCCCGGGGGCGGGGTGCCGACCACGACGTCGTCCAGCACGGCCCAGGCGATGTCCGGGGCGGCGGTCAGCGCGGCCGCGACCCGCTCGGTGGAGTCCGCGGTGGGGCCGGTGTCCCGGGTCAGCTCGCCGAGCCGGGCGAGCAGCGCCGCGCGCCGGTCCCGCACCACGCGCTCGGTGATGTCCTCGACGGTCCCGAACACCCCGACGACCCGCTCCCCGACGTGCACGGGGCCGAGCCCGTAGCGCCAGAAGGTCTCCTCGGGGGCCGCGCCCCGGGTCACGACCAGGCGTTCCTGCTCCCCGGACACGGACTCCCCGGTGCGCAGCACGTGCCGCAGCGCGATCCCGACCCGACCCGCGATCTCGGGCCAGGCCTGCGCGAGCGGGGCGCCCAGCGCGGCGGGATGGCTCGCGCCCGCCGACGGGACGAACGCGTCGTTGTAGACGACCCGCAGCTCCGGCCCCCACCACACCACCATCGGATGGGGCGAGCCGACGACGAGGTCGACGGCCGAGGCGAGCTCGGCGGGCCACTGCGCGCGGGGACCGAGCGGCGCACCGGCGGCCGCGAGGGCCTGACGGACGCTCTCGCCCACGCACCCTCCTCCGGCCCGGGTTCGACCGGACCAGCCTGCCAGGTCCGGAGGAGGGGGGCGACCGGAGGTCAGCGGTGTGCGGCGAGCCAGCTCCGAAGATCACCGATCGGGCGGTCCCGCTCCGGCTCGTTGTAGATCTCGTGCCACAGCCCGGGGTAGATCTGGACGGTGAGGTCGTCCGCGGGGATCGCACGGGCCAGCGCCCGGGTGACCTCGACCGTGGTGATCCGGTCGGCGTCCCCGTGCTGCAGCAGCACCGGCAGGGTGAGCTCGCCTGCGCGGGCGGCGAGATCGTCCATCGCCCCGAACATCGCGGCGCCCAGCCGCAGCGTGGGATAGCCCTGGTAGTTGAGGGGATCGGCCTGGAACGCGGCGACGATCTCGGGATCCTTGCTGATGTCGTGGACGTCGATCCCCGCGAGCCGCAGCGTCGGCAGGACCCTGCCCAGGGCGATGAGCACCGGCACGAGCGGCCCGGGGACGGCCTGCTTGGACAACGCGGGCGCGGAGAGCACCAGCCCGCTCAGCGCCGCCTGGTGCTCGAGGGCGTAGGCCAGCGCGATCTCGCCGCCCATGCTGTGCCCCACCAGGAACAGCGGCAGGCCGGGGTGGCGCGCCGCCGCGTGCAGGCGCAGGACGTCCAGGTCGGGGACCCAGTTGCCGAAGGCGCCGTCCACCCGTCGGCCGCCGGAGAGGCCGTGGCCGGCGTGGTCGAGGGCGTAGACGGCCCAGCCGTCCGCGGCCAACGCCACGCCGACGTGCGCGTAGCGGCCCGAGTGCTCGGCGAGCCCGTGGCTGAGCACCACGACGCCGGTCGGCTCCGCCGGGAGCCACCCGCGCCAGAACAGCTCCGCGAGGACCCCGGGGAGCCGCCCCTCGGCGGTCCGCATCAGAGCCGGGCGCCCGCGGGGAGCACCACGTCCTGCTCGACGGCGCTCTCCTCGGCGAGGGTGACCGTGAGGACCCGCGGCCCCCGCCCCTCGGCCTGCGCGGCGATCGTGTACTCGCCCGAGGCCAGGTCGGCGAACCGGTAGACGCCGGCGGCGTCCGCGGTCGTGGAGGCGACCAGCTCGCCGTCCTGTAGGAGGTCGAGGGTGGCGGCGACCGCCGCGCCCGCCCCGTCCCGCACCCTGCCGGAGACCGCCGACGAGCGGACGAGCTGAACGTCGACCGGCGCGCCGTCGGGCTCGGCCCGGACCGCGACGACGCCGGGCTGGTGCCCGTCCGCGGACGCGACCAGCACGTACCCGACCGGCCGCGGTGCGGTGACCGTGCCGCGGCCCTCGGCGTCCGCGGTGGCCGACGCGGCCTCGCGACCGCGGTCGTCCATCAGCGCGACGGCAGCGGCGGCGAGCGGCGCCTGGTCGCGGCCGCGCACCCGGAACGGCACCGGGGTGGGCACGACCGGCGCCTCGGGCTCCTCCACGGGGTGCTCGACGGTCAGGTCGACGACCGGGGACGCGCCGTTGCGCGGATTGGGATCGGCGAACCCGAGGGTGCGCAGCAGGGCGAGGTCCACCCGGGCGTGCTCGGCGACGCGCGGGTCTTCGGCGCCCGCGGCATTCGCGGCGTCCTCCGGCGTGGACCGGGGAGCGGGGCTCGTGGGGGTCACGGCGCTCAGCGTGACGACCTGCGCCCGGTCCTGCGCAGCCGGGGTGTCGATCACGGGATCGGCGCTGGTGGCGAGGGCGGGCACGGCGTGGAGCCTGCGCGGCGCACCCCCGGGCAGGCCGGCCGGGCCGGGCCTCGGCGGCTCGGTCGCCCCGGCGCGGGGGGCGGGGACGGGCTCCGCGGCCGAGGCGACGGAAGCGTCCACTGTGGTCGGTGCCGCGGCGTCCGCGGACTCGGGTGCCGGGTCGGGGTCGGCCGTCGCCGGCTCGACCTCGCCTCTCCTCCGATCCGCGTCCGCGGACTCCCCTGCAACCGCGGTCGTCGACTCGGCACGCTCCTGCTCGGCCTCACGCTCGCCGGGCCCTGCGCTCCCGATCTCGACCGACCCCGCCTGCTCGGCGTCCGCCTGCGTCGACCCGGCATCCGCAGGCGTGGCCGCGGGGGAGGTCGCCCGGCCCAGGCCCACCCCGGTCAGCGCGGCGCCCGCGATGGCGGCGCCGGTCGCGACCAACCGGGGCCGCCCGGACGGCGAGGGAGCCGGGTCCGACACCACGTTCAGCGCCCGCCGCGGGGCGGGCGCGGGCTCGGTCGCGGCCTGCCTCCGTGCCTCGGCCCGGGCCACCGCGTCCGCCACGGCGGGGCTGACGATCCCGCGCTCCACCGGCCGGTCCTCGCGTGCGGGGACCGGCGGGGCCACGGACGTCACGCGCGCGACCAGCGCGGGATCCACGCTGGACCGCCGGGCGGGCTTGGGGCGGGGCGGCCCCTCGACGGGCACGCCGTCCACGAACCCGCGCGTCCACGGCGGGCCGACCGGGTCGGCGTCCGCCGCGGTCGGCGCGCGCTCCGGACGCGGCTCGGCGGCCGCGACGCTCGGCTCGGCGGCGGGCTCGGGGTCGTCGACCTCGGGCTCGGAGACCGCGGCGGGCTCCACCGCGGTCTCGTCCTGCCCGCGGTCTCGCACCAGGTCGAGGACCGTGCGGCCGGTCCGGTCCGGCGCTCCGTCGGGCTGCGGCTCCGCGGCGGGCACCGGGCGACCCCGCCGCACCGCGACGACGACGATCCCGGCGGCCAGCAGCACGAGCAGCACCATCACCGACAGGGCCCACATGCTCATCTGACGCCATCTCCTCGTGCGCTAACGCCGAGGGCCGAGTCCGCTCCCCCAGGCGCCGCGCGCGCAGGCAGCGTGGGGGCACGGGCCCGCCCGGACTCGTGGCCAGGACCGTAGCACCGCCCGACCCCGCGGACCGGGCTGCCGACCGCATCGCGGCGTGTCGGTCCCCGCAGCTCACCGCGATTCAGTCGCACCGGGGCGGTACGACCCGCACGGATGGGGAAGCATTCCGTCCGTGGCGATCGATCCCGACCTCTCCGAGCTGGCCGCGGCGCACGGCGTCGCGACCGGCTACAACGACGGCGACCGCAGGCCCGTGAACGTCGACGAGGAGGTGGTCGTCGAGGTCCTCGGCCTGCTCGACGTCGACGCGACCACCCCCGCCGCCCGCGCCGCCGCGCTCGCCGCCGCGCGGGAGGAGACCGCGCGCGGCCTGCTCCCCGGCACGATCGGACTGCGCGCAGGCACCACTCGCGCGCTGTCGACCCCGGGCGAGCTGACCGACGAGGGGGGCGCGGCCCGAGAGGTCACCGCACTGTCCGATCTGGACCCCGGGTGGTACCGGCTGCGGACGGACCGGCAGGAGGTCACCGTCGTCGTGTCGCCCGCGGCGCTGCCCGCACCGCCGCGCTCCTGGGGCTGGATGCTGCAGCTCTACGCCCTGCACTCGCGGGACAGCTGGGGCATCGGCGACCTCGGCGACCTGCGCGAGTTCACCGCGCACGCCGCCGAGCAGGGCGCGTCGGCGATCCTGCTCAACCCGCTGCACGCGATCACGCCCCTCTCCCCGGTGCAGCCGAGCCCGTACACGCCGTCGAGCAGGCGGTTCGCGACACCGCTCGCGCTGCGGATCACGGACCTGCCCGAGTACGCCGCCGCGGACCCGGCCGCGCGTGCCGAGGTGGACGCGCTCAGACCGGAGGCCGTCGGCGACCGGATCCCGCACGACCGCGTGTGGGCGGCCAAGAAGTCGGCGGCGGAGCTGCTCTGGCGCGCTGCCGGCCGCCCGGACCCGGTCGATCCCGGCGCCGACCTCGTGGACTTCGCGACGTACTGCGCCCTCGCCGAGCGCTACGGCGGCCGGTTCTCGCGGTGGCCCGCTCCGCTGCGGCACCCCGGATCGGCCGCCGTGGCGCGGGCGAGGCGCGAGCTGGCCCCGCGCGTCGCGTTCCACGGCTGGCTGCAGCAGCGGGTCGCCGACCAGCTCGCCGCCGCCCGGGAGGCGGCCCGGGACATGCCGCTGGGGGTGATCCACGACCTCGCCGTCGGGTGCGACCCGGAGGGCGCGGACGCGTGGGCGCTCCAGGACGTCCTCGCCCTCGACGTGACCGTCGGCGCTCCACCGGACGCCTTCAACCAGCGCGGACAGGCCTGGGGCCTGCCCCCGTGGCGCCCCGACCGGCTCGCCGAGACCGGGTACGCCGCGTACCGGGACATGCTCCGCGCGCTGCTCACCCACGCGGACGGGCTGCGGATCGACCACGTCGCCGGGCTGTTCCGGCTCTGGTGGGTGCCGCCGGGCCGCTCCGCCGACCGCGGCACCTACGTCCACTACGACGCCGAGGCGATGCTCGCCGTCCTCACCCTCGAGGCCTCCCGGGCGAACGCGGCGGTGGTCGGGGAGGACCTCGGCACGGTCGAGCCCGAGGTCACCGCGGCTCTGCACAGTCGGAACATGCTCGGATCGACCGTGCTCTGGTTCGCCCGCGACCTGCAGGACCGGCTGCAGCCGCCGAGCGAGTGGCCGGAGGAGGCCGTCGCGACGATCTCGACCCACGACCTCCCCACCGCCGCCGGGTTCCTCACCGGCGAGCACGTGCGCGCCCGAGCCGACCTCGGCCTGCTGGACGACGTCCCCGCCGAGGAGCGCAAGGCCGCCGCCGAACGCGCCGAGCTGGTGGACGTGCTGGTCGCCGAGGGTCTCGCGCAGCCGGACGACCCCGACGAGCGGCTGATCGTCGCGATGCACGCGCTGCTCGCGCGCAGCCGCTGCCGGTTGGTGCTGGCCAGCCCGTACGACGTCGTCGGGGAGACCCGCCAGCCCAACCTGCCCGGGACGGTGGACGAGTACCCGAACTGGCGGCTGCCGCTTCCCCGCACTCTCGAGGAGCTGTCGACCGATCCCCGGGTGAAGGAGGTCGTCGCGGCATTGCGCTCGGGGGATCGCTGAGGCGAGGATCACAGCATGCCCCTCAGTGCCGAGGCTCAGACGATCGCCGACCGTGCCGCCGACCTGCTGTGGTCCGCGTGGCGGGCGGGAGACGTGATCGACGGGCTGCCCGACGACGTCCGCCCCTACGACCACGAGGCGGGCTGGGCGATCCAGCAGCGGCTGGGCGACCACGCGGGCCCGGGCTACGGCTGGAAGATCGCCGCGACCTCGGCGCCGAGCCAGGCCGTGATCAGGATCGGGACGCCGCTGCCGGGGCGGCTGTTCGACCGGTTCCGCGTCGAGGACGGCGGCACGGTGCCGTTCGCGGGGCTGCACATGCGGGTCGTCGAGGCGGAGTTCGCGTTCCGGATGGCGCGCGACGTCGGGCCCGAGCCGACCCGCGAGGAGGTGCTCGCGGCCGTCGGCGGGATGCACCTGGCGATCGAGGTCCCGAACTCCCGCTTCGTGGACTTCGCCCACGCGGGGAGCTCCCAGCTGATGGCGGACGCGGCGTGCGCGGGCTGGTTCGTGCTCGGTCCGGAGGTGCCCGGCTGGGCGTCGACGGAGCTGTCCACAGCGAGGACAGCGCTGTGGATCAACGGCGAGCGGGCGGCCGTCGGGCGGGGCGCCGAGGTCATGGGCGATCCCCGCACCGCGCTGGTGTGGCTCGCCGAGGAGCTCGCCCACCTGGGCTCGGGCCTGCGAGCTGGCGAGATCGTGACGACGGGCTCCACCACCGACGTCCCGAGCATCACCGAAGGCGACCGCGTCAGAGCCGACTTCGGCGCCCTGGGCGAGGTGAAGGTCTCCTTCACCTGACCTGGCCACCGGGTTTCCAGCACCCCCCAGACCCATTACGGATCCATAATGGGCGTCACGAGCCCCCGAGAGCACATTACGGATCCATAATGGGCGTCACGCCGAGCTCTCAACGGACGGTGGACAGCCCCCCGGGGACGACGTCGACGCGGACGCGTGCCCGGGCGCCCAGCTCGAGCACCTCGCCGTCCACCTGCGCGGGCATGGGATCGACGGTCGTGAACTCGTACTCCCGCACGCTCGGCTGCGGCCCGAGCCCCCGGACCGCCGCGCGCACCGCGGTGAGGGCCGTGCGCAGCTTGGAGTGGTGCCGGACCAGCACCACCTCGAAGACGCCGTCGTCCGGGCGGGCACCGTCGGCGATCGTGGCGTACTTCGCCATCTCCGGGATGTTCGCGAGGACGAGGCTGTCGAAGGTCTCCCGCCCCCCGTCGACCTCGACCGTGAAGGGATGGAAGCGGGAGAAGGCGCGGACCGTGGTGAGGACCTCGCGCAGCGAGCCCTTCCCGCCGCGCTCCAGCTCCAGCGCGACGACCGGCGTGATCCCCAGCCCGACGTACGAGTGCGCGTACCGGACGTCCTCGTCGACGGTGAGCCGCAGGACGTCCAGCCGCTCGGTGGTGCCGTCGACGATCGCGTCGAGCAGGGGGCGGCGGGCCACCACGCGGCGGTGGTCGTTCGCATTGCCCGCGGCCAGGACGGCGGCGGACGCGGTGCCCCCGGCCTTCATCACCCCGTCGACGACCTCGTTGTACCCGCCGTCCCCGCTGACCGAGACGATCAGCGGCGAGCCCGCCTCCGCCTGCGCGATCTCCCGCGCGTGCCCGGCGTACTCGGTGGGCCGCAGCTCGACGGGCAGGCCCGCGGCCCGCTCGGCGAGCCCGGACTTCAGCGCCTCGGCGCGCTCCTGCGCGGCTCCGGTGGAGTGGGGGTTGAAGACAACCACGACCCGGTCGAAGGCGCGCGTCACCCGCGCAGATTATCCCGTTGGCGCGAGGACGACCGGTTCTGCGCTGCGTTCCCGCAGCCCGAGCGCCGTGATCGCCACCACCACGACGGCCAGGCCGAGCCATTGGGTGACACTCGGGTGCACACCGAGGAAAGCGATCCCGAGGATCGTCGCAGTGGCGGGGAAGGACAGCTCGGCGAGCGTCGCGCGGGCGGCCGGGGTGTCCTTGAGCGCGAGGTAGTAGAGGACGAGCGCGAGCAGCCCCGGGATGAGCGCCAGCAGTACGAGCGGCAGCACCTGGGAGCCGGTGATCGCGAGCGGCGCCCCCTGAACGCCGACGATCAGCGCGGCGGCGGGCAGCCCGACCGCGAACCGCAGCACCGTGACGTCCCGCGGCGCGGTGCGCACCCCGACCAGTCGGCCGAGCACCGTCCCCAGCCCCCACAGCACCGCGGCCGCGACGGCCAGCCCGGCGGCCCCCAGCTCCCCCAGCTCGACGGCGAACGGGTCCGGGAACGCGACCAACCACGCTCCGACCAGTGCGGGCACCGCGAAGAGCCAGTACCCGCCGCGCACCCGCTCCCCGAGCAGCAGCGCCGCGGCGACCACCGCGACGAGCGGCTGCAGCTTCTGCAGCACGAGCGGCGTCAGCGCGTCCCCCGTCGCGAACGCCGCGGTGAACAGCGCCGTGGCCAGCGCGCTCGAACCCGCTCCGATCACGACGAGCGCCACCCGTTCCCGCACCGACGCCGCCCGGAACGCGCGGAACGCCGACGGCAGGAACGGGAGGAGCACCAGGACGGCGAACAGGTGCTCCCAGAACACGACCGTCGCCGCGGGAAGCGCGCCTGCCAGCGGAGCCCGTAGCAGCCCGTCGGCGCCCCAGAGGGCGGCCGCGACCGCCACGAGCCATGTCCGGTCGCGTGCCATGGTCCGCACAACCCGTCTGCCTGAGGATCTATGCCAAGGTGGGGGCATGGAGTCCACGCGCCTCGACCGCTGGTTGTGGTGCGTGCGGCTGGCCAAGACCCGGTCGGACGCCGCGGCGGCCTGCCGTGGCGGGCACGTGCGCGTCAACGACCGCCCGGCCAAGCCCGCGACGACGGTGCACCCCGGGGACCAGGTGCGGGCGCGGGTCTACGAACAGACCCGGATCGTCGAGGTCACGAAGGTGATCGAGAGGCGGGTGGGCGCGCCCGAGGCGCAGGCCTGCTACGTCGACCACACCCCACTGCCCCCTCCGAAGGAGGCGCGCCCGGTGTTCGCCGTACGGGAGCGCGGCACCGGTCGGCCCACCAAGCGCGAACGCCGGATGCTGGACCAGCTCGGAGCCCTCCGCCCGCCGCGCTGACCTGCTGGGCGAAGATGGGGGCATGTACGACCTGCTGTTCCGGCACGTCCTGCGCCGCATCCCCGCCGAGCCCATCCACGCTGTCGCGTTCGGGGCGATCCGGGGTGTGGCGGGCTCGTCGCTCGCCGGGCCTCGGCTCGGGCGACTGCTGACGGCGTCGGACCCGGTCCTGCGGACCCGCGTCCTCGGGGTGGACTTCCCCAACCCGCTCGGGCTCGCCGCGGGGTTCGACAAGGATGGCCGGGGGCCCGTCGCGCTGGGCAACCTCGGCTTCGGCTTCGTGGAGCTCGGCACGATCACGGCGCGGCCCCAGCCCGGCAACCCGAAGCCCCGCCTCTTCCGCCTGCCCTTGGACAAGGCTCTGGTCAACCGCATGGGCTTCAACAACTCCGGGGCGGACGCCGTCGCCGCCCGACTGGCCGCCCTGGACGCGCATGCGCACCGCCCCGTGCTGGGCATCAACATCGGCAAGAGCAAGGTCGCCACGCCGGACGAGGCGATCGAC
>Ga0207641_10003419_pt1 | contig 14064 bp, 11 predicted proteins | sample KBSSwiS62_FD_184306 | JGI IMG/M metagenome (GOLD analysis project Ga0207641, IMG submission 184306) | Switchgrass rhizosphere microbial communities from Kellogg Biological Station, Michigan, USA - KBS Switchgrass S6-2 (SPAdes) (version 2) | ecosystem: Host-associated > Plants > Roots >... | reverse complement strand
ATGAATTATATCAAATGCATTTCTCTTTGGCCACAAAAAGAGCAAGCAATGCAGGTAAAATATATTATAATAAAGAACAGTTGGCCAACCAACAGGTCTGTCTATCTCATCAACTTTATCATGAGCATCATCATATTCTATCTTTATGGTTTTTTTTGTATTCTTTTTTTTCAACTTTGATAAAAATTCAAACAACCTGCTGGCAAAAGAATATAATCTCATAACGGTCATCCCTTCAATATGGGTTCGGCCTTTTATTTTCCCTTTTCCCGGTGTAACAAACTGGATCCCTACACCTTTTTCCATTAGTTTTTTTCCTAACCGTAAAGCCTGCATCTCCGCACCACCCGCCTCCATTGGGGGGAGCGATGGTAGCAACATGATAACCCGTATAGTGCTGTCATTTTTTGAATTCATGAAGCAAATCGCTTAAACCAATATTAATTACTTTGTTTTGGCGGCAGAAAATGAAAAATTGTTCTAGTTGTGCTATATATTTTTTGCAGTCGTCGTCAGTATTTGTATAAGGGCTTAACCCGGGCAATACCTCCACGTTATGAAACATCATATTATATACAATGCATTCACGGTCACGATACGTGAAAAGATACTGATGATATAGGAAAAGCATATCGTCAAAGGAGGAGTAGTAGGGCCTTAGCCAAACAGGTTTGTATTTACGTTTTGCTTGAAGGAGCCCTGCACCCGAAATCACAAATTCTTTCAAAGTATTTCTTTTTTTTAAGGCAATGGAGATGGGCACTTGTAATATGTCGCCACTTGTGCTTTCACGAGTTATATTTTCGTCGTCTATTAAATAAGGTTGTTCCGGAGCATCTGTAAAGTCAACAGGTTTTTCACGAGTAGTGTCAGCCCAGCATATATGTGGGGTAACACTGGAATCTACAAGATAATTCAGTTTGGAAAGACTTTTTATAGTGTTACTCCCTGCGCTATAGCGGCCAGCACGAAAGGCTGTAGGTTTATATCCAAACTGTTGTTCGAAAAGAAGTGTGATATTTTTTATTTTGTCAAATTCGATCTGTGGAGGATAAAAGCAGGAATTAGCTGTTCCTTTCTTGCCAGCATAATCATCAAATTTTTTCTCAGGCTCTATAAATTCAGGATGCAAATGAGTTCCTAAATCATACCTGCCGGTAAGGTTTTTTAAAACATTGATACATTCTTTATTTTCAAGAACTACATTATTGATAAGATAAGTAGGAATAATATTATATTTATTGAATAGTGGTTGTAGCCGTTGAGCTATCCCATCTGTAACTCCTTTAAACGTGAGAGGGTTCGAGTAATGCCAGGTAGAAGAACAGTCAGGTTCGACATCAATAGTAATAACAAGAAATTTTTTCATGCCTGAAGGAGGGGAGTTATTTTTTTAAATTTCTGCTGCCATAATACCAGGTTTAAAAGATACCATACAGCAATGCAGTATCTTTTATCGCCTTTATAATATTGGCGTACCATATTCATATATAGCTTATCATCTAATGATAAGGCGCAAAGATTTTCTTTATTTATGCTTGAGAATGCCAGCTCTTTCCATTCAAATCGTAACCATTTGTCTAACGGAAAATTAAAACCTTTTTTTGGACGGTTGATATCATAATGCGGTGCTAGTTGTTGTAATAGTTCTTTTAATATGGCTTTATATTTGAATTTTGTATTTGATTTTGAGAGCTGTGCCAATGCTAAAGCGTAATCTACAACGGCATTGTCAAGATAGGGAACTCGAACTTCAAGGCTTGCAGCCATACTAGCCCTGTCAACTTTATATAACATGGCATCGGGGAGATATGACTTAAGATCTAACCATCCTGCCATGTTTTCGTGGCATTCACTTAGTTGTTTAGCTCCTTTCATAGCCCAAAGAGGTTGTTGCCATATTGGTTGTTCAGTTAAATGATGCAGCATCGGGGAAAGGAAGAGTGTAAAATGACGGTGCAACGGATCCTGCTCAAGCTCTAAGGCGATTTTGGATTGCCAGTATTTACCTGGCAAAATTGGTTTGATAATACTGGCGATTTCTTTTGGAACATCCATTTTAGGGTACTTATCTGTTAACCTTAATGAAGGGGTTTTCCATTTTTCATATCTGCCATAACCCCAGAATAATTCATCTGCTCCGTCACCTGATAAAGCTACTGTTACATGCTCACGGGCCTTCTTGGATATCACCCAATTTAGTAACGCTGTATAGTCTCCAAAAGGCTCATCGAAAAAGTCATAAAGATTATTTAAATGGGAACCAATAAAACTTGCATCAATATTTAGAATATGGCTTTTTAGTGCAGGATTATTAAACCCGTTTATATAGCTAATTGCGTCTTTGCTTTCATCAGAAATAGTTTCTTCTCTAAATGCTACGGTAAAAAAATCGAATTGTTGCGATCGGGCAAAATGTTTATTTACTAATGCAGCCAGCAAAGAGGAATCTACTCCGGAGCTGAGAAAAAATCCAAGCGGCACGTCAGCAATTAATTGTCGTGATAGGCTATCAACCAATACAGATTCCAATAATGTCGGATCGCTTTCTTCCGTTTTGGCATTTGTCATGGAATATGCATCCCAAAAAGCAGTTGGTTGTAATTGCTGTTCATTTGACAAATCATTAAATGAGCCTTTTATAAAATGACCTGGTGGTAACTTATATACATCCTGTACAATGGTGTGTGGAGTTGGAATGAACTGTGTCCATAAAAACATATTTACCGCCTCTGGCTTTATTTCAGGTAATGGACCGATTAATCTCAGAACAGAATTTAGTTCAGAAGCAAATACGAAAGTTTTGCCTTTTTGGGAATAATATAATGGCTTAATGCCCATTCGGTCACGAGCTAACAAAAACTTTTTTTCATCTTTGTCTATCCAGCAAAAAGCAAACATTCCATTCAGTCGGCTTAAAGCATTTACTCCCCAATGTTGAAGGGCAAAAAATAAAACCTCCGTATCAGAAGTTGTGCGGAATACATATCCCTCTTTCATAAGGGCCTTTTTCAATTCTGCATAGTTGTATATCTCGCCATTAAATGTAAGTGCAAAGCGATCATCTTCAAAAGGCTGATTGGATCGTTGATCAAGATCGAGGATTGCAAGACGGTTAAAAAATAAAATATTGTTTCCTGTATCAGTAGTTTCCATTTCATCATTATATATTCTGATGCCGCAACTATCTGGCCCGCGAAAATCAACCATTTTTGCGATATGGGATATCTGCTGCCGGTTGATAAAAAAAGTATTATTTAGTAAACCTGCTAAACCACACATAATATAATAAAACCGTTATTTGTTTATTGCCCACACCTGTCTCTGCCGCTCATAATCTCCTAGTTTTGTTAATGTCGCATTCAGATCTTTTGCAAGATAATTGATGTTATGATTGAAGCGATATTCTTTATCCTGAACAGTATCTAAAATAATACATCCTCCTGCATTAAGATTTAATTTAAAATATTCCTCAAGTTTTGATTTTAAGATGGGACTCTCGATATGATGTATCCAATTTACTAATATGATAACATCAGTTTTTTCACCGAGATTTGATTCAGGGAACTTAAACCATTTAAAATCTGTTTTCTTAAAAGTTATTCGGGACAAAAAATGGGCCGCCTTAAGTACATTAACGTCCATATCGTAACCTGTTTTGTGTATAGAGTTAAGATTACGAACTATATCCCCCAACCCACAGCCAATCTCTATAACAGTATTGTTTTTAGCGTTTGGCTTAGAATTCAAATAGCTGGTAATACCTTTGGCGTATTTCTTTTCATATAGAGTACTCAAATGCCATTTGTCAAACCCAAAATATAAATACAGGAGAAAACGAAAAAATCGTTTAAGTAAAGCAAATGCCTTTCGTACTAATTTCTTCAAATACCATATCATGCTTTACAATTTCGGAAAGTAATAAAGAACCGACATCATTTAACACTGAGTATCCTTTTATTCCATTCAAAATAACCCTATGTTGGATAGAAAATGAAGAATCATATCAGATCTTTTTTCCTATGTAAATTAAATTGGGATTTAAATGCTGCAGTTTTTTTACCTTTCTATAAAATTCTACGCTAGTCCTTATCATCTCTTTCCTGCCCAAATCCTTGCTTTCGCAAAGTTCTTTTTTAAATCCAAACTTACTCATTGTTTCTGTAATACTATCTCGGGTAAAGCTCCGCACATGTTGAACTCGATGAAACATAGCCCCACAATCAGGGCAAATAACCTTAAGATTATCGAGGTTCTCTTCATTTCGTGTGGTGATTATTACATACCCACCCTTTTTAACTATCCTGTTTATTTCTTTAAGTGTAGGTTCATAATGCGCCTCCAACAAATGCTCGATGGTTTCCATGAAAAATACACATTCATAATGATCTGACATAAGCTCAGACGGAAGTGATTTAATTTGTATACACCCCCTAAAATTTTTATTACCAGCAAATTTGTTGCTGACATATTTTACTGAGTCTTCAGAAAAATCACATCCACTTACATTCTTAGCCCCATATTGCAACAGATAATCAATCAGAAAACCTTTTCCTGACCCATAGTCAAGAATGTTAGTTTTTAGGTCTATATACTTTGATGAAAATCTAATGACTTTTCTACCAACCTGTTGGGCAAAATATTGTAACTGTGGCATTTTACTAAAGCTGTCCCAGAAGCGGGCAACTTTTTCATCTGTCCATTCTACATCATGCAATTTAAAATCCATAAAATTGATCTTTTATATAAAGAGATTAAAAATTGGCAAATATATAATCATTTAACCTACTCGGGTTCTTTTCTATTTAGCTTAGGTAGCGGAGTGTAAGCAAACATCTGTTTCAATATCAGGTTTATTTCCGGGTTAAGTTTTATTTTCCAGTTAACTATTAATAATAGCATAAGGTATAGTATACCACCTAAAATAAGATTCACAAGTCCGGGGAAGGAAGATATGAGACCCTTCACAAACAAAACCAATATAAGTATAGAAAAGTTTAAGAAAATTATTTTTGAAAATAACAGTAACATCTTTCCATAATTTACTTCCGGGAAAAATTTTTTCAATAAAATATAACAAAATAAAACATTCAGGATATGAAGAGCTATCAAGGATATAGGATAACCAGTAATACCTATTTTTTGTATGCCAATCCAAATAAAAAAAATCAAAACCATATTAAAGGCGACCTGGTAAGCAAAAGATTGCATGATTTTCTGCCCAGCCATAAATAATCTTGCTACAAAAGTATTTATAGCTAGCATAGGTAATAGTAACCCCAAATACTGCAAGAACAAAGATGTATAAACAACCCCCGATTTTTCAAATGCGCCATGCTCCAAAAGGAAAGAGGTAATCGAAGAAGAATAAAGAAAGAAAATGCTACTGATGGGAGTTAGAATAAATAACAAAATAGAAGTAGTAGATAGAAAAACCCTGTTGATTCCTGAAAACTGTTTTTTGGCATACAACTCATTGAATTTTATTCCCGAAACTGATGAAAACTGGTTCGTGATCAGGGTTGTGGGTATAGACGATAATTGTTGTGCAAAATTCAAAGAAGTAATAATACCCGTACTAAAGCCACTTAGAAAATACAATGGTGCATACGAACTGAGCGATGTAGTAATGTTTCCAGCCTGTGCAAAAGCAATATTCTTCCATATTCGTTTATCAATTTGTAATCGTTTAAATCGGAATTGCCACTGTAGCTTTTTCTTCATCAGGATTACCAGGATAATAAAATTAATCACATAGGATATAATTAATCCCATTAATAGGCTGAATATGCCCAGTACACTATGAAAAAAAAATAAAAATAAAATGGAAAAAACCCCATTTATAATTCCTGCGACCATAGGTATAGAAAAGAATTTGTGCGATGTTAAAATGTCTGTTAAAAGATTTACTGTTGGAATGAGCAGGATTAATGGAGTAGCTAACAATAAAATAGCAGATTCATTTTGTAAGGACTGCTCGGGGAAATCTGAAATGATTGTAAATGCTTTAACCGGGTTTAAAAAAAGAATTGCACAAATGAATACGGTTAACAGGATATAGAGATAAAAAAAATAATTTAAAAACTGCATTGCCGGTAATTCTCCGTGCTGAATCCGTAACCGCATCGATTCAGGAATTAGCACAGAGGCATTCAGGCTGGTAATAAAAGCGGAGAAAATTATTATGGTATTGTATGCATAAAAATAAATATCGGTTTTGATCTGTGTTCCGAAATAATATGCTACAAGGATACTGCTTAAAAAAACTAACCCTTTATTTATTACATTATATAAGGTTGAAATGGCTATACCTTTTTTATATGACTCAGCTTTAAAAGTCATTGTATTTTACTAAAGAAACGATTAACTGTTTGGTGGAAGATATAATTGCTGCAAAAATAATGGACAAACTTCCATTTGGGATTATTATTCTTTTTCATTAAACAGTATTGATGACATAGTATTTTCTAATTATACCACCTTTGCCAACCAATGAGGAAATATATTCAAGCGATATCGCAATTGGAAGCAGCAATAAAATACAGGCAATAAGTGAGAATCTCTTTTTGTTTTTGAGTTCATAGATTATGTTTTTTTTATAGCCAAATCGTTTTAAAAGACTGTCTGTCATTCCGAGTACCCCGAGGTGTAAAGAGAAAAAGCTTTTCTTAACCTGAGATAATCCTATTTCATGACAAAATATATCGAGTCTTTCTGAAGTAAAATGACTTAAATGGCGTGGAACATCCAGGTGCATCCATTTATCCTTTGCGATAGAGGATTGAAGGCTTTTGAAATTTGGCACCTCAATGACAATCAGTGCATCTTTTTTAAGATTATGTTTTATTAATTCTTTAAGTAATTGTTTGGGGTGAGGTAGGTGTTCTAGCACATGAAATAAGGTGAGCACATCAAAATGAATATTGAAAATATTTCCAGTTGAATAAATCTCAGTATTTACGTCAAGTCCATATACTTTTTTTGCATAACTAGCTCTTTCGGGTGAAGTTTCTACGCATTTAATCTGCCATCCCTTTTCTTTTGCAAGGCTTCCAAATTTCCCTTTCCCGCTTCCAAAGTCAAGCAAACATCCTTTTTGGGGTTTAAGTGAGGTTATTTTATTTATAACCCTACCATATTCTCTATTGAGAATTTTGTCAAATGCCGAGCCTCGGTTTTCAACTACTTTATATACCTCATCATTGTATAATTTATCTGTTTCAATTTCTTTATGGAGAAATGTATAAAAATGACCACAATTGCCACATTTTACAATATCCGCAGACGTATATTGAGGTATTTGTTTGTAGACAATAGTTTTGTCTTCAGCATTACAAAGGGGACAGCATATATTCATAGGTATTTCTTTTGCCCAGTTTTAATTATGCTTTGCATGAATTTGTGAGCAGTTTTATGCCAAGTGAATTGGGATGCTCTTGCGAGGCCTGCTTTTTTTTTCTCTACATATAGAGCTTCGTTCTCTATTAGGCCATTTATTGCACTCGCAACACTTTTCGGATTCTTAGGGTCGATGTAAACGGCGGCGTCGCCACACACTTCCGGAAGCGAAGTTGTATTGGAGACGATAACAGGTATCCCGGAAGCCATTGCTTCAAGTGGTGGAAGCCCAAATCCTTCTGCAAAGGAAGGGAAACAAAATATATATGACAAAGCATAGATTGCTACCAACTCAGAATTCGTTATACTTCCAGTAAAAATTATCCGGTCTTTTATTTTCTTATTTAACAACAATTTTTTTAAATCGGGGGTCTTCCAATCTGGCTCGCCTACAATTACAAGCTTTATATTTTGATCATTTAATAATGGAATTGTTTTCAAAAGTATTTCTATATTTTTTCTCTCATTAAGCCTGCCAACGTACAATAGGAATTGATCGGGAAGCTTAAATTTCCCTTTCACCATTTTAAGTAAATTACTATTTAATTTATCGGAGGGCATAAATTCTTCATTTACGCCAAGTGGAATAATATCTATACGTTCCATATTATGCACATACCTGTGCTTTGTCAGGTCATTTGCTACGGATTTTGCTGTTACGATAATGCGATCAGCTTTTTTAGTTAACCATGATAATGGAAAAAAATATAGCTTTTCTTTCCATGTAAAAAAATGAGAAAAGTCGTGAAAAAGAACATCATATATAATAACGATGGATGGAATATTTTTTCTGAAAGCAGGAAATGTCTGGAAGACTATTATATCGGGTTTCAACTTGTGCTGAAAATATGGTAAGATAAATACATTTGAAATCATATTGTTCTTTGCCCATACGTATTCCAGAGTTATATTCTCTCCGGAAAAAGGGAAGTCTTTCTCCTTGTCTTTTTTATCAAGAAATATAATCCAGTGATGCTCGGGGTACAATTTGAATAATTGTGGCAGTAAATTGTGTAATACCGTACGGCCGCTTATCGGCCCTGTAAAATACCATTTCGCATCAATTGCAATTCTCATTCTAAGGAGTTTTTTTACATGTTTTTAGAAAAATGTTCTCATAATCGTCAACAATTTTCTTCCAGTTATAAATAGTTTTAATTTTTTCAATATTATTTTGAGCATGCTGTGAATTCACATCCTGCTGAAAAGGTTGAATAATAATTTTTTTCACTTCATGAACATTTGAAAAAAACTCAGCATCATCGCCCAAAATAGCTTTATTAAAAACATTGTCATGTGCCGCAATATTGCATCTACAAGCCATAGCTTCTAATAAAGACGGATTAGTACCACCAACAGAATGGCCGTGGAAATATAAAGCAGAGAAATGTCTCAGTGAATTTATCAAGGCAGTGTCATAAATACTACCTTGGAATCGAACGGAAGCAAAAGCATATTTCTTAAAAAGAAAACGCCCATATTTATTTTGCGTATTCCCAACTATGATTAAAGGATAATTACAGCCAGATTCGAGGTAGCCACGGATTATCATTTCAATATTGTTTTCAGGCTCCATCCTCGCTATCAGGAGATAATATTGATTTGCTTGTAAACTGAGATCTGCCAGGTATGAATCGGAAAAGCTTTCGGGAATATCAGCGCCATAAGGAATATACACTGCTTCTTTTTGATATTTTGTCTGAATGTAATCCTTAATGCCTATTGAATCAGCGATTAATAAATTTGCATGTTTGGCTGCAAGCCTCTCGGCCCATTGTAAAAATTTTTGTGTGAGTTTATTATATTTTTCCCTTTTCCATTCAAGGCCGTCCATATTTATAATATTGATCGCTTTTTTTGGCCAGAAGCGATACCAAATTGAACTACTGGTGTAGCCTAATTGTAATAAAATATCAAATCCTCTTTTTCGTGCATCTTGCAAACAATTGTAGTCGTAAATAAATTGTCCTGCGGTACCAATCTTATTTTCAGGATCATTGCAGTGAATGATCTGGACACCACTCCATGTAGATTCCTGGTACGGATGGGAGCTGGAATTATATACAAATACGATATGACCTTTTTCCACCAGTCCTTTTGCAAGATATTGGGCGAATTGCTCAAATCCTCCATAGGCATTAGGAATGCCACGAGTACCAAGAATACCAATGTTCATGAAGTTTTTAATTCAGTTCTGAGTGGAGGTTTGAAACCGCAAAATAAGGAGAAAAACACTTAAACCTTTTTATCCATGGGCAAAGCAAGGATGAAAGAATGTCTTATGATACTTTAAAAGAAGAATTTAAATTCATTCATAAGTTATCAATTTATTATTTTATAAAAACTCATGGGAAAAGTATGTATATGTAAGCACTTTAAACCAAATATCATTTACTTGGTCTGTGTCTATTGCAAACGATTGATAAACTAACGTCGGTTGAAATAATGTGATTAAAATTGACTGGCGCAACGTTTTAGTGTGTAGCATTGTCCTAGCAGTGGACTTGACGCAAATCAAGGTTTTAAGTATTTTTTATAAGATATACCACATTTAGGGTATAGGAAGAATTATGGAAACCAATAGCTTTGCTAATCCTATGTTTATTACCATTCTGAGCGTAAATATTACCATTCTGAGTGTAAAAAGCTAATGAAAAACTAATGATAGCCACAAACCAAATTGAATTAAACTCCTTTGTCGAGGTGGACGAGATGCCATTTCGAAGCTATATTGATAGCAAGAAATTTTTTTTCGTTTTAAAAAGGATATCTGACATTATACTTTCTACTACGATTATTGTTTTTTTATTAAGCTGGATCATACCTCTTATGGCTATTATTATAAAATTAAATTCAAGAGGTCCGGTCTTCTTTATTCAGAGGCGTGTTGGAAGGGGATTGAGAAGTTTTGGATGCATAAAATTCAGAACAATGGTTTTGAACTGTGAAGCCGATAAACGTTCTGCAAGTAATAATGATCAGCGGGTTACTTCTATCGGAAAATTTCTTCGTAAAACCAGTTTAGATGAACTACCTCAATTTATCAATGTTTTGCTTGGCGATATGAGTATTGTTGGACCCAGGCCACACATGTATGCTGATTGTAATAGATTTTCCGAATATATTCAGGATTATAAATTTCGTAGCCTGGTGAAACCAGGTATAACCGGTTTAGCTCAAGTGAAAGGCTTTCGTGGACCAGCAGAAGATTCCTATAATATCGTCACCAGGTTTTATTATGATTCTGTCTATATTCAAAAGATGAACTTTCACCTTGATATAAATATTTTACTCAATACTATTTTCCAGGTCTTCACTATAATTTTTTTTAAGCGTATTATTAAAAAAGGAAAGGCAAAAAATATTAATTCGGACTCTTCCAAAATTGCCGCTTGAGCTCTTGTTGAACATAGAACGACTAAACCTGATTACCTTTTTTCAGTACAACTCTTTCGTTTAAGCGGCGTATTATTTTTTTGTAGATTAACAATGCTGAAATAGCAGAAATTATTCCAATAAACATCCCTCCAAGAAGATCAGTGGGAAAATGCTGAGCAAGATAAACCCTGGAATAAGCGGCTATTAAAGCAAGTAATGGGAGTGCGATAGACCAGGCTTTTTTATTAATCATATGTGACATGATTAATGCCATAGTAAACGCTGTTGTTGTATGACCGGAAGGAAAACTGTGTAATCTTCTCATCTCAACTCCGGCAATCTGGTGTACAGGAAAACTTTCAGATAAATAACTAATCGGTCTCAATTCTTCTGGATAAACAACACGTTTTAAAAACTGGGCTAATAAGGTTGAAATGATAGCTCCGGCCAGAACTGCTATAAAATATTTTCTTTTGAAGAAAAAACAGAAGAGCCCTAAAGGCACCCACATTACCCCATCTCCATAATGAGTGAAGTATTTAAAAAACTGGTCGGCGATATCGTTATGATTGCCGTTAATAAGTTGAAACGACCCGTTTTTCCCAAGTATAAGAATTAATACACCCGTGCCAATGGCAATCATGATGGCTAAAATAAATGCAATACCGAAATTATTTGCCGGTCTTTCCTGGAGCAAGGATAGAATTTTTACAAAAGTAATGCGAGTTTATCAGCTCTCATAATGTGACACCAGCTAGCTCAAGACTTTTCTTTTTAAGCTTCCTTGTCTCTATATCTTCAATAATGGGTTCTGGTCCGAGTATAAGTGATACATTATCTTCCTTCCACCATCTTGAATTCTTTAATTCTGAAAACGGCAATACTCCGATCAGGTAATTCCGGTTTAAGTCCGCATGCCACTCTTCGATCCATTCAAATTTTTCTTTTGGGATAAAGGCATTATTATCAAAACTAATATAGACTTTCAAATAAAAATCTTCGGTTAAACGATTGGGTTGATGATGGTAGAGCTTTTTATATTCATAATGATAATCGTAACGCAGAGCAGAAATATCACTTAACACGGCAGAACCTGTTGGGAAGCTGCCGGCGCCTTTGCCGTAAAAAAATTGTTTATCGGAAAAGCCACTTTCGATCACGACACCGTTGTATTCGTTTTTTACAAAAGCAAGCTGGTCATGTTGATAAACAAATTGCGGTAAAACAAAAGCAGCCACATCGCCATTATTAAGTTTTTTGGCTTGGGCTACTAATTTTATTTCATAATGTTTTTCTCTTGCCACCACTGCATCATTTTGATTGATGTTTTGTATTCCTGTGAAAACAATATTCTCAGGCCGCTCCACGATCCCATAAGAGTGATTTAACAGGATGGTCCATTTATTCAATGCATCATAGCCTTCTACATCCAGCGTGGGATCAGTTTCGGCAAAACCAGATTGCTGCGCCAGTAATAAAGCTTGTTTGAATTCCAATTTGTCTTCAAACATTTTGGTGAGAATAAAATTCGTGGTGCCGTTTGCAATTGCTTTTACCGATTGTACCAGGTCATTGTCATAATATTCTTCGAGATTCCTGATAATAGGTATTGAGGCGCAGGCAGCTGCTTCATATAAAAGAGAAAGATTGGTTTGTTTTTGCAGTCCTAAAAGTTCTGGCATATTTTCAGCCAGCATCTTTTTACTAGAGCTTACAACATCTTTGCCATTTTTTAGCGCAGTAGTTACGATTTCAAATGCAGCTTCCGTTTCGTTGATCACTTCCACAATCACATTTATTTCGGGATCAAAAAGCAATTCATTTCTGTCGGTCGTAAATAATTCTGTCGGTGCATTTCTTTTTTTATCCCCATGCTTGACACATATTTTCTTTATTGTAGCTTTTAATGAAGGAGTTTGGTTCAGGATATGGTAAAGCCCTTCGCCAACTACGCCAAAGCCGAATAAGCCAATCGTAAGATTCTTGTGATAACTCATTTTCCAGTTTTTATAAATTAAATATGATGGTCATGAATATTACTAAAACAAAAAAGCTCACCCGATTAGTCAGGTGAGCTTTGAATATTTTGAAAATTATTTTAAGCTTGAACACTGACTTATCTATCCCCATTTTTTCGGGGTGGAATTGGCACCTTTCCCTTCGCATTGCACAGGTTTTATTTGTCATCCTGAGCGAAACGAAGAATAGGTTGTCAAGGCTTCATCGGGCCATATCCCTCAGCCTTTCTTGATAAGCATCCTTATGTAATATTTAAGAACTGGCGCAAAGATAACCTTGAATACAGGAAGTTCCAAAAATCAAATTACAAGCCCCATTTTTTGCAAACAGTTGTTTGAAAGTAAACACTCCGGAGCATTATTGTTGCTATCTTCGTTACCCTTTTAACTATGGCAAAATCAAGGGATAACGGGATCACTGTTGAAGAAATAAATCATGAGGCTATTGAAGTGCACGGAGCGAGAGTGCATAATCTCAAGAACATTGATATCTCAATTCCTAAAAATAAGTTGGTTGTTATTACCGGGATTAGTGGCAGTGGAAAATCATCCCTTGCCTTTGATACCATTTACGCAGAAGGCCAGCGCCGATATATGGAAACCTTTGGTGCATATGCACGACAATTTATCGGCGATATGGAACGGCCTGACGTAGATAAGATCACAGGGCTTTCTCCCGTTATTTCTATTGAACAAAAAACTACAAACAAAAATCCACGTTCAACAGTAGGTACAGTTACCGAAATATATGATTTTTTGAGACTATTATTTGCAAGAGTAGGAGAAGCTTATTCGTACAACACAGGTAAGCCCATGGTAAAATGGAGCGAAGAAGAAATTGTAGAGAATATTTTTAAAAAATATAAAAGCAAAAAGATATCACTCCTTGCCCCGTTAGTGAGAGGAAGAAAAGGCCATTACCGTGAATTGTTTGAAGATGTTCGCAAAAAAGGTTATTTAAAAGTTAGAGTTGATGGAGAAGTGAAAGACCTGGTTCCGAAAATGCAGGTCGATCGTTATAAGATACATGACATAGAATTAGTAGTTGATCGTTTACAAGTAACTGATGATCTAAAAGCAAGATTAAGTCAAAGTGTACAGCAAACTTTGAAGCTTGGAAAGGACCTGATGTTTTTATTAGTAGAAGAAAAGCAGCTTGTACAATATAGTAAGCAACTTATGTGTGAAGACACAGGTATTAGTTATGAAGAGCCATCGCCTAATTCATTTTCTTTTAACTCGCCTTATGGCGCCTGCCCAACCTGCAAAG
>Ga0207641_10003416_pt1 | contig 14071 bp, 13 predicted proteins | sample KBSSwiS62_FD_184306 | JGI IMG/M metagenome (GOLD analysis project Ga0207641, IMG submission 184306) | Switchgrass rhizosphere microbial communities from Kellogg Biological Station, Michigan, USA - KBS Switchgrass S6-2 (SPAdes) (version 2) | ecosystem: Host-associated > Plants > Roots >... | reverse complement strand
GGGACCGAACAATGGGTACTTGGAGATCCAGTCAACGGCCTTGGCTGCGACCAGGTTGTCGGTCGGACGCAGAGCGGTGTCGTTGCAATTCACAGCCAGATTCGCGTCCTGCAGGTTCGAGTAATGTTCAGTTTCCAGATTCCGCTCGTTGTATTGATCGGCCAGCGCGAACAACTTTTCGGAGTCACCGTTGCGACCGGCGATCAGCGCGGCGCCGAGAGCCGGCCACTGCGAGGAGTCATACAGCGCGGCAACCACCGCGAGCGTGACGATGCCGCCCGTCGCCTTGCGCGTCTCACCAGTGCGTTGGGACTGGATCGGGTTCCGGTTCGCCGCCTTGACCAGGGCCATCACGGCGGGGCGGGGGCTACCGAGCGCGGCACATGCTGCCCGTCGCTGGCAATCGGCGGCGAACTGACTGAACGCATCCTCGAAAGCCTTCGCCTGTCCTTCGATGATCGTCGCTTCGTCGGACACGGGGTCGACGGCACCGTCAAGGACGGCCGCACGGACCGTTTTTGGGAATTGATGAGCGTAGGCAGCGCCGAGGCGGGTTCCGTAGGAAAAGCCGAGGTAGTTCAGCTTGTCCTCGCCGAGTGCGGACCGGATCTCGTCCATGTCGTGGGCTGACTCTTCGGTGTTGTAATGCCCCAGCGAAGCGCCGTACTTCGCGACGCAGCCATTGGCAACCCGCGCGGATGTCGCCTTGGCCACCGCACGGCCAGCCGGTGTCCGGACGTCCGGGTCCAAGGCGGCCAGCTGGTCCTTCTCGCGGTCACTGATACAGGTCAGCGGGGTTGACAGCCCAACGCCGCGAGGATCGAAGCCGATCAGGTCGAAGTGGTCGAAGATGTCATCGCTCAGACCGTTGACCAGTCCCGCCGCCAGATTGACTCCCGATGCGCCCGGGCCGCCCGGGTTGACCAGCAGTGACCCCACGCGATCAGCCGAATTTCGCTTGTTCGAATGCACCTTGACCACGAACAGCGTCACCTGGGTTCCGGCCGGCTTGGCGTAGTCCAACGGAACGGACAGCTTGCCGCAGGTGAATGACATCTCCCGGGCGCGTGAGGTGTTGATCGCTTGCCGGAATTGATCATTGCAATCGGACAGGACCAGCGATGGCCGGGTCGGTGATGGCGAGGCTGACGGCGTGGTTAGCACAGAACTGGCGGCGGACCGCGTCGTCGGTGTGGTGGGGGGTACCGGGGGTTGGGCTGAGTTGGTCTTGGAACATGCGGCGAGCCCGCAGATCACCGCGAGGATCAAGACGATGATCGGCAGCGGTCGGGTCAATCGGGGGAGCAACACTTGCCGAAGGCTACCGGCCACTCCTGAGAGCCGTGGCCGACAAGGAGGTTGGTCGCTGAAAGCCGGTGGTGGAAACTGGACGGGTGAAACTTCCCGTGATGCCTCCGGTGTCGCCGATGTTGGCCAAGCCGGTGAGTGCCATCCCGCCCGGCCAGCTTTATGAGCCCAAGTGGGACGGATTCCGCTCGATCATTTTCCGCGATGGCGATGAAGTCGAGATCGGCAGTCGCAACGAGAAGCCGATGACCCGTTACTTCCCCGAAGTGGTGGCGGCCGTCCTGGCGAGCTTCCCGTCCCAGGCGGTAATCGATGGCGAGATCATCGTGGCCAACCTGGAAGGAAACACGCTGGACTTCGAGGCGCTGCAGCAACGCATCCACCCGGCCGAGAGTCGAGTGCGGTTGTTATCGACGACGACCCCAGCCAGCTTCGTCGCCTTCGATATATTGGCGATCGGGTCCGATGACTTGATGTCGGTGCCACTGGCTGATCGACGGCTGGCCTTGCAGGATGCGCTGGCCAACCCAGGCAACGGTATTCACGTCACTCCGGCCACGCGCGATGTCGATGAGGCGAAGCGGTGGTTCGATGAATTCGAGGGGGCCGGCCTGGATGGCCTGATCGCCAAGAAGCTCGATCTCCATTATCAGCCGGACAAACGGGTGATGAGCAAGATCAAACACGAACGCACTGCTGATTGCGTCGTTGCGGGCTACCGGGTGCACAAGTCCGGACCGGGCACAATCGGTTCGCTGCTGCTCGGACTGTTTGACGAGCGCGGTGTGCTGGCATCGGTCGGGGTGATCGGTGCTTTCCCGATGGCCACCCGCAAGCGCCTGTACGAGGAGTTGCAGCCACTGGTGACCACATTCGACGGTCATCCGTGGAACTGGGCCGCCCACGAGGACGGCGAGCGCACGCCTCGTAAGAACGAGACGAGCCGATGGAACGCGGGCAAGGATCTTTCCTTCGTCCCGCTACGGCCCGAGCGTGTCGTCGAGGTGCGATACGACTACATGGAAGGGGTCCGGTTCCGGCACACCGCTCAGTTCGTCCGCTGCGTCCGGATCGCGACCCGGAGTCGTGCAACTACGAGCAATTGGAACGTCCGGTCCGTTTTGACTTGGCGGATGTGCTCTCCTGATCAGCCAGATACGTAAAACGCGTGGTGGGCCACGAACCAAAAGATCACGGAATCGGTAGCGATGTGAGAGGCGACACTCGCGATTAGTCCGTACCAACGCCAGATCCCGTAGATGACTGCCGAATAGGTCGCGCGAGTGGCATTCGACGCGATCAGGAGCAGCAGCGAATGTGCGTCGGCAGGTTCCGGATCCAGCCAGGTCTCGGCGTCGGGCAATACTTGTGCCACCTGAGTTATACGAGTTGGATCTAGATCGAGGAGCCGAACGCTCAGGTCGTCACCGGAGTCGCTTGCAAATCTCGCAGAAGCTTCTTCAGCCACTGCTGACACTCTGCGACGTAGACGTCCCAGTTCATAGGTTGACCTATGCGATCCGGCACGTGGCATCAAAGAACCACGTGGCATCAAAGAACCACGTGGCATCAAAGAACAAGGTGTCCCTGCCGTGCTGAGACAGGTCTGACCCTAGACAGCGGGATCGTCCCGGGTATGGCTTTTCGACCGCGAATCCGCGATTCCATCCGGAGGCTTGCGAAGACATCCGGTCAAGCTGGTGCTACGGATGCTTTCCGACGGCGGATCCGACGAGGTAGCGGCAGAAGAGGGCGTCGTCTTCGCTCAGCAGACCAGCCAGCGTGAGTGTTGGCTGCTCGCCCTCCCACTGCTCGCCAGCCACGATTCGTGGGGCGCCGGGTCCGACGAGCATCGGCGAGATGCTCAGGCACAGTTCGGTGACCACGCCGGCCGCGACGGCGGAGCCGAACAGGCGCGGGCCGCCCTCGCACAGGATCCGTCGATAACCGATGTCGAGGAGATGACGAATAGCCGCCGCCAGGTCCACGCCACCGTTGCCGTCGGCTGGCGCCTCGAGCAGCTGGACCGCCGCGTCACTTCCGGCGAGATCGATGACATCGTTGCGAGCCGAGATCGGTGCCGCCGAGCCGGTGATGATCATCGTCGGGGCGTCGGGGCGCGCTCGCCGATACAGTTCAGAATCCAGGTTCAGGTTCAGGCTGCTGGACAGGACGGCAATCGCCGGCGCCGGCTGGAAGCCATAACGCTGCCTGATCTGGGTGCGTTCCGGCGACGGACTCGCCGGTCGGTAGCCCTCGGCTTGAGCGGTCGCGGCGCCGACGACGATGACGTCGGCCAGGTCGCGTAATGCCGCGAACACTGCGTTATCGCCGGGTGTTTGCAGGCCGCGCGACAAGCCGCCGGCGGTGGCGCCGCCGTCGGCACTGCTGATGAAGTTCACTCGCATGCCCGTGCGATCAGCCCACCCCGCGGCGTAATGGGCGTGAACGTCGACGGGCGCCGCGGCCTGGGACCGAGGATCGGACAGCTGCTCCGGAATCAGTACTCGCATAACTCCCATCTCAGCACAGGGGCAGTTGGCACTAAGGTGCAGGCATGGGTCGAGAATCGGGTTCCGGGTCATTGCGGGACGCACTTCGTGTAGCTGACGGTCCGGTCAATCTGCTGGGCTACGACACCAATGCCAAGCCACTGGCCCCGGGCGGCAAGTCCAAGACTCGGGCCGAGCTCACGGCTACCGCACCGGAGCTGGCCAACCTGCAGGAGCGCCTGTACGCCAATGGCGCCAGCGGAGACCACCGCCGGGTTCTGCTGCTGTTGCAGGGCATGGATACCTCGGGCAAGGACGGCGCGGTCACCCACGTCGTGGGCCTGGTGGGCCCGGCCGGAGTCAGCATCAAAACGTTCAGGAAGCCCACACCCGAGGAGGCCGCGCACCACTTTCTGTGGCGCATCCGACGCGCCCTGCCGGCACCCGGCATGATCGGGGTCTTCAACCGTTCGCATTACGAGGACGTGGTGATCACACGCGTTCACGAATGGATCGACGAGCCGACCTGGAACGAGCGCATCGAGCAGATCAACACCTTCGAGCAGCAGCTGCTCGACAGCGGGACGAGTCTGATCAAGTGCTTCCTGCATATCAGCTACGCCGAGCAGCGGCGCCGGTTACTGGCTCGTCTGGACGACAAGACGAAGTTGTGGAAGTTCAATCCGGGCGATATCGATGAGCGAGCCTATTGGTCGGACTACCAGTCGATGTACTCCACTGTGATCTCCCGAACCTCTACCGCCGATGCCCCCTGGTACGTCGTCCCCGGTGACTCCAAGTGGTATCGGAACTGGGCCGTTGGCCAGCTGCTGGTCGAGGCCCTGCAGGACATGGACTTGAAGTACCCGCCGGCCGACTTCGACATCGAGGCCTGCCGGGCCCGACTGCAACCCCCTTACTAGACGGTCAGACGCCGGCTGAACAGCCGTTACACTGGGCGGACTGGAGGGGAGTAACCCCACCGATCACGCGATTGCCTCGTCATCACGAGGTGGCTCGAGCAGGGCCGCCTCCGGGGCGTCGGTCCGATCTACTCGGACGGGTGAGACCTCCGGCAGTGGCAGGGGCATCCGGCCCCGGCCAGACGACCTGCCGGAGGATGCACCGTGCACGTAACCCCCTTGGTCTGGGCGATCACGCTCATCGTTGCCGTCGGCTTTTTGATTGTGGACGTCTTCGTGATCGGCCGGCGGCCCCACGAACCTTCGATGCGTGAATCGGCCACCCATCTGGCCTTTTTCGTCGCCGCCGCGATCGCCTTCGGGCTCGGCGTCCTGCTGGTGAGCGGAAGCCAGTACGGCACCGAATTCTTCGCGGGATGGCTGACCGAATACTCGCTGTCGGTGGACAACCTGTTCGTCTTCCTGATCATCATGACCAAGCTGTCCGTCCCCAGAAAATTGCAGCAGTCCGCTTTGCTGATCGGTATCGTGCTGGCCTTGATCCTGCGAGGGATCTTTATCGCGGTGGGGGCCGCCGCGATCAACACGTTCAGCTGGGTCTTCTACCTGTTTGGTGCCTTCCTCGTGTACACCGCGCTCAGACTGGCCACCGAGGGCGAGAGTCACGACGACGATTACCAAGAGGGTCGTCTGGTTCGCCTGCTCCGGCGCCGCCTGCCCTCGACTACCGAGTGGGACGGCTCCCGGGTGACCACCAAGATCAACGGACAGCGGTTGTTGACTCCGATGGCCATCGTCATCGTCGCGTTGGGCACGACCGACCTGCTGTTCGCCCTCGATTCGATACCGGCCATCTACGGCCTGACGTCCGAGCCGTACCTGGTGCTGACCGCGAACCTGTTTGCCCTGATGGGGCTGCGTCAGCTGTACTTCCTGATCGGCGGGTTGCTGAAGAAGCTGGTCTATCTGAGCCTGGGTTTGTCGGTCCTGCTCGGCTTCATCGGACTAAAGCTGGTCCTGCACGCTTTGCACGAGAACACCCTGCCGTTCATCAACGGCGGTGAACACGTGAGGTGGGCCCCCGATATCCCGATCTGGCTGTCGCTGGTCGTGATTCTGGGCGTCCTGGCCGTGACCACGGTGGCCAGCCTCCTCCGGACGCGGGGGCCCGCCCGGACCGAGGTGTAGTTGTCGGAGCCGCGCCGTACCGTGGTTGGCATGCGCGTGGTCAGTGAATTGGTCCCCAGTACCGGGACTTTCGAGGTAGTCAGCGAGTACGAGCCAGCGGGTGACCAGCCGGCGGCGATCGAGCAACTGGAGAAGCAGCTCCGGGCGGGCGAGAAGGATGTCGTGCTGCTCGGCGCGACTGGGACCGGTAAGTCGGCGACTACGGCCTGGCTCATCGAGCGGCTGCAGCGGCCGACCCTGGTGATGGCTCCGAACAAGACCCTGGCGGCCCAGCTGGCCAATGAGTTGCGCGAGATGCTGCCCAACAACGCGGTGGAGTACTTCGTCAGCTATTACGACTACTACCAGCCTGAGGCCTACGTGCCGCAGACCGATACGTACATCGAGAAGGACTCGGCGATCAACTCCGAAGTCGAGCGGCTCCGGCATTCGGCCACGATGTCGCTGCTGACCCGCCGCGACGTCGTCGTGGTCGCCACCGTGTCCTGCATCTACGGTCTGGGCACGCCGCAGGCCTATGTCGATCGCGCGTTGAGATTACGGGTCGGGCAGCAGATCGAGCGTGACCAGATCGCTCGTCATCTGGTCGGGGTTCAGTACGCTCGCAATGATCTCGCCTTCTCCCGAGGAACCTTCCGGGTGCGCGGCGACACGGTCGAGATCTTCCCGGTCTATGAGGAACTGGCGATCCGGGTCGAGATGTTCGGTGACGACATCGAACGCCTGTACTACCTGCATCCGCTGACCGGTGAGGTCATGCGTGAGGTTGAAGAGGTCTTTGTCTTTCCAGCGACGCACTACGCGGCCGGTCCCGAACGGATGGAGAAGGCGATCAACGGCATCGAAGCCGAGCTGGCCGACCGTCTGAACGAGCTGGAGGGCCAGAACAAGCTGCTGGAAGCACAACGTTTGCGGATGCGCACCACCTATGACATCGAGATGATGCGCCAGGTCGGGTTTTGCTCAGGTATCGAGAACTACTCCATGCACATTGACGGTCGTAGCCGGGGCAGTGCTCCCAACTGCTTGCTGGATTACTTCCCGGACGACTTCCTGCTGGTAATCGATGAATCTCACGTGACCGTGCCACAGACCGGCGGCATGTACGAAGGTGACATGTCACGTAAGCGGACCTTGGTCGATCACGGCTTTCGGTTGCCCAGTGCGATGGACAATCGTCCGCTGAAGTTCGAGGAATTCGTCGAACGCATCGGCCAGACGGTGTATCTGTCGGCTACTCCGGGCAGCTACGAGCTGGGCCGGAGGAAGGGCGACGTCGTCCAGCAGGTCATCCGGCCGACCGGTCTGGTTGACCCCGAGGTGATCGTGAAGCCCACGAAGGGTCAGATCGATGATCTCGTGCATGAGATTCGTACCCGGGCCGACAGGAACGAGCGAGTGCTGGTCACCACCCTGACCAAGAAGATGTCGGAAGACCTGACGGACTATTTGCTGGAGCTCGGCGTTCGTGTGCGGTACCTGCACTCCGAGGTGGATACATTGCGCCGCGTCGAGCTCCTTCGTGAGCTACGGATGGGCGAATACGACGTGCTGGTCGGGATCAACCTGCTGCGTGAGGGGCTTGACCTGCCGGAGGTTTCGCTCGTCTCGATTCTGGACGCCGACAAGGAAGGCTTCCTTCGCAGCGGCACCTCGCTCATTCAGACGATCGGACGGGCAGCCCGCAACGTCTCCGGTCAGGTCCACATGTACGCCGACACGGTCACCAAGTCGATGGCCCAGGCCATTGATGAAACAAACCGACGTCGAGCGATCCAGGTGGCATACAACAAAGCCCATGGCATCGATCCGACCCCGCTGCGCAAGCGCATCGCCGACATCACCGACATGTTGGCCCGCGAAGCCGAGGACACCGAATCGTTGCTGGCCTCTCCGGTGGGTGGCTCGGGTCGTTCACAGTCTCGCGGTAAGTCCCCGACCCCGGGACGTGGTGGCCGCGGAACACCGTCCGGTGGCGTCATCGGGGTCGGTTCCCATGCCGACGGCAAGCTTGACGTTTCGACGATGCCTCGCGCCGAGCTGGCTGATCTGATTCAACAGCTCAATACCCAGATGCTGGGTGCGGCTCGCGACCTTCAGTTCGAAGTCGCGGCCCGGTTGCGCGACGAGATCCAGGAGCTCAAGAAGGAGCTTCGCGGTATGGACGTCGCCGGCGTCCATTGAGCTCTTATCCGTGGTGGGCGAGGCCTGTGGAACCCGGTGCGCCACAATTGCCTACGGTCGACGAACCCGCCGACTGGTTCGTCGGGATGGCCGGTCCGGAAGGAAACGACTTCTGTCTGCCTTAGCAGGTCGATCAGCACGGCGGGGCAAGGGTCTTCTAATTGCTATCGCGATCCTGCTCGCGTTCCTGCCTGTCCTCGATCGGGTGGGGGTGGTCCTCGCCCAGTCGGTGGCCGCCGGCGCGGTTCAACGCCATTACAAGCTCGATCGCAAACCGAGCGTGCGGGTACACGGATTTCCGTTCCTGACCCAGGTCATCAGCCGGCACTATGACGACGTCGGCTTTGCCGCGCACGATCTCAGCGTCGGCAGCGGTGACCGCATGGTCGACGTTCAGGACGTGAACGCACGATTTTCCGACATCCACACCACGGGAAACTTCTCTTCAGCGCGGGCTGAGAAGGCCTCAGGGACCGCTCTGATCGGCTATGCGGCGCTCGGTCGGATCCTGGGCGGCACCGTCACCTACGCCGGTCCCGGTGCGGACGGCAAAGGCCGCATCACGGCCAGCCGGACGGTCACAGCTCTTGGCCAGAGCGTCACCGGGAAGGTCACCTGCGGAATCACGGTCGCGAGCCCGACCTCGATCGGCTTCACCAAACCGACGGTCGACCTGGCCGGCGCCAATGTTCCGCCGGCCATCACCGATGCGCTCGCATCCACCTTTCAACTTCCGCTCGATCTCAGCGGGATTCCCGGTGAGCTACGGCTGGAATCGCTGACATTGGCAGCTGACGGAGTGCATCTGGCCGCCTCGGGAATCAACGTCCAGCTCCGCCAACCCTAGCCAGTCGCAGGCCTAGCGCCGAGACGACCGATGGCCAACGCCCCTAGCCGATTTCCGTTGGCGACGGCCTCATTGATCTCGGCATCCTGCAGCAATGCCGACAGCATCCCGGCTGCGAACGCATCGCCGGCTCCGGTCGAGTCGAGGATCTCGGTGGGCTGAGCGGCCACCCGCGCGACCTGATTGCCACGAGCCCACACTGCGCCCTGCCCACCACACTTGATCACCACCGTCGCGAATCGCTCGACCAGCTGTGCGGCCGCCAGTTCGGGATCTCGCCGTCCGGTCAACACCTGGGCTTCCGCCTCGTTGGCCAGCAGCAGCGCGTCGGCCGGCACGAGTGACAAGAAGGTTTTCGCCCCCATTCGCTGTAACGGACCAGCCGAGGACACGTCGACCGACACCGGTACACCGGCATCGGTGGCTTGGTGCAGAGCCGCTCGGGCGGCGGCTCGCGAGCGGTCGCGCATCAGCGTGTAACCGGACAGATGACATCGCTGCCCTCGTCGCAGGTCCAGGCTGGCCGCTTGGTCCAGACTCAAATGCAGGTTGGCTCCGGCCGACGGAATCATCGTTCGCTCGCCATCGGGGGACAGCAGCACGATGCAGACGCCGGTTGGTTCGTCCGCATCGATGACGACGTCGGTCTGTACCCCACCAGCTTGGAGTTCAGCTATGGCCAGTCGGCCAAACGTGTCGTCACCGACCCGCCCGACGAACCGCGGTGGCGTGGTCAAGGCAGCTTCGCGCGCCAGCCAGGCGGCGGTGTTGGCGGCCGAACCCCCGGAGAAAACCGTTATGGTGGCGGGCGAATCGGAACCATGCCGGATCTCGCCTGGCGACTCATCGAGGCGAGCCAGCACGTCGATCATCACATCGCCTATGCAGACGACCTGACCGGTCATGCTTCGGCTGCGTAAGCCGCCGCGATCTCGCCTGCGACGCGGGCGTTGTTGAGCACCAGGTCGATGTTGGCGGTGAGAGATGCGCCTCCGGTGGCTCGATGAAAGTATTCGAGCAGGTACGGCGTGACCAGCTTGCCGGTAACTCCGTTGCGAGCCAAAGCATCGAGCCCTTCGGCCAAAACCCGATCGTGTACCGTCCGATCCAGTTCAGAATCGGACGGGATCGGGTTGGCGATAACGAGGCCGAAGATGTCAGTGCCGAGTGCCTCTCGGCTGCGCAGGACGTCGGCGACCTGCTGTGCGGTGTCCACGCGCCAGTCCAGCGAATAGCCGGAGTCAGTCAGGTAAAAGCCGGGAAACCGACTGGTTCGGTAGCCGATCACCGCCACATTCAAGGTCTCCAGACGTTCCAGGGTGGCTCCGACATCGAGAATTGATTTGACGCCGGCACACACCACGGCGATCGGCGTCCGCGACAGCGTGGTGAGGTCGGCTGACTCGTCCCAGGAGTCCCGGGCTTGCCGATGGACTCCACCCAACCCGCCGGTGGCGAACACCCGAATGCCGGCGCGGGCCGCCACATGAGCGGTGGATGCCACAGTCGTGGCACCCAGTCCGCCCCGCGCGGCCACCGTGGCCAGATCGCGAACGCTCACCTTGTGCACTGCCGGCGATTCGGCGATCGCGGTCAGAGCATCGGGATCCAGACCGATCTGGACCTGGCCGTCGACAACTGCGATGGTTGCCGGTATCGCCCCGCCGTCGCGGACCGCCTGCTCGATCTCCCGCGCGATTCGCAGATTGTCCGGTCGGGGCAGGCCGTGGCTGATGATTGTGCTTTCCAGCGCCACGACGGGACGCTTATCGGCGATCGCCGATGCGACTTCCGGATGCACTCGCACAGGCTGAGTGTGCACGCGGTTCCCTCGATCCGGTAAAGATGGGCCTTGGCTCTGAGCACAGGTATCGACCACGTCACGATAACCAGCACGGTCTTTCAGGCCAGTCGTGACTTCTATGACTTGGTGATGTCCGCCGCCGGTTTGGCTTCGAACGTGGATCACGTCGATCCGGAGCAGGATGAGCGCGACGCCGATTCGGTGGCCGCGCTCGGCTATGGAGATCCGGTCCGAGTGCTGCTCGTAGCCGGTCGGGTGCCGACCACCGGCGCTCATGTCGCCCTGCGGGTCAGCGGCCGGCGCCAGGTGCAGCAGGCTTACCAGGCTGCCGTGGGTGCGGACCTGCGAGTCGTGCAGGCACCACGGGAGTGGGAGGCTGCGCAGCTCGGCTATTACGGGATCCAGATCGCCGATCCAGCCGGCAACCTGATCGAAATTCTGTCTCGTTGAGCGGCCCGCAACTGCGGTTGCGCCTTACAGGATGTCGACGAAATGCTCCACACGCGGTGGGTTGGCAAAGTGGGGGCCGATTCCGCTGCGCCAGATGGCGAAACGGTCCGAGTCCTGGAATTCCTTGTGGGCTTGGATCGACTCCCACTCGACCAGCAGTACGAAGCGGGTCGGCGTCTCGACGCCGTGGGTCATCCGCATGCTGATGAACCCTGGTGACTGTTCGAGTGCGGATCGGACCTGCCGGTACCCGGCGGCGAACGCCTCGTGGCTGTCCGGCACGACATCAATGAGCGCAACCTCCAAGACCATAGCGACCATCCTGGCAGACTAAAGATGATGAAACTCGGGCGGGTGATCAGTGGGGTAGCGGTTTCGGCTGCCCTCATCGCCGCTGCGTTGGTCGCGATTCAGCTCGGCCAAGGCAAGGGGACCGACCGTTCGCCGAGCCTCAGCCTGGTGGCCCCGGCTACTTCGAGCTTCGAATTTCCCTCGACTGTCAGCAGCTCGCCGGCCAAAGCGAGCCCGAAGCCGACGGTCAAGCCCACCAAGAAGCCGACGCCGACTCCGACGCCGAGCAAGAAGTCGTCCGCAGCGATGTCGGTGGCGCCCGCGAAGACCACGGCCAACCCGGTCCCAACGCAGGCGCCGGCGCCAGCCCGACTTCCGGTCGGCGGGTCGACTGCCGATGCCCAGCAGGTGATCACGGTGACCGCATCGAGTTGGGGAACGACCCGTGCTGTCGTACAGGCCTGGAACCGCAACGGCTCCGGCTGGGCCCAAACGGGGCCGTCGGTGTCGGCCTGGATCGGCGGAGCCGGCATGAGCACCAATGCGCGGGAAGGCTTCGACGGCACGCCGGTCGGCAGCTTTCCGGTCACCCAGGCGTTCGGTAATTACGCCAACCCCGGCACGTCCGTTCCGTACTTCCAGGCCGGGCCGAACGACTGGTGGGACGGGGACAGCCAAAGCAAGACGTACAACACCCATCAGCGATGCTCGTCCTGTCCGTTCCGGACCAGCGAGAGCGAGAATCTGCACGACATCGGTTGGGTCTACGGCTACGCCGTGGTCATCAACTACAACATGAACCCCGTGGTCGCCGGCAAGGGGAGCGCGTTCTTCCTGCACATCACCAACAACGAGCCAACGGGCGGCTGCGTAGCGATTCCGCAAGCCGATCTGGCCCGAATCATGCAGTGGCTGAACCCGGCCAAGCATCCGCGCATCATCATCGGCGTCAGCTGAAGCGCCGACGCAAGCCGCTGACGCTCTTGATCATCTGTAGGTTTTAGTTACTCTGACCCCCAAAACCTACAGATGATCAAGGATTTTTCGGGGCCGCTCAGGTGGTCGCGATTCAGCGATTCAGCGAGTCAGCGATTCCAACTCCACGCATACTTTCCGTCGTCCGCGGCGATGCCACCTTCGCCAATCTCGAGCGGACGGAAGGTGTCGACCATGACGGCCAGCTCGTCGAAATGGTCGACGCCGATGCTGGCCTCGTAGGCACCGGGCTGCGGGCCGTGGGAATGGCCGCCGGGGTGCAAAGACACCGATCCGGGGCCGATGCCCGAGCCCCGGCGCGCTTCGTAATCGCCGGCGCAGTAGAACATCACTTCGTCGGAGTCGACGTTCGAGTGGTAATAAGGCACGGGGATCGACAAGGGGTGGTAGTCGACTTTGCGGGGAACGAAGTTACAGACGACGAAGTTCTGGCCTTCGAACACTTGATGAACGGGTGGGGGTTGGTGCACTCGGCCCGTGATCGGTTCGAAGTCTCTGACGTTGAATACGTACGGGTACAGGCAGCCATCCCATCCGACCACATCGAACGGGTGGTGGGGGAGTACGTGCACGGTGCCGACCAGGCCGGTCGAATCCCGGTGTTTGATGAGAACCTCGACCTCGGTATCACCACCGGAATCCAGCAGGGGTTCAGACGGAGCTCGTAAGTCTCTTTCGCAATAGGGGGAGTGTTCCAGCAGTTGCCCGAAGCGAGACAGGTAGCGCTTGGGTGCGGTGATGTGGGAGTTCGCCTCGATGCAGTACAAGATGAAGGGGTCAGAGTCCGCGGGCACCCAGCGATGAGTGGTAGCCCGCGGCACGATCACGTAATCACCGTCGGCCACCGGCAACGCCCCGAACACCGTTTCCACTACGCCGCTTCCGGCCATAACGAAGATGCACTCGTCACCGATCGCGTTCCTGTATAGGGGTGAAGTGGCGCCGGCCCGTACGTAGCTGATTCGTACGTCGGCATTGCCCAGCACCAGGCGTCGACCGGTGACCGCATCGACGCGGGTGACGTCGGTGCCGTCGAACAGTTGCGGCAAGACCAGATGCCGTGGCAGCAGCGGTGTATTGGGGGTAGTGCTTTGATCGCCCAAGTCCCACCTGCGCACGTCGAGCAGGGCCGAGGGCAGGTGCCGGTGGTAGAGCAACGACGAGTCCGAGGAGAACCCTTCCTCACCCATTAGCTCTTCGTAGCGCAGTGTTCCCGTCGCATCGCGATGTTGGGTGTGGCGTTTGGGTGCGACATCACCGACGGCGCGGTAGTAGGCCATAGCTCCGACTCCTTTGTCAGCTGCGTCGGCCCCAAGCGTAGTCAGGTGGTCGGGTTTCAGCCTTATTCCGGCAAGGTTGTGAGCTTGGAGCGGACGTCGGGATCGACGAGGTCCCGCGCGCTCGGCTGGGTCCGTGGATCTCGCGAACCTACGTAGAGCCAGCCGAGTAGTTTCTCGCCGGGCTGCAACCCCATGACCCGGTGGACCTGGACTAGGTCGACGGCCGGTCCACTGCGCCACATGGCCGTCCAGCCGTCGTCGAAAAGGACCAGTTGCAACGTGGTGATGAGGGCGGCGGTGGCGGCGAT
>Ga0207641_10003411_pt1 | contig 14080 bp, 16 predicted proteins | sample KBSSwiS62_FD_184306 | JGI IMG/M metagenome (GOLD analysis project Ga0207641, IMG submission 184306) | Switchgrass rhizosphere microbial communities from Kellogg Biological Station, Michigan, USA - KBS Switchgrass S6-2 (SPAdes) (version 2) | ecosystem: Host-associated > Plants > Roots >... | reverse complement strand
GCCCAACGCTACGCTCGTCACCGACGAGCCGAATGCCCGGCAGGTCCGTTCCTACACCATCAGCAATCCCGGAGCGACAACGGTTCAGTTGGCTCCGGCGCTGGAGGCACTGACCCAGGTGGCTGCCGGTAACACGCTCAGCCTGAACCTGAATCCCGCCAGGGATGCGACATTCATCAATTCCGGAGGCAACGCCCGCGCGTATATCAAACAGACATTCAAGGTCCCCGCCGGCCTGCAGCACCTGGATGCCGCGATTGCATTCCAGATCGACCTCACCAGCACCGACAGTCCGCTCGTTCTGTTCGCGCTGTTGGATCCTTCCGGTAAACAGGCGGCTTATTCGCTTCCACAGGGCACGGGCAATGGCTACGGGCACGTGGATGTCGACAATCCAGCCGCTGGCACGTGGACTGTCATCGTGTGGACACGCCCGGTCGGCGCGGATGGAAGTTACACCGGCCCGATTGAGTTCACCTGGGCTGGCGAGAATTATGCGCCGGTCGGCACCGTCTCACCGGCGAAGCTGACACTGGCTCCGGGTCAGAGCCAGCAGATTACGGCACAGTTCTTCATGCCGTCGCAGCCCGGTGATCTGGGAGCCGCCATCCGCCTGCACCCTTCCGGTGGCGTGACGATGCCGCAGATACCAGTCAGCCTGCGGACGCTCATTCCCACCACGGCGAACGGAGCCAACTTCACCGGCTCGCTCACGGGCGGCAACGGGCGCAATGGCGCCGGCCCAACGCAAACCTTCGCGTTTGATGTACCCAACAACGTGTCGAACATGAGTCTGACGCTCGACATCGCCGACCCCGGATACATTCTCGAAGGGGTGCTGGTGGATCCGAATGGAATGCAAGTGAGCGTGCAGCCGAATCTCGATCCGTTTGGAACGCCGGTGGGCGCGCTGCAGTTGTTCAAGAGCAATCCGCAGCCAGGTCGCTGGCAGTTCGTGCTGCTGCTCAACTACTTCTCATCGGGCAACCAGACCAGCCTGCCATTTACTGCCCGCATTGGGTTCAATGGCGCGCGAGTCGTCGCCAACGGAATTCCACAGAGCAAGAGTGTGTCCCTCTCCGCCAGCCGGACCACCGCTGTGACAGTGAATGTCACCAACACCGGCGCGGTGACACAACAATACTTTGCCGATCCGCGTCGCACCGCTCTGGGCACCGTTTCGCTGCCGGCGGTGAAGAATCCGACCTGTGCGGTGAGCACGACGCTGCCGGGAACTTGCGCGCAGTTCATCCTGCCGCCGGAAACCAGCACGATTCAATTCACGGCGAAGTCCACTGTGCCGATCAACATGGACGCATTCAGCAACTCGGGATTCCTGGTGGGAACGACTGGCAGCCCCGATATCTTCGCCAGGCGGGCCGGACCCAATACGGTCGTGGCCTCCCTGGCGGAGCCGGTGATTCCGTGGGGCCTGTGGAATGTCGTGCCGGCGCTCATCGGGCCGTTCAGCTCGGCGGGTGCATTGACACAGCCAGTCACGATGACCGCACTGGCAACCATCAAGAAGTTCGATACGACGATGACGTCGGATACGGGTGATGCCTGGGCGGCGTTCACAACCGGTTCGGGAACCGTCAATCCGCTGGTGTTGGGACCCGGTGAGTCAGGCCAGATCACACTGCAGATCAAGCCCTCCGCGAGTGAGGTCGGCAAGTCGGTGACCGGATTCGTCTATATCGATACTTTCAACTCCATTGTCGGGACCGGCGATGAAGTTGTGAGAATTCCTTACAGCTACACAGTGGTCAAGTAACCCTCAGGCGCTGAGCTGACCCCGCGCAAGTTATGCTCGCGCGGGGTCTCAGTAGCCTCAGGCGTTGGCCGCCTTCTGACGAACGGGCAGCTTCCAGCCCGGCCGGATGAAATGGCAGGTGTAGCCATCCGGAATGCGCTGCAGGTAGTCCTGGTGCTCCGGCTCGGCTTCCCAGAAATCTCCGGCGGGGGTTACTTCCGTCACGACCTTGCCGGGCCACAGGCCTGAGGCCTCAACGTCGGCGATCGTGTCTTCCGCGACCCGCTTCTGTTCGGGACTGGTGTAGAAAATCGCCGAACGATAGCTCAGGCCCCGGTCGTTGCCCTGGCGGTTGAGAGTGGTCGGATCGTGGATCTGGAAGAAAAACTCCAGCAACTGTCGGAAGCTGATCTGCTGGGGATTGAAATTGATCTCAATCGCCTCGGCATGGGTCCCGTGGTTGCGGTAGGTGGCATTCTTCACATCGCCGCCGGAGTAGCCGACCCGGGTGGAAATCACGCCAGGAAGCTTGCGGACCAGGTCCTGAACGCCCCAGAAACAGCCGCCGGCGAGGATTGCACGTTCCGTGGATGGGGTGGTCACTGGGAGCCTCCGGGCGAGTAGTTGGGATGGCGGCTAATCTGGGCCCGGGCCGGTCGCCGTTCAAGGGGTAAACGGCTCAGGCATCACGAGCGGCGGGAAGCCTGTGTAGTGCCGGCTGTGGTCCCCTGCGTGATTCGTCATCCCCGGCCGGGTCAGCAATCCCCGCGGCGCCACGAAGCTGCTGATCGTCCGTTTGGGCTTCTCGTGCCAGGCGATGTTGAAGGCGCAGAGCTTCGGGAAGAACTGCAGCTCGCTGTAGGGCAGATGATCGTGAATCCACCAGCCCATGGACTGCCAGCTCGTTTGGGGTCCCAGCCGATCCACGAGCCACGGGATGACGATCGTGGTCATCGCCCCCATATACCCCTGCTCGTCGCGTTGATCCCAGATGTGCCGCGCACGATCGCGCTCATTGGAGGCGCAACTCAGGTTATGCGCGTTGCCGAAACCGTTAACCTCCGGGGACCGGTAAGCTGAGCGGATGGCAATGCGGCCGAAGGTCGCCTGCAGAGGCTCGAGCAGCTCGGCGCACAGATGGCGACCCGCCTGAATCGCAAGATCCGGGTTGGCAGGCAGGTTGCGCATGCCCTCAATGGCGGCGATTTCACTGAAGAGAAAATCGCGCATGAAGAATGTTCGCGACAGGCGGGTCCGACTGAAGGTTTCCGCGCCTCGAACCGTTTGGGGTGACCGCATCTCGAGAGGGCCTTGGAGTGAGCCGTGGCTGTAATCAACACTATCGATGATCTCGCGTTATTTCGCGACCTGCTCGGGCGCGTGTCCGCGGACCCGGCTGAATTTTCCACACCGTCCGCAATGGCCCGCGGCGTGGGTGTTACGGTCAGGAAGCTCAATGACCTGCTGAGCGAGCACGCTCATCTCACACCCCAATCGTGGCTGCGCCGCCTGCGCATGCGAAAAGCGGCCGGCACGTTACTGGCAACTCGCCGCAAACCCGCGGAAGTCGCAGCTGACGTCGGGTTCGCCAATGAGCCGGAATTCGAGGCGGAGTTTCTGCACGAGATGCGGATGACTCCAGCGGACTATCGAGCCCTCGGCCGCTCGCACTCATTCCAGATCCCGCTGCCCATCGGATATCGGGCGGGTGAAGTGCTTGCCTATCACGCGCGGGATCCGGAAGGTCTCACGGAGCGCTCCGCAGGCAATCAGATCTGGAAAGCACTGACGAGCGCTGACGGACCCGTAGTGCTGCACTTGACGCTGGAGCCCGAACAGGCCTCCGTACAGGTCCATTCAGATCACAAGATCGGCCGCGAGAGCATGGCGGCGTTGCACACCGATGCGTTGCATATGTTGGGTCTGGTAAACCAGATCGATCAGTTCGAGCGTCAGCATGCGGCTTTTGTCAAACCACGCCGGGGTTTACGCCTGCCCCTGATTCCCCGGGGCTTTGATGCGTTGTGTTGGGCGATCACCGGACAACAGATCAATCTGAGCTTTGCGAGCGCGCTGCGCCGGGCGATGATCGGTCTCGCCGGTGAGAAGGTCGGCAACATGATCACGCATCCGACCGCGCAGGCATTGGCAAACGTCAGTGTGCCGCAGTTGGCCGCCCTGCGTTATTCCGGATCCAAGGCGCGTTACCTGATTGATGCGGCGGGCGCCGTCGCGAGCGGTGAGTTGGATATTGAGAATCTCACGCTGGGGTCGGCCGTCGCGGCCCAGGAAGCACTGATTGCTCAGCGCGGGATCGGGATCTGGACCGCCCGCTACGTGTTGATGCGACGCGGTTTCGCGGATTCGGCGCCTGTCGGCGATAGCGCGCTGGCAACCGCCTTGCAAAGGGTGCATGAGTTGCCGAGCCGGCCGGACGCCCAGGATACCGAGCGTCTCATGAGCCGATTCGCCCCCAATCGCAGCCTGGCCAGCATGCACCTGTGGACGTTGTTGAAGGAAGCGCGTCAGGTGTAGGCTCAGCCGTACAGCTGCAGCGGGGGGACAGCAACATGGGCTCAATACGTATCGAGATTGCGAATTCAGTAGCGACGATTACGCTGCAGGCGCCAAAGACGAGAAACGCCTTTGACGTCACGATGGTCCGTGAGATGCATCGTATTCTCGACCATATCCAGAAAGAAGGCGCCGCCATCCGTGCATTGGTTCTTACCGGCAGCGATGGCGTGTTTTGTAGCGGTGTTGATCTGCACTCGGTGGACCTGAGCACGGCGGAAGCGCGTCAGTCCGCGCATCTCGAGTTACGCAAGTTCATGGACCCGCTGATGATGCGCTTCAGTGAGCTCCGTCATCCCATGGTGGCCGCCGTCAACGGCGTGGCCGCGGGGGCCGGACTGAGTCTCGCGCTGGCCGCGGATATTATCGTGGCGGCCGAAGATGCCTATTTCTGGCCCTCGTTTGCGCGCGTGGGGCTGGTGCCCGACGCCGGAGTTACGTTTCGCCTGGCAAGACGGATCGGCGGCGGCCGATCGCTTTCGGCGCTGCTGCTCGCGGAAAAAATCACGGCCGGTCAGGCATTGGATTGGGGCCTCGCCTATGCGTTGGCACCCAGGGATGAGGTGCTCGGCAAGTCGCAGGAAATAGCCCAACGTCTGGCAACGGGTCCGCGCTCGGTGCTGGCGCAGATCCGGCAACTCACCGCATCTTCATTTGACCATTCGCTGGCGGAGCAATTGCGCGCCGAACGCAGCGCCCAGGAGCGGGTTTTGGCGGCTCACGAGTGCGTCGAAGGGGTGCGCGCGTTTTTCGAGAAGCGCGAGCCTGAATTTCACTGAAAGCGGTGTTGGGTTGAATCTCGACGAGCCCGCCGGTTGCGTTCGCAACGGCGGGCGCGGCTCAGGTTGAGTCGCCGGCGGCCGCGGTACGAAGACGGGACACAAAGATTTACAACGCGGCGGGAACGAGCTTAGTATCGAAGCTCATGTCACGTTCGGGAACACGCTCGGCATAACACAAACGCGCGAGCCCGCTTCAAAAACCTAAGATTTCGGGGAGACCGTTCATGAATGGCCATAGGCTAGGGATACCTTTTGCTTGTGTTTTGGCAACGGCGCTGTCTGCATTGGGATCGAGTCCGGGCAGCGCGTACACACCGGGCCCCCGACACAACGTGTCGAACTGGGTTGCCCAGGCTCAACGAATCGGCAGCGCTTCTGACTCCAGGTCCGTGCGCTTCACGGTGTATCTGAGCTTCCGCAATCAAACCCAACTGCAGTCCTTGATCGGCGAGCAATCCAATCCGAAGAGCGCGCAATACGGCAAGTACCTGACGCCGGAGCAATTCCGCGCGCAGTACGCGCCACCCGCGGCGGATGTCGCGAAGGTTCAAAACGAGCTGCGCAAGCTGGGATTCGCCATCGACTTCGTGCCCGACAGCGGATTATTCATACAGGCGCATGGATCGGTTGCCCAGGTGAAATATCACTTCGGCGTGAGTCAGGAGCTGTATGCCTACAAGGGCAAGGTCCTGCGTGCCAACGTGGAGACTCCACGCCTTCCGGCTTCCATCGCGAACATCGTGACGTACGTGGCCGGCCTCGACGATACCGCGGCGCTGCGCACACCGAATCGCATTCGGCTGGGAATGCACCAGACGATGAAGCCGAATTCGGGTGACGAAGCCTCTCCGGATGCGCCGCCGCCTCCGCAGGAAGGCATCAACAGCCCCGTCTGCAGCAGCTATTTTGGCGATCACACGGCAACCCTGTCGACCGCGCCGAGCCCGTATCCGAAGACGCTGCCCTGGCTCGTCTGCGGTTACACGCCGCAACAGATTCGTCAGGCCTATGGCTCAGACGATGTCAAACAGGACGGCAGTGGCGTCACGGTGGGTATCGTCGATATCTATGCATCGCCAACGATCGTGGACGACGCGAACCGCTACTCCGCGAATCACAGGCTGCCGAAGTTGACCAACAGGAACTTCAAGCAGTATGTGCCGAAGGGATTGTATGACGTTCCGGCGGATGATCCTTGTGGTCCTCAAGGGTGGTATGGCGAGGAGACACTCGACGTCGAAGCCGTGCACTCGGTCGCTCCAGGAGCGAAGATCATCTACGGTGGCATCGAGTGCACCGATCCGGGCAACGCTGCGCTGTATGACTTCATCGACCATCGCCGCGCGGACATCGTGACCAACAGCTATGGTTTCAATGGTGAGTCGCTGCCGGCTGACTTCATCCAGACGGAGAATCAGTTCTTCATGCAGGCCGCCGCTGAAGGCATGAGCATCCTCTTCTCGAGCGGCGATGACGGCGATCTGATCGCCGCCAACGGCATTGCTTCCGGGTCTTGGGAAGCCACCAGTCCATGGGTGACCGCGGTCGGTGGCACGAGTCTTGCGCTGTATGACAAGTCCGGTAACAAGGACGAGTGGGGCTGGGGCACGTATCGGGCCTTCCTCAACAACGCGACCGTGGCTGCCAATGGCAGAACGATCACGACCAGCGGTGTTGGGTTGCCGTTCACTTACTACGGCGGTGCCGGCGGCGGCCCGAGCCTGGCTTTCCTCGCGCCGTTCTATCAAGCGGACGTTCCGTATTCACTGTCGGGCTACACGACACTTGAAAATGGATCGGTGGTGCCACTCCAGGCCCCCCACCGTGTCACCCCTGACATCTCGATGGTGGGCGATCCGTACACCGGCTTCATCGTTGGTGAGACCTATGCCATCACCGGTGATCCGGTGCTCGATGTCGGTTGTGTGAAGATCTCGAAGAAGTACGAGTACTGCGAGGAGGGCGTGGGTGGCACGAGCCTGTCATCACCGCTGTTCGCGGGAGTGCTCGCGCTCGTGAACCAGGCCCGGTTCGAGAAGCACAAGCATGCTGTTGGCTTCGTCAACCCGGCGCTGTATCTGTTGGGCTCCGGTGCGCCCGGTTCGACGTATGCGCCGATCATCGACGTGCGTCCGCCGAGGACTCCCACGGCCGTGTTGCGCGGCTACCTGGGAGATCCCAGCAGGGTGCGCGTGGTGACCATGAACTCGGTTCCTTCGGATACGGATCCAACGAAGGTCATCGAGGGCGCCAACACTTCGTATCGCACGACGGCGGGCTATGACAACGTGACGGGACTCGGCGTGCCGAATGTTCCCGCCATGATCAGGGCCTTCACGATCTTCTGATCTTTCGGCCAGGAAACGGGCTGGCTCGCAATGGGCCAGCCCGTAATGGGCCAGCCCAAATGGGCCAGCCCGTACTCACGGCGCCGTCAGCGACATGTCGTAAGTGATCTTCACCGCATCCGGCCGCGTCTGCGTGTTGAGTATGCGGAACTGACTCACCGTCACCGGGACTCCCACCGCATGGATGGATTTGTCTTTGACCAGCGCAAGCAGGTCGAAGCTGAATGCCTTGGGGAGCGCTTCCGGGGCGATCTGTTGAATGACATTCAAGGCATCGCGCGAGCTGCTGTCATCCACCCGGTCGAAGCGGATGTCTTCCAGGGTCAGGGATGAGCCTTTACCCACCGGCCGGGCTGAAATCGTGACATTGGAGGCCATGTCGGTTCCGGCGCAGTTCTCCCCGATCTGGATCCCGATGCGCGCGGACAAACGTGCGTTCAACACCAGCCGACCGTCAGTCAGATGACTTTTGGGCCGGTCGAAGAAGGCGTAACACGGACCGTTGTCCACCAGGTACCAGCGGCCGTTCTGGTTGAACAACTGCTCGGAGACGATTTTCTGAATGGAAGTGGGACCCAGGGAGAGGTCTGATGCGCTGGCGGCGACGGTGGTGGCCAGTGTGAGGACAGCGAATGCGTAGCGGTTCAATGTCGGGCCTTTGGGGATCTGTCATGCTGTGACAATGATGGACCATAATCCCTATTCGCCTCCGCAAACGGAAGTCCGCGAACCCGTAGAGCCCGAAGACGCTATTCCCCGCCCCAGGCAGGTGACGTGGGCCGTGTGGTGTTTTTGGACAGAGCTCGCCCTCGGCGTGCCGCAGTTCCTACTGCAGCTCTCCGATGGGGAAATCCGGCAATACCTCATCGGCACGCTGGTTACAATTGGCATACTTTCCGTGTTGCAGGCCTGGGTGATCCACAAGATCTCCACCCGCAGGAACTGGGCTCGATACGTCTCATTGGTTGCGACCGTACTGAGCGCCCTGATGGGGCTCGGGGACTCGGGCAATATGAGTTTCGGGGCTCTCACCATTATGGTGATTGGCTTGCTCCTGGACTGCGCTGCGCTGTTCCTGCTCTTTACCCGCCCCGGCAAGGATTGGTTCAAGCCTCGCCAGGCCAGCTAAGATGGCGGCATGGGCCACGACCACGACCATGACCACGAAGACGACCACAGCGAGCTGAGCGACATGGAGCTCCACGTCCGCGCGTTGCGGACCGTGCTGGAGCAGAAGGGCTACATTGATCCGGCGGCCCTCGATGTCCTGATCGACACCTACGAGACGAAGATTGGTCCGCGTAATGGGGCGCGGGTCGTCGCGAAGTCGTGGCTGGATCAGGCATACCGGGATTGGCTGTTTACAGACGCCACTGCGGCAATTGCCTCTCTCGGGTATCACGGTCGGCAGGGCGAGATGATCGTCGCTCTGGAGAACACTGACTCGGTTCACAACCTCGTGGTGTGCACTCTGTGCAGTTGCTATCCGTGGCCCGTGCTCGGCCTGCCACCCACCTGGTACAAAAGCGCGCCTTTTCGATCCCGCGCTGTGAAGGATCCGCGGGGAGTTCTTGCTGACTTCGGTGTTCAGTTGCCCGCGTCGGTTTCAATTCGTGTGTGGGACTCTACCGCGGAGGTTCGCTACCTGGTCGTTCCTCAGCGTCCCAAGGGTAGTGACGGGCTCAGCGAAGAGCAGTTGGCGGACCTGGTCACGCGCGATTCCATGATCGGCACGGGGCTGCCCAAAGATGTATGAATCTCACGCCGACCTCGGCGGCAAGGGAAACCACGGGCCGGTGATCCCCGAGCCTGAAGGTGAGTTGTTCCACGCACAGTGGGAGCGCATGGCTCTGGCCATTACGCTTGCCATGGGCGCTACCGGTACATGGAACATCGATGAAAGCCGAAGCGTCCGGGAAACACAGTCCAACTACGACTCGCTGACGTACTACCAACTCTGGATCCAGAGTCTAGTTGCGCTGTTGAAGAAACACGGCCTGGTCGAAGCCGACGAGGTCGCTGCCGGGAAAATGCTTCATCCTGCGAAGTCGTTGAAGCGCGTGTTGCGCGCTGTAGACGTACCGGCGGTGTTGGCAAAAGGCGCGCCGACGTTACGGGCGGCTAACTCAGCTGCACTGTTCGCTGTTGGCGATCAGGTGACGACCCGATCAAAGGCCGTCGACCATCACACGAGGCTGCCTGCTTACGCCCGTGGTAAGAACGGCCGCGTAGCCGCAGTGTATGGATCTCATGTGTTTGCAGACACCCATGCCCAAGGCCTGGGTGAGCAACCTCAGTGGCTTTACAACGTGGTGTTCACTGCGCGTGAGTTGTGGGGCGAGGGCGCTGATGCGACCTCCACAGTTTCTATCGACGCGTGGGAGTCGTACCTGGAGCCGCACCCGTGACCCCCGACGAGCCGGTGTTTCGTGAGCCGTGGGAAGCACAGGCGTTCGCCATGACTGTGGTGCTGCACCAGCGGGGGTTGTTCACATGGACCGAGTGGGCTGACGCATTGAGTGCCCAAATCGCCTCGGCACCTGAACTGCCGTACTACCAACACTGGTTGACGACCCTCGAGTTTCTCGTGGCCGCGAAGGGTGCCAGCTCACCCGAGGAGCTGACGCGCTACCAGCGAGCCTGGCAACACGCCGCGGATCGCACCCCGCACGGCCAATCAATCGATCTGGCGTCAGAAGATCTCGAGGGCTGATGTGCACAGCCACTGCCGTCACTGAAGGTTCGGACCGGTCCGCCGGGCCACGCTCTCTATGTATTGCCGGGCGTTCGAGAACGACGCAAACAGTTTGCATCCGAGCTTTTCAAAATGAGTTTTTATTTCGAGGCCGGAAAAATCGGCCGAGTTTTTATTGGCGAACACACTTTCTGCCGCGTCGCGCTCCCTGAGAAAATGCTCGACCGACGAAAAGATGATCGAATCCTGAGGCTGCAATGAAAAGCGCTGCCGCGCATCGAGTGACGATTTGAGCATCGTTCCCGACAACGGAATCACCGTGGCGCAGTATTCCGACCTTCCGAGCTGTGCGACCTCGTCCCTCAGTCTACGAATAGTTTCGGAGCGCTGTTTCTTGCGGCGTACGAAGGTCTCGTAGGGCTCGAACAGTGCACAGGCAGGAATCGCAAGCTCGATCTCGTGATTCTCCGCAAGAGTCACGATGCGCTCGGCGTCTGCAATTTCAGACTGCCGTTGCGCGAACTCGATGACAAAGTTGGATTCGACCAGGACAATCATGCTGGCTCCGGCGCCCTGAACCGACCTCCTTTGATTTTCTCGAGAAGCCCTGAGGTGACCAACATCTGATCAGCCTCGGAGAGGGCCTCGGGTTGCCGAAAACCATTAGCTAAATAGTTGAGCCAGACAGTGAGGGCGATCTCCAGGCTTTCTTCGCAAGGGCCGCCCGGCCGGTCGGCAAACCGACCCATATAGCGTTTGAGCACGGCCTGCGTCGACGCGGTGAAGTCTGGGGGCGCTTCGATGTTCGCATTCGCCCGCCACAGGAACAGACGCGTAGGAAAAGCGAGTAGAAAATAAGGGAGATCCAGATCGAGCCCGTGCGCCACGAGGTTCCGTCGAAACCGCGTCGCGTACTGGCTGGAGGTATCTTGGGTTGGCCGGCATACAACTATCAGAATGGGTCGCCAGCTAGTCGATTCGATGATGATGTTGGCCCGAATTGCCATGGGTCGCTCGTTTGCCAATACGTTGAGCATTTTAACACCGTGTGAAGAACTGGATGACGCAGCATGACTCGGTGCCCTCGGAGGAGGAAGCCGTGATTATTGGGCAATACGCTCAAATTCTCGGGGTTTGCCACCATGAGAGCGACCCTCACAACAGTTGGCCGACGCCTGCGCTTGCACGTCGTCCCACCGTCGGGACCACCCGTCCACAACCACCATCGCGAATGCGTGGACTTCCTTCTCGCGACTATCTACGGCTACATGAACCGTGCGCGAATCCGCCGCCGCTGCGAAAGCCGAGGGCGTGGTCGGTGTTGATATCCACGAGGGCAACCACGCGTGGCAGTCGCGCGTGATCGAATTCTTTGCCATTGGAACGGCCGTGCTGCCGCTCGAACGGGAGATCGCGCCGGAGAAGATCCCCGACCCGATCATGGTGTTGTCAGTCAACGATTAAAGATTAAGACCTCTCAGGGTAGCTGCACGTTATGCTCACCATCTTGTGACTGAGGCACACCCGGTTCAATCGAGTAGTAGTCACCCGCCTCGGCAACGAAAATGTGAGCGGCAATCTTCAACCCCTGTGGCTCATCGAGAGTTCCCGCGGCAATGGACACGCGCTCGCCGCCGATCTCTTCATAGAACAACGACGATCCGCATTCACTGCAGAATCCACGCCGGTATCCAGGCACGGCAATAAACCACTTCAACGTAGTGCTTCTCGGCAGGCTGAACACACCCCGCCTGCAGGCGGTCGCGGCGACAAAGTGTCCGCTGGTGCGGCGGCATTGCTCGCAGTGGCAGGCAATCACATCGCGAAGCGGCCCACGGACCTCGTAGCGGACACCTCCACAGGCACATCCACCGGTGACGACGCTCATACCTCGGACCTCGCAAAACCGCTGATCGCGTTAAAATAGGGCATGTCGATCATCCATGCATCTCTTGCCGCGCTGCCCCTGTGGAAGCTCGACTGTGGAAGCCCCTCGCGTATTGGCTCGGTGGAGAAGGGAAACTGGAGGAAGTCGACGCCGACCGCGACGTATTCAATGACAATTCGGTCGTGATGTTGAATCTGCCAGGCCACACGCCTGGCGACCACGGCCTGCTATCAGCGGGAACTGCTGACCTCAGAGCCGATCGCTAGCCTCAGAGCCGATCGCTGGCCTCAGAGAAATTGCGGGCAGGTCGCGATCCCCGGCTCGAGCGTGTCAATCAACACCTCCCGACGCAGAATCGCAAACGACCGGTCCGTCGCACGCAGGCGATCGCGCCGCTCCGCGCTCCACGCCGAATTCGCGGCCCCCTCGTGACTGATATGCATCACGCGCAGGTAACTCACGACGTCGTACTCACCGCGGCAATGCGCAAATGACACACTGACATTGGTTACAAACCGCCGCGTACACGGAAGGTTGGCGGCCTCCAGCTGATGCCCGGTCCGCTGCAGCAGCGCATCGCGGCCTAGATCAACATAATCCGATGCACCGCAGCTATCGTGCTGCCGCTGACCGAAGCAGTTGCACACGCTGTAGGCGATGTCCCGTGAGAGCAGGGAGGCCCATTGATCGAAGCAGCGATGATCCAATAGGAGTGCTTCGTAAATGAGAAACTGCTGGATTTCCGAATATACCTGCGGATTCACAGGCATGAACGGCTGTGGTTTCCACGGCTTGGGCTGAATAGCAGTGACGGCTCGATGCATCGATATCGACCCCCATCCACGGTCCTGACGGACTCTTCACCCGAATGTAACAGCGGGCGAGGCGTATCGCTAATCCACGGCATCAATGGCAGGTATTCAGGAGGCCGATAGATTGCGTACGACACCTGAGGGGGGTGAAAACCCCCACTCGGCTTTCCAGAGTTGCCGCGGGCCCTGCCGTGAGGTTAGGGTAGGCCAGACGGATCCCCCACGGCAATGCCGACGACATCTGAGTCCCGCACGGAAGTTTTTACCAAGCTCTTCGCCGAGAGTCGGCAGGCTTTGACCAGTTATATCCGGCGCTTCGTCCGATCGAGGGAGACGGCGAAGGAAATCGTCCAGGAAGCGTTCCTGCGCACCTACCGGCAGGGGGAGTCGGTCACGACGCTCCGTGCATTCCTGTTCTCCACCGCTCGCAACCTCGCTGCCAATGAATACCGCCATCAAAGGACGGTAGAGCGCGACGTACAGGCCAACCTCGAGGAATACCGAGCCAACGACGAGTGCGAGTCGCTGGAGTCCGGGTTGATCAGGGACGAGCGCAATCGCCTCGTCCAGGAAGCCATAGACCGCCTCCCGCCGCAATGTCGCGCCGCCTTCACGCTGCGCATCTTCCACGAGTGCTCCTACAAGGAAGTGGCGGAGCGCCTGGGAATCTCGGTCAAGACCGTCGAAAAGCACATCTCGCGGGCCATTCGCGAAACGAACAGCTATCTGAAAGTCCGGTACAGCGGTCCGAGGAACCATCGTGGAGGACATCCATAATGGGTGAAATCCATCGACTGCCGGACATCGGCAAGACGGAGCGGGAAGCCGCGGACTGGTTTGCCCGGGTGAATGCCGACGACGTTACGGCTGACGACCGCGCCAGGTTTGAAGCTTGGCTGCATACCAATGTCTACCACGAGAAGGCCTATGCCGAGCTCTGTGCCACGTGGACCGAGCTGAGGAAGGCTGGGTCGCTGGTGCGCGCGGTCAGTTTCGGTCAGGCAATGAACGCCGCCGCCGCGCCCGAGCGCTCGCGACGCTGGCTCGTGGGGGCGGTTGCCGCAACCGTCGGTGCGGTCGTGCTGGCGGTGGGCTGGAATGTCTACAAGCAGAAGGAAGCCTCTCGCTTCCAGACCGGAATCGGCGAGCAGGCGGCGGTGGCGCTTCCCGATGGCTCGTCCTTCGATCTCAATACCAACAGCCGGGTGCAGGTCAACTACAGCAAGCG
>Ga0207641_10003405_pt1 | contig 14096 bp, 12 predicted proteins | sample KBSSwiS62_FD_184306 | JGI IMG/M metagenome (GOLD analysis project Ga0207641, IMG submission 184306) | Switchgrass rhizosphere microbial communities from Kellogg Biological Station, Michigan, USA - KBS Switchgrass S6-2 (SPAdes) (version 2) | ecosystem: Host-associated > Plants > Roots >... | reverse complement strand
GCCGAAATATGTGCAAGGGTCTTGCCGCCGCCCGCGAGATGCACGGTGACGTCACGGTCGCTTCGCTCGACCTGGCAGACCTGAGCAGCGTGCGCGAGTTCGCCGACTCTGTGGACTCCGTCGACGTTCTGATCAACAACGCCGGTGTGCTCGGTCTGCCGCTCACCCACACCGCGGACGGTTTTGAAGCACATATCGGAACCAATCACCTCGGCCACTTCGCCCTTACCTGCCTGCTGGCTGACCGCATCGCCGACCGCGTGGTGACCATTACCAGCAGCACATACGCGATGGCGCGGCTGCACGTGGAAGACCTGAACTGGGAACACCGCGCGTACAACTGGTGGTCGGCCTACACCGAATCCAAACTAGCCAACGCCGTATTCGCCGTGGAGTTGGCGCGCAGAGGTCTGACCGCGCACCTCAGCGACCCCGGCGTCAGCGACAGCGAGATCCTCGCCGGCTTGCCCGGCCTCGCCGCGTTCGTGGTGAGGCGCCTTCAGCCTTACGTGGCCCAGTCCGCCGACCACGCGGCACGCTCCACCGTGTTAGCAGCCACCACGGACCTACCTTCGCCCACATACTGGGCTCCGCGCGGACTGTTACATCTATGGGGTAAGCCAAAGGTCGTCAAGCTCAGCCGCCGGGCACACGATCCCGAGACCGCACGCCGGTTGTGGGAGATCTCCGCCGAACTCACCGGTTGCGACCTACCCCTTCAGCGCAAGCAGGGCTGACAGGATCAGTACCTCAATGCTTTTCCAAGTCGTTGCCACGTTGACCACGGAGCGTCAGTACGGCAATCGTGTCACGATTCGATCGCTGCCGGAGCGCTTGCGCGGTGAGCTCAGGTGGTGACCGACGCCTTCCATTCCAACGGGAGGCTGTGAGCTGTGCGGATGCCTGGAACGAAATCGACTTTCTCGCCCTCGGGCACACGGAAGGGGCCGAGCGTGGCGAAGATCTCTTCGAGTGCGATCGAAAGCTCTTGGCGCGCAAGGTGAGATCCCAGACAACGGTGAACACCGCCGCCGAAAACAAGGTGGCGGGTATTCTCACGATCGACGTCGAGGGTCAGCGGGTCTTCGAATTCACGGTCGTCGTTATTGGCTGCAGCCAGCATGAGCATCACCAGGTCACCTTTGGCGATCTCAACGTCGTGGATGACCATGTCCTCGGTGGCATAGCGCAGGACCAGCGACACCGGCGTCTCGATACGAAGGAGCTCCTCGAGAATCTTCCGCATTTTTTCCGGCGCGCTTCGCGCCGCCGCCTGTAGTTCGGCATCCTTGGCCAGTCGGGTGAGGACGCAGTCCAGTGTCGCCGTAACTGTATCCATTCCGGCGGTCATCTGTAGGTACAAGATGTCGAGCATCTCGTTGCGACTCAACGGCGCTCCCTCGATCTCTGCCTGGACCAGTCGAGTAGCGAGGTCGTCGGCCGGCTCTTCGATCCGACGGTCCAGCAGTAGGTCGAAGTAAGCGTAGACCTCGTTGGCCGTTTTCTTCCACAGCTCCCGCAGCACGTTGAGGTCGTCGCTGCCCGCCACGTCTTCGGCGTGCACGAGGGCGTCCTTCCACGTGAGGAATTTATCGAGATCTTCGACCGGGAAGCCGACGAGCTTGAGGAACACCCGGCACGGGAACGGCACGGTGAACGCCGCGTGGAAATCGGTCGTGCCGTCCGCGCCGACCGTGGCGAGCAGTTCCTTTGCGATCGAACGTGTTTCGTCGGCCAGTGCGCGCACAGCGCGCGGCGAGAACAGCGGATCCAGCAGTTTGCGGTACTTCGCGTGGTTCGGCGGATCGATGTCGAGAGGAATGCAGGGACGCTGCTGACCTATCTCGTTGGCGCCGTTGGCCTCGAACAGTTCTGGGGAGCTCAGTGCCGTCCGGACGTCTTCGTAGCGGGAAAGGATGACGACTTGCCGCTGCGGGAGCGACTGAAAGGTGCCGCGATCGCAGGTGCGTGGTCACGCAGCCCTGCGTACACCGGCCACGGGTTATTAGCCAGGGTGGGATCAGTCATCATGCTCGACAGATCGAGTTCCATCGTGGTTCCCTTCTGCGTTCGCTTGACTGAGCGCAGCTGCAATGGTCCGCAGACCGGGCCTGAGTCCTTGACGACCAGCGTACTTGAACGCAGCTGTCAAAGTCTATAGCCGGATATGCTACCTGCATGGACCCATCACCGTTGCCGCCGGGCGAGAACCGAGAGCTGACGTGGCAGCCAGGGCAACGATCCGAACGCACCCGGCGCAAATTGATCGATGCCGCAAAGCAAGTGTTTCTCGAGCGTGGATTTCACGGTGCCCGAGCCGAAGACATTGCGGCCGCAGCGGGCATGTCGCGTGGAACGTTCTACATTTACTTTCCGTCCAAGAACGACATCTTCTTGGCTCTCGGCCGGGACTCAGCACGGGGCGGCTACACCCTTCTGAACGCATTGAAAGACGTTCCTACGGAATGGAACCCCACCGATCTGGTCGACCTGAGCGAAAAGCTTGTTGATTATTACGACGAGTTCGGCGCGTTCATCCGAGTCTGGCGTCAAGTCAGCATGGCCGATGTCGAATTGCGTCAGGAGGGCGCTCGATTCGAGCTGCGAATGGAGCGGCGGCTGGGTGTGGAGCTTGATCGCCTTCGTGGGCGGTCGCCCACGGATCCTGCCAGTTCGGGAATCGCGTTCTTGGCCATGGCAGAAGGGCTGTGGTTTCGCAGCCGCTGGCTCGGTAATAACGGCAGCACCCGTCGCGATCGGCTTGTCGACACGATCAAGACGCTGGTCTCCGAACTCATCAACTGAAGCGGCATCGTCGTGACGATGCCAGACCGCAAGCGTCACATCCCGATTCAATGAGGTGTGGCTCCTCGGAGGGCCACGTGAAGAGGCCTTCGGCGATAGGCCTGGAGTCGGTCATTCAAATGCTTCCTTCCCACTCGGAATGTCGGTAGAACTTGCCCTCACTCGGCGAGATCCGCCGGTAGAGCAGGTTGAACTTCCGACTCGCGAAGAGCCAAGATCCATCCACGAGTTTCAGTTGGTCGTCGAAGTAGCCATTGATGGTGAAGTCGTTGCCGTCGGTGTAGCGACCGCGCTCCTCGATGTAGCATCGACCGACGCCGACATCGCCGTCGACTCGGACGATGTTTCCGAGTATCCCCTGGAAAGCGAATGTCACGTTCTCACTCATACTTTCGAGTAATGCGAGGACGTTTTCGATCCCGGATACCTCCGAGATGCCGGGCGCTTGCCATCGGGCGTCGGGAGTCCAAAGTTTTCCAAGGGCGTCGAAATCTCGGCTACTGATCGCATCGATGTAGCACACCGGTAGCTCGTTCGGCTCCATGGCTGTCGTGAATGTCATGTCACCTCGCCTTCGGCAGTCCCAGCCCGTGTTCGGCTATCAGGCCTCGCATGATCTCGCTGGTCCCCCCGTAGATGCTCGTCCCCGCCGAGTACTGATATGAATGACCTACGATGCCCGCGGCGTCTGCGTCAGTTCCGTCGTATGCGCATAGCACGTTGGGCCCCAACATATCTGCGAGCGCGGCCGAATCTTCGATGAAGGTTTCTGCTGAGTAGAGTTTTGTTTCTGCACCAGCGACGTGCGCCTCTTGACCGTTGGCCGCCAGCCAGATGGTGCGGTGGTGCAAAAGTTGGGTGATCTCGTTGTGTACGGCTGCTCTGGCTAGGCGCTCGCGGTTGGCTGGCAAGTCGATCAGGCGCCTGCCCCCGATGTCGGTGTACCGCTGTGAGGCGCCAACGGCGCCCGACCACAGCCGTTGCGCCGCTCCGCAGAAGGATCCGGCCTGATGTTCCAGCCCCAGTGCGTGCCGCATCACGTCCCAGCCGCGGTCGATCTGACCGATGCGAGCCTCGTCGGGGATTCGAACGGCGTCGTAAAACACCGCGTTCGTGCGCTCTCCGGCGACCGTCCGGATCGGAGTCACCTGGATGCCGGGTGTATCCATTGGCACCATGAACACGGTCAAGCCGTTGTGTCGAACCGAATCGGGAGTTGTTCGTGCCAGCAGATAGCAATACTGCGCGATGTGGGCGAGTGTGGTGAACATCTTCTGCCCATCGATCACCCAGTCGCCGCCATCCCGGCGTGCGCGCGTTGTCACCGCGGCCAGATCCGAACCGGCATGAGGTTCGGTGAGGCCGAGACAGACGATCGCCTCCCCCGCAGCGATTTCGGGAAGGATTCTCCGCTGCAGCTGGTCGGAGCCGACGTCTCTGATCACGGCGGCCGGCATCTGCGTGGTGTTGACGCCGACCAGGGGGGCTTCGGCACGGTACAACTCCTGCACCAGCACCGCGTATGCGAAGTCGCCCAGACCGGCCCCGCCCATTTCGACGGGCCACGTGGGCAGAACCCAACGCTTTTGCGCCAGAGCACGATTGAACTCCCAGTTGTGACCATCGCCGGTGCGTCGCTCATACTCGCGCACTGCAGGTGTCAAGTGTTCATCTAGGAAGTCTCTGACTTCGCTCACGAGTTGGACGGCCGAGTCCGGCAAGGAAAATTCGATCATCAGACCGCCTCGAACTGGGGCAGCAGGCCGTCGGCGATGGCGGCGTACTGGTGCTTGGGGTCGCCCGCTATCACAGCCAGGAATTTCGCCCGGCGGTGATAGAGCTGGATGTCGCACTCCTCGGTCAAGCCTTGACCGCCGTGCGTATGCAGCGCGTGCGCGACAGCCGTCATCGCAGCCTCCGCCGCCGATGCATATGCCATCAGAGCGAGCAGACCGGCGGAATCGAGTTGCTTCTGCGCGGCCCACTGAGACTTCCACGACAGCAGCCGCGCGCCGTCGAGAGCTGTCAAGTCGTCAGCCAGAGGAAACGCGACCGCTTGAAATCGGCCTATCGGGACACCGAATGCTGAACGTTCTCTTGCGAATTCGGCTGCCAGTTCGACCGCCTGCATCCCGACGCCCACGAGCATGCTGGCGGCCAGACGCTTCCAATTCGTCACCATCTCTGCGTAGGCGGCGCGGGCCGCAGTGCCCTTCTGGAGGATCTCGATCTCGGTCGCCCGTATCGGGGAAACTCTGTTGAGTGCGGCACCCGCGAAGTTGCGCTGCACTGGGTAGCAGTCCGTTCCGGTCAACCACAACAGTTCATCGCCGAGCAGACCTACTACGCCATCCGCGACACCGGAATACTGAACGAGGACTTCGTGATCGCGGCTCTGCCACGGCGTCAAGGCCACCGCGATGACCGCTTCATCGGCTCGAGGAACCAGCGACTCTGCAGAAACCATCGACAGCAGTCGACGACCGACATAGGTCTCGATGAGCGGGACCGGCGCGAGGTGGCGACCGCAGATCTCGGCGATGAGTGCGACTGTCAGCAGCGGATCAGGTGCATCATCGATGTCCTTGCCAGCAACCCCGATCGCGGACAACGACTTCCACAAGTCCGCATCGAATCCGCCGTCGACCTCGACTGCACGTACCCGACTGGGCGGACAGGCTTTCGTCAACAGTTCCCCGACCACGCGACAGAGATCGCGTTGCTCGGATGACAACGAAAGATCCACGGCACAACTGTCCTTCCGCCCGGCGTCGTTAGTCGACCGCGTCGCTTGGCAATTGGTAAAGGTTCGGGTCGTATCAACCTTGGTGGTTATGCGACAGCGACACGCTCTGTCTTCAGTAGCCGCCGCGCGTTTCCTGCTAGATAAAGCGACTGAGCGGTCGGCGATAGGCTGGTCGCCGTCTGCACCATGTCCATCGGTGTGGCGGTTCCCTCTGGGTGTGGAAAATCGGACCCCATGAGCACCCTTTGCTCACCGATCAGGTCCACGAGTGCGGCGACATCGTCTTCCGGGAATGGAGAAACGTAGATGTGTTCGCGGAATATGTCGCTCGGCCGGCCCTCGACGCGCCCACCGAGCCATGGGCCCGAGCGCCCCATGCCCTTCATCTTGTCCATAATTGAGAGGAGATAACCCACCCAGCCTGAACCGTTTTCGACGCTCACGAGTCGCAACCGCGGGAAGCGGCCGAACAGGTTGTGAAGAATGCAGGCCGCAAAGGTATCCATGATGGGTCGGTCCCCATAGAACATCGCCCACTGCAACGCCGACTTCTCATGCGGTCGCGGCGTTGGGTTCTCCCCGAAATCGGTCGAGTAGAACTCGTTGTAGCCGGATTCCGACATGTGGAATGCCACGGGCACCTCGGCCTCCTGGCACATCGCCCAGAACCGATCATGGATCGGATCGGCGGGCGAGCGATGGTTCGCGTGCCCCGGCTTCATGACGACGACGCGAGCGCCTTCATCCAATACACTGCTCAGCTCGGCGACGGCGAGCTCGGGATCGTGCAGGGAGACCATCGGGGCTGCGAAGAGCCTGTCGTCGCGCGCGTATCCCCAATCGTCGGCGAGCCATCGATTGAAGGCCCGCAGGTTGGCGTACAGCGCCTCGGTGTCGTGACGCAGGTGATGCTCCCACAGCAGTCCGAGCGTCGGGTACAACGCCATTGCCGCGACGCCCAACTCATCCATCTTCGCGATCCGCGCTGCCCGGTCACGCCATTCAGGGGCCATCGGCGCGAGCAGCCGCGCGTCGTCCGGAGCGATTCCCTTCTTGATCGCCTGGAACCACTCTTTCAAAGACCCTGGGTTGAGAGCCTCCGTGAAGAAGCCCGGATTTATCAAGTGAAGCTCTTGACCGCGCCACGTCACCCGTTCGTTGCCCGAGTCAGAATCTTCTACCGTGATCGCGCTGTCACGGAACTTCGGTTCGATATAGCGAGTGAAGCAGTCAGGCGGCTCGTAATAGTGGGTGTCGGAGTCAAAGATATCGACAGTCATGGCCTTGTCTCCGTTGCAGAGTCTTGGTGGTTCGACGCAGCTCCCTAGCGGCAACCGCAGCATCCGGTTGAACGATGCGGTGACGATCCAGTGGCATGGCATGCCAGTCCCTTCCGGCGCTCGCGTATGCACTTGATCTCTGGTAGTCGCCGCTACGGGATCACCGTACTTAAACATCGGTGTCAAAGTCAAGGGGCACAGCTCATTCCCGGTTCGAACTCGGTTGTGCTGCATGTGGCGAGCAAGGCTGACGTGCGCGACCGCGATCAGCGGGTGGAATGGTTACTCCGCAAACCGCAATATAGTGTAATAGTTGTATAGTTGTCGTTTGGACGTGCGGCGTCATTTCGCGCGGGAGGCTTATCGCCTTCCCCGCGGGATGTGCACCCGGCTGGTCGGTGGTCACCACCGCCGGGTGGGTCGCCTATGCAAAGGACGCACGGTCAAGTGCCGCAAGCCATCACACCGCGATATCGCGGGTAAAACACCAGAGTGAAGTGAGATGACCGCAAGAAAATCAGCAGCCAGCAACGCCGATGTGGCTTTGCGTGACCCGGCTTATGTCGCGCAATGGATACCGATCATGAAGGCGGTCGTCAAAGGCTGGCATCGCTCTGAGGTCCACGACTTGGACAAATTGCCCGGCGGCGGCGCGTTGGTGGTGGGCAACCATTCCGGCGGAATGCTGCCTATGGATGTACCGGTCTTTGCCACCGACCTGTTCGAGAGGTTCGGGACAGAGCGACCACTGTTCGTGCTCGCTCACGACGTAATCTTCAAAGGTCCACTCGTCGAGCCGCTGAAACGCGGCGGGATAATTCCGGCAACACGCGCCAATGCACGCGATGCTCTTAGAGCTGGCGGCATCGTCATGGTGTTTCCCGGAGGTGACTATGACGCCTACCGGCCAACGGGGCAAGCCAACAGGATCGACTTTCACGACCGCACCGGCTACATCCACACCGCTCTCGAGGCGGGCGTTCCGATTGTTCCGCTAGTCCTGATCGGCGGCCAAGAAAATCAGTTGTATCTCAGTCGCGGGCAGTGGTTGGCGAAACGGATCGGACTGAAGAAATTGCTGCGGACTGACATCCTGCCGATCACGGTCGGGGTGCCGTTTGGTCTGAGCTTCTTGTTGCCACCGAACGTGCCGTTGCCCACCAAAATCGTCTCCCGCGTACTCGATCCGATTGATGTGAGGAAGCAGTTCGGAGTGAATCCCGATATACAGCAGGTCGACCACCACATCCGGTCGGTCATGCAAGAGGCGCTCGACGATCTGGCCAAAGGCCGACGCTTTCCCATTCTTGGCTGAGCATCTTCTTGTGTAGCAGCAACGCTTTTAAGCAAAGGAATCGCATCGTGTCACGGACCTCATCTCAAACGTCTCGCCGCTTGCACACTGTTCAGACGCTGACGCGTTCAGGTCTATTGGCGCTGCTTCGCCCGGACAAGTATCTGCGCATGGCGCTGACGGTGCGTCGCGAAGGGATCACGACGGCAACGGGTATCTCGCTGGCCGCGGTGCGTCGTCCGCATGGCCGCGCGGTGGTCGATGAGCGTGGTGAATTGACCTGGAGTGAACTCAACCAACGATGTAACGCGCTTGCCGCGGCGCTGCAAGCGCGGCCCGGCGGAGCGCCGAAATCAGTTGGAATCTTGTGCCGTAACCACCGCGGCTTCATCGAGGCACTGGCCGCCGCCGCACGGGTCGGTGCTGACATCCTGCTGTTGAACACCGCGTTCGGTGCCCCCCAGCTTGCCGGTGTACTGGAGCGGGAAAACCCCGACATGGTGATCTACGACGAAGAGTTCGAAGCTGTGGTGGACCAAGCCACCACCGACGAGCATCGCGTTGATCGCGTCGTCGCCTGGGCAGACGCTACGGTAGACCACCCGACAGTCGAGGGATTGATCGCGAAATACCAAGGGCGATCGCTTCAGCGGGGTCACGCCAGCGGCAAGATGGTGCTTCTCACCTCGGGAACGACCGGGACGCCGAAAGGGGCGCGTCGACCGGGCGGGGGGGATATCGGAAGTCTGATAGCCATTCTCGACCGCATCCCGTGGCGAACCGAGGAGGCCACTGTGATCGCCGCCCCCATGTTTCACGCATGGGGCTTTGGCCAACTCATCATTTCAGCCACCATGGCTTGCACTATGGTGATCCGCCGTCGTTTCGATCCGGAGTCGACGCTCGCTCAAATCGCCGACACGCACGCCACCGGTCTGGGAGTCGTGCCTGTGATGATCGACCGAATTATGGCTTTGCCAAAGGCAGTTCGTGGACGATACGACACCTCTTCGTTGCGGTTTGTCACCGCCAGTGGTTCGCGGATGCGCGCGGATGTCATTATCGCGTTCATGGAGGAATTCGGCGACGTGATCTACAACAGCTACAACGCCACCGAAGCCGGCCTCATCGCCACCGCCACGCCGCAAGACTTGCGCGCGGCGCCCGAGACGGCCGGCCGCGCTGTGCTGGGCACCCGTATTCGCATTCTCGACGACGATAATGAAGAGCTGCCGACCGGCGAGGTGGGGCGCATCTTCGTTCACAACGACACCATGTTTGAGGGATACACCACCGGTGATACCAAGCAATACCTTGATGGCTTCATCTCCTCTGGAGACGTGGGCCGACTTGATGCGGCCGGGCGGCTCTTTGTGGTCGGCCGCGACGACGAAATGATTGTCTCCGGTGGGGAAAATGTGTATCCGCTCGAAGTGGAGATCACCCTGGCAGAACATCCCGACGTCGATGAAGCCGCAGTCATCGGCGTCGACGACCCGGAGTGGGGGCAGCGCCTCGTCGGCTTCGTCGTGATGCACCCGGACACACAGGCATCCGTTGATGACCTCAAAAAGCACGTGAAGTCGCAGCTGGCCGGTTACAAAGTCCCCCGCGACATCCACGTCATACCGGAGCTGCCTCGCAACAGCACCGGGAAGGTTGTCAAGAAGCAACTCGTTGAGCAGGCGCAATCGCGTTGATGGCAGATCGCTGTCGGGCGTCCTGGTCTGCAGCCTGCCACGTGTCGTGACCTATTACGCCGCCGCTCGACTCAAGCAGCCGATGACAGGAGCGGCTCGCGGTGTCGCCGATGCCCAAACACTGTTTGGTGCAGGCACCTGCGCCAAGAGAACGCCATGTGTTCAGCGCCGGCGATCGACAGCCGGTCGGTCAGAACGGCTAAGGCTAACGGGTTTGACACCAAACCGATGTGACTGCTGAGGACAGGCACATTTTCTGCATCGGGCCCGTCGACAGTGCAACTGCGCCAATGCAGAATGCCGTCGGTGCGGGAGAAGATCGCGGTGCACGGCACCGGCAGCGAACAACGCAACAACTCGAGGATTTCGTGCGCCCGGTCCGATAGACCCCAATGATTGGCCGCGCGTTCAAACAGCGCAGTCACACGCGTGCGTTCACCTTCGGCGCGCCACGGCGATCCCAGACAGGCGACGTGGCTCACCGCCTCGGGACGTCGATGCGCTAACCACCGGCAGAGCAGTCCACCAAAGCTCCACCCGACCAGGATGATCGGCTCTTGGTAGCGTGCGTAGAGCTGATCGAAGCGTTCCGCCAGTCCGTCGATAATCGTGTCGGTCAATCCGTAGTTGCGGCCCAAACCCCAGCCATGGACCCTGAATCCGCGCGCCCGCAAATGAGAGCGCAGACCCCGAGTTAGGCCGTCGCCCGCCATGAATCCCGGTACGATCAGCACCGGCCGTCCCTGGCCCACGTCGTGGCGAGGCAGCACGGGCGCCAGTGCCGTGCCCCAGCCGAGTTCGGCAAGCCACCGGCCCAGCTCCGCGGCCGTCAGTAGAAGGCTGGGGGTGGGATGAGAGGCCACCTTGCTGGCATCGTCGGCACCGTCAGCCGCCTTGGTCAGTTCATACATCTAGGCTCCTCGAGCCTGGTCAGCAGCAACACTCTGCTCAGATGCCGATTTGACGCTTTTGTCGTGGATCAAACCGCTCGTCGCCCTCTGCAATTCGCCAAACGCCGACTGGATGCGTTCACTAAATTCGTCAGCGTCGGGAAGCGTTTCGGAACATCCGTACACCCCAAAGTTCAGCTTGCCGTCGTAGCTCCACACGGTGACGTTAACTCCGGCTGCATACTTCAGGTGACCACAGGAGATGAAGTTCTCTACACCCATCCCGTCGAAATACCGCTTCTCGCTTGGGCCAACGACATTCGAAACCATGACATAACCACTCGATCGGCGGTAGGCGCGCCGGATCGCAGCGCTGAGGGGCCCCATGATTATCGGGGGAACCAAATCGATCCACTCCTCAAGCTGGGCACCGCGGCGGTGCGCGACTCGCGCCTTCACCGAGTTCGATTGCGCTTGAGCGGCTTTCAGTCTTTCAAGCGGGTCAGCGAGGTGGGTGGGCAGCCCGAACATTCGGGTGGTGACCGCGTTACCCCACAGCCGCGGATCGGATTCGCGGCGATTCTTTGCAACCGTAGTCGCGACAACGGGTCGATCGGTGAGTTCATCTCGCTCGGCGAGATAGCTTCGCACCGCGCCCGCGACACAAGCGAAGACAACGTCGTTGACCGTACCTCCAATGGTGCGTCCGACCGCCTTGACCTCCGGCAACGGAATTGTCACGTAACTGAAGCTGCGCCCAGCGGCCAGTGGACCCCGCCACGGCAGGCACGGCGCACGCAACACCGACGGGGGTTTGACCTCTGATACTGGTTTGCGGCGCTCGATTTTCGCCTTTCGCATGACGTTCACCAGCCGCGGCACTTCGCGGAGGAGCTCTCGGGCTAGTTGATGGACCAGGTCGCGCCAGGTGGCTGACTCGCACGGCTGCGGAACCAGGGCAGGCACCGGCGGCGCGTTGGGCTCGGGGCGCGACAGCATGCTGATCAGCTGGGCGCAGGTGCCCCCGTCGGCCAGCGCATGACTGACTTTGAGCAGTGCCACGACCTTGACGCCCTCGAATCCGCTGATGAACCACAGTTGCCACGGGGGCTTGGCACTCGGAATTCGCTCTGCGGCGATCTCACCGATCACCCGACAAAGCTCCTTCTTGTCACCCGCCCCTGACAACGCGGTGAACCTGACGTGGTCGCGCACATTGAAGTTCGAAGCCACCACCCACATCGGCCGGTTGATCCCTAGAGGAACCGGCCGCACACGCCACCGCATCTGAGGTAACACCGCCACGGCGGCATCCAGCGCCCTGATAACCTCTTCGACGTCGAATGCCCGGCTGGACTCTTCGTCGAACACGGCAATCTTCAGGGTGTGCTGAGGTTCCACCGGTTCATCCACAACGAACCAAGTGTCGTAACCGGATAACCGAATGCACTCTTGACGCTTAGAACTCATTTACCAACGCCTCCTGTGATTCGACGAGGCATGTCAGGCGACTAACCGTTACAGCGAACGTGACCCCCATCACACCCCTGGGATTGCCACTGTAACGCGCCGCCAACAACTACATAACTGTTTAGCGATCTATCCATTTTGCGGGCAAGCCTGCCACGCTTCTCGCCGACGAACCATCGGGTGGCATTGGTTGGCGAACAGATCAAATGGTGCGGGTGGTGGCGTATTCCGCCGGGTCCACCCTTGGGCTGGTTGCGAAATCGCAACTGCAATCGACAGCTACACAAGTCGTTTCAGGGAACGCAGGGCGCGCTGAAGATACTCAATAACGGGCGCGTCACGTGCGAACGCCAACCATTCGCAATCACCTGAGAGTCATCGTCGATCTCGCGCGCGGTGCGCATCCCGTCCCACACTCCCTCGAACCCGGCGAAGGACTTGTCCGAGTGCGCGAGATCTTCCGCTGCGAAGATCGCCCGTAACTCGGCGACGCACTTCTTGCGATTCTCCAAACGGACGGGCGCAGTGGCGAATCCCTCATCCGAAATCAAGTCCGGGCGACCTAAGCGTGTGCAGAAGTAGGCCCAGAACCGATCGGCCTGGAGAAGTACAAACCCGATGAACCGGCACCTCCAGTGTCCGATGACGGCGCGTCAACGGCGTATAGCCATCACTGACAACGGTCGACGTCAGTATGGTTGGACGGAATTTAGTTCGCGGGCTCAATTGATCGCTACGGACTTCATGTTCAGGAATTCGTAGATGCCGTCTCGGCCTCCCTCTTTGCCGAAACCGCTGATGCCGAGGCCCCCGTACGGCTGGTTGGCGGCGAGGTTGAGCGCACCATTGATGCGCACTTCGCCGGTTCTGATGTTTTCCGCGAACACGTGGGCACGCCGGAGATCCTTGGTGTGAACGTAGCCGGAAAGGCCATACCGGCTGTTGTTGGCGATCGCGATGGCTTCCTCATCGGTGTCGAAGACTGAGATCGCCAGGACCGGACCGAACACCTCCTTTTGCGCAAGATCCGAGTCGGGGTCGACGTCGGCGAACACCGTCGGCTGCAGGTAGTAACCGCCGAGGCCCGGTCGGTTCAGCGGACCGCCGCCGGTGATGAGCCGCGCGCCGTCGCGCTCGGCTTGCTCGATCACGGCGAGGATTCGATCGAACGACTGACGACTCACCACCGGGCCCGACATCGTTTCGGACGCCATCGGATCCCCGACGACGATCGACTCCGCCAAGGTCTTGGCCCGCTTGATGACCTCATCGTAGATCGTCCGGTGGGCCAGCATTCGCGTTGGAAACGCGCAACCTTGGCCGCTGAGCAGCCCGATGCCCATCATCACACCGTGAGTGCACGCGCTGTCGAGGTCGGCGTCGTCCAGGATGATGTTGGCCGACTTGCCGCCGAGTTCGAGCACCGCCGGTGTCATGTTCTCGGCACAGGCGTGCAGGATTTTGCGCGCCGTGTCCGGCCCACCGGTGAAAGTCACCTTCCGAACGAGGGGATGCGAGGCCAAGGCACCGCCGGCCTCCGCCGTGCCGGGCAGAACCTGTACCACCCCCGGCGGAAAGCCTGCTTGCGAAACGAGCTCTGCGAAGAGCTCGGGGGTGTACGGAGTCAGCTCAGATGGCTTGACTACCACTGTGTTCCCGGCAGCGAGCGCGGCCGGGACCTTCATGGCCAGCGACATCAGTGGACCGTTCCAGGTGATGATCGCCCCGATCACGCCGAGGGGCTGAGGCAGTGTGTAGGAGAACACGCCGTCCGGACCATAGCTACCGGTCACCTGACCGTCGATCTTGCCCGGCCAGCCCGCGTAGTAGCGAATCCACTCCACCACCTTGCCGACCATCGTTGTCGCGATCAGTATCGGCGACCCGAAATCCCGGGTGCTCAGCTCCCCG
>Ga0207641_10003404_pt1 | contig 14098 bp, 7 predicted proteins | sample KBSSwiS62_FD_184306 | JGI IMG/M metagenome (GOLD analysis project Ga0207641, IMG submission 184306) | Switchgrass rhizosphere microbial communities from Kellogg Biological Station, Michigan, USA - KBS Switchgrass S6-2 (SPAdes) (version 2) | ecosystem: Host-associated > Plants > Roots >... | reverse complement strand
CCTCGTAAATCAGGTCCAGCGTGGCCCGGCAGTCGTCGTCCGTCTCGCCTGGATTCCCGACGATCAGCGTCATCGCCGGAAACCAGTTGTTCGCGTTGAGGATCGACAGCCCGTGCACGACGACGCTCGGCCACTCCTCGATGGGAAACGGGACGCCCTTGCTCGGCATGATCTGTTTCGCCATCCTGACCGAGCCGGTCTCGAGTCCGATCAGTGGCACCAGCGCCCGCCGCTGCGGATGCGTGCTGAGGGTGGGCAGCCGGATCGGACTCTTGTCGAGCAGCCGCTCCGAGAGCTTTCGAATCAGCTCCGGGTCCACGACCGCCGGCGCGATCGTCGCGTGACTGAGCACGTGCTGCTCGACACCCGGCGTGTCGACGATGTCCGAGTACAGGTCGAGCAGCGCTTCGCGGTTCGGAAAGTAGAACGGCGTCTCGGTGTGTACCTGGCCCCAGATGAACATGTCTTCGGTCGCGAGTGAGATCTGCTTGTTGCCGTTCCGCACGTTCGCGCGGACGGCGCCCATGATCTTGTCCTTCGGCAAATCGATCTGCGGGTTCAGGTCGGGAACGCAGAACTGGCAGCGCCGGCCACAACCAGTCGTCATTTCGACCACGCCAAAAGTGGTCCGCTTGTCCGGGAACAGGATCTCGTCTCTCGATTTCGGATGCTGGACCTCGAGACGGCGGGGCAGCGGCTCGCCGCGAAGCGCCCTTTCGAACACGTCCAGCGTGTCGACCGACTCGCTTCGGCCTTCGAGCACGCAATCGACGCCAAGCTCGTCGTAGCTGTCGGTCTGGACGATCTGCCATCCGCCCGATCCGCCGACGATCACCTTGAACCGATCGCGGAAGGCGCTCGCCTTGATCGTCGCGAACAGCTGGCGCGCGTAGTGCGAATTGATCGGCTCCCGGGACGAGCCGAAGATCGACGTGTAGACGCCAGCTGCGAACGTGACGCCCAGCGGATTATGAGTAGACACGGCGACGACGCGCGTGCGCGGGCCGACGAACTTGTGCAGATCGGCCGGATAAGAACAGACGATGTCCTCCGGAGGAAACCGCCGCAGCAGCGAAGCCTCGACGACCCGGAGGCCGGCGGGCATGTAACGCGCCGAGCCGTCGTGGTCGTACTCGACATCACGCCATTTCGGATACTTGTCGTTGAGAATGCGCTCCAGCCAGATCGGCAGCGAGGCCATGCTCATCTGGATGAAGTAGCCGGCGTGGTCGATGATTTCAGTGAGCGGCGCGGTCAGTACTATCGGGCGGCCGCCGTCGTGTGGCGCCGAATCGTCCATGACTATCGGTTTATGCCGAGAGGACGATGGCCGTCAAGTGATGCTTCACAGAGATCGTTCACGTTCCGCGCGGGCCGGAGTACAGTCGGGCGCATGGCGGTCGATCTCCTCGTGTTCGGTCCCCACCCGGACGACATCGAAATCGGTCTCGGCGCGACGGTTGCGCGTCACGTGGCGGCCGGCCATGACGTCGGCCTGTGCGATTTGACCCGCGCCGAGCTCTCCTCGAACGGGTCGCCAGAGCAGCGCGAAAAGGAAGCGCATGCCGCTGCCGCTGTGCTGGGTGCGGCGTGGCGGGAAAACCTGGGCTGGCCGGACGGTGGCATTACCCGGACTCCAGAGTTGATCCGCTCGGCGGTTGACCTGATCCGTCACCATCGTCCGCGGGCGGTCGCCGTTCCATATTGGGACGATCGCCATCCAGATCACCGGGCGGCGAGCGATGTGCTGAGCGTGGCGGTGTTCAGGAGCGCCCTCCGCCGCTATGAGAGCGCCGCTGCCGCGTGGCGACCCGATTGGATCTGCTACTACTTCATCAACGACGGCGCGCCGCCGTCGTTCGTCATCGACGTCTCTGACTTTTACGAGCGAAAGCGCCAGGCGCTGGCCTGTTATGCCAGCCAGTTCGCGCCGGAAGACGGCAGCGCTGTGCAGACGCGACTGACCGCGCCGACGTTCCGCCAGCTGATCGAGAGCCGCGACGCGCAATTCGGGGCGCTCGCGGGCGTCCGCTTTGCCGAAGGGGTGGTCGTGAAGGAACCTCTCGTGCGGACGACGCTCTTGAAACAGGTCCCATGAACATCGGGATCGTCTGCTACGCCTCGCTCGGCGGCAGCGGTGTCGTCGCCACGGAACTGGCGCATGCGCTCGCGCGCCGCGGCCACGAGGTCCACCTGATCAGTAGCGACGAGCCGTTCAGATGGCGGGCGGGTGTTCCACGCCTCTCGTTCGAGCGGGTCGAGACGCCGGCGTATCCGTTGTTCCGCGAACCTCAGTACTTGCTTGCGCTCGCCACCGCCCTCGTCCGCCTGTCGCGCGACCATCGGCTCGACATCGTGCACGCGCACTACGCCGTACCTCACGCCACCGCGGCCTATCTGGCAGGTCAGATCCTGGCAGCCGACGGCGTGCCGGCGCCGCCGCGCATGTTGACCACGCTGCATGGAACCGACATCACGCTCGTCGGCAGCGATCCGTCGTACGCGCGCGTCGTGGCGTTTTCGATCGAACAGTCGCATGGCGTCACGGCGGTCTCGAACAGCCTGCGTGCGGACACGATTGCGGCGCTGGGTATCATTCGACACATTCGCGTCATCCCGAACTTCCTGGACTGCGAGGTCTACCGCCGGCGGCCGGTGCCAGAGCTTCGCGAACGGCTGCTCGCCGGCGGCGTCGAGCACGTCGTCGTGCACGCGTCCAACTTCCGCCCGGTCAAGCGCATCGGGGCCGTGTTCGAGATTTTTCAGCGCATTCGCGCGCGGCTGCCGGCGCGCCTCGTCATGATTGGGGATGGACCCGATCGCCGACCGCTCGAGCAGCGCCTCGCCGAGGCCGGTCTGCAGGACGTCGTCGAGTTCGCCGGCGAGCAGCACGATCTCGTGCCGTGGCTGTCGGCGGCGGATCTGTTCCTGCTCCCGTCCGAGCAGGAAAGCTTCGGCCTGGCGGCGCTCGAGGCGATGGCGTGCGAGGTGCCGGTGGTGGCGTCGCGCGTGGGCGGCCTGCCCGAAATCATCGATGACGGCCGCACTGGCTTCCTCTGCGCACTCGATGATCTCGACGGCATGGCCGGGCGGGGTGTTGCCGTGCTGTCCGATCCGGACCTGCGGGAGCGCGTCGGCCGGGCGGCGGCCGAAGACGTCAGAACCCGGTTCTGTACCGATCTGATCGTGTCGCAGTACGAGCAGTGCTACCACGACGTGCTCGAAGCAGGATAGTGTTCAGCGCCGCTCGGCTATCAGCTGTCAGCTCGTTGCCGCGAGGCCGAAAGCCGATAGCTGAAGGCTGAACGCTCAGGTCAGCCCTTTGCCTTCCACGCAGTCATACGCGCGGCCGGTCGCCACGTTGGTAAATTCCTGCGTCGCTCCAGTCGGCCACGTGATGACGACGCGATCGACGCGATCGCGGCGGCCGACGCCAAAGGTGACGGGCAATTCGGACTGCGAGAGGTAGCTCGAGCCGCTCTTCACGAGCCTCGACTGCGACGACCCGCCGTGGAAGATGCGAACGGTCGCGCCGATGGCGTCGTGGTTCGACTTCGTGCCAGCGAGGCGGAGCCGAAGGCTGCGATTGCCGCTCGATTGGTCGTTGCGAAACAGATACGCCGGTCCGTTGTTCGTCGTGATGAGCAGATCGACGTCGCCATCGCGATCGAAGTCGCCGACGGCGAGTCCGCGCCCGACTTTCGGCTTCGAGAAGTCGGCGCCGACGGCCGCCGCCACGTCGCGAAAGACGCCATTGCCTTGATTAAGAAACAGGTGCGGCGCCTGCGCTGAGCCGACGTGGCCGCGAATCGGTCGAACGGTCTCGTCGATGTGGCCGTTGGCGACGACGAGATCGAGCGCGCCGTCGAGATCGAAGTCGGCAAACGCGCAGCCGAAGCCGAGCGTGGTCCGCGATGCGGCGCCGATGCCGGCCCGCATCGCGACGTCCTCGTAGAGCCCGCGCCCCAGCGGGCGATACAGGCCGATCATCTCGTTGTCGAAGTTCGTGATCGCCAGCGTCGGCTGGTTCGAGGCATCGAGCACGCCGGCATCGACGCCCATACCCGCGCGCGCCTTGCCGTCGGTGCTGAGGGCGAGACCCGCGCCAACCGCCACCTCCTTGAACGTGCCGTTTCGCTGGTTGCGGTACAGCTTGTTGGGCTGCGTGTCGTTGGCGACGAACAGATCCGGCCAGCCGTCCTGGTCCTCGTCCAGCATGGCGACGCCGAGCGATTTCGAGCTCGTGTCGAAGATGCCGCTCGTCGCCGTCACGTCCTCGAAGGTGCCGTTGCCGCGATTGTGAAACAGCCAGCAGGTGTCGCCGCGGTAGGCCTCGGGCGTGCAGTACGACTTCTGTTTGCCGTCCCTGCTGCAGAAGACGTCGTGCTCCGCTGACCACTTGACGTAGTTGCACACGAACAAGTCGAGAAAGCCATCGCGGTCGTAGTCGAACCACAGCGCCGACGTGCTGAAAGCTGTTCGCCCGGCCAGGCCGCTCGCACGAGTGGCGTCGACGAACGTCCCCTTGCCGGTATTGCGGAACAATCGGTTTTGTCCGACGCAGGTGATCAGCAGATCGGGGAACCCGTCGTTGTTGAAATCGCCGACGGCCACGCCCATGCCGTACATCTCGACGTCGAGGCCGGCGCTGCGCGTCACGTCCGAAAACGTGCCGTTGCGGTTGTTTCGGAACAGGCCGAGCGTGGATCGTCGTCTCGCATGGCCGGGCCAGTCCATGCCGTTCACGACCAGAATGTCCTGCCAGCCATCGCCGTCGTAGTCCAGAAAGGCGCACCCCGAGCCCAGCGTCTCGGGCAGGAGCTTTTGACCGAATCCGCCGTTGTGATGCTGGAACAGCAGACCCGAGCCCGCGGTCACGTCGACCAGCCGGAATGACGGCTGCGCCTGCGCGGCGGTGGTGTTCGGCCTCGCCGCCGTAGCCGCCGCGGCGCCGGCTGTCGCGATCAGGAACTCGCGCCGGTTCATCGCACGATGACCAGGCCGTGCTGCAGCGCGTAGACCACCAGCTCGGCGGTCTTGTGCAGGCCGAGTGTATTCATGATGTTCGCGCGATGCACCGACACCGTGTTGACGCTGAGATTGAGCGTGGCGGCAATCTGCCGGTTCGACAGCCCATCGCAGATCAATTGCAGGACTTCGAGCTCGCGTACGGTGAGGCCATGGTTCCGCTCGCCCTTCAGCGTGCCCGGCCGATCGAGCGCCGGATCGACGACCGTCTCGCCGGCGGCGACGCGCTTGACGGCGGCGACGAGATCGAGATCGATCGCGCTCTTGAGGATGTAACCGCGCGCTCCAGCCGCGAGCGCCTGGCGGACGAGCGTTTCTTCCGAATGCATGCTGAGCATCAGCACCGCCGTGTCTGGCGCCTCGGCCAGGATTTGACGCGTCGCCTCGAGTCCGATCGTTTTCGGCATGGCGCAATCCATGACGACGACCCGCGGCCTGAGCCGGCAGGCGAGCTCGACGGCCTCGCTGCCGTCGCTGGCTTCGCCGACGACCGTGATCGAGGGGTCGTCTTCGAGCAGGCGACGAAAGCCGCGGCGGACGAGGCTGTGATCGTCGGCGAGCAGGACCGTGATGCGGTCAGACACGCGCGTCGGCCCTCTCGGCGTGCGGCAGCGGCACGCGCACGCGCACCAGCGTCCCTCCTTCTCGCGGGCGCGTGAATTCGATCGTGCCGCCGACCAGCGCCGCCCGCTCGCGCATCGTCACGATGCCGAGACCGCGCCGCGGCGCCGACAGGTCGGTGCCCTTGCCGTGATCTTCGATCTCGAGCTCGAGCAGCGAACCGGTGACGCGAAGGCGCACCCACGCCTCTGTGACCCCGGCGTGCCGCGCGACATTGGTCAACGCTTCCTGAAGGATGCGATAGACGTGAATCGCGATCGTGAGATCGACCGGCGTGGATGGTCCGGCGCGTTCGTACGAGACCGCGACTCCGGTCTGCCGCTCCACGGTCGAGAGATACCACTCCAGCGTCCCCTCGAATCCGATCTTCTCGAGCAGCGACGGATGCAGCGTCTGCGACAACCCGCGAACACGTTCCAGCATGCCTTGCGCGACCTCGGAGACCTCCCGCAGGTCCGATTTGAGCGGCGAATGCTCGGGGGCATGGTTGCTGGCGCGGCCGAGCATCGATCCCATGGCCGTCAGCATCTGCCCGAATTCGTCGTGCAGCTCGCGAGCGAGATGATGAAGCGTCGTTTCTCGCGCCGTAATGAGCTGTTGCGCGACATCGCGACGCTCTTCTGACAGCGATGCCAGCTTCGCGAAGAGACGCCGGTTGGATTGAATCAGGTAGAGGCTCGTCATCACGATGGCGGCAAGAGTGACGGCGAGGAACGTGTAGACCTGCCGCTCCACCTGATCGTAGATGCCCTGCACCCGACTCGCCGTGTTCTGCTCGCTTTCGTTGTTCTCGACGAGCAGCCGCGCGACCGCGGTGCCGAGCGCGGCCTGTCTGGCCTGAAGCGAGATCCTGATTTGCGCGCGCGCCTCCGTCTCGTGCCCGCTGCCCGCCAGCGCAAAAATGCGGTCGGCCGCATCCCAGAACTGCGCCAGCGAATCGCCGAGGTACTGCCGCTGCTCCGGCGTTTGCGCGCCGACGGCCAGTTGATCCAGGCGCCGCAGCGCATCCTCGAGGTCGAGCCGCACGCGCTGAAACTGGCTGGACCAGGCGGTCAGCGGATACGGCTCGCTGCTGTCCAGCATGTCGCGCATCGCGAGGCCGAGGGTATTCAGATCGTTCTGAATGCGGAGCAGCTGCAGCGAGTCTCTGCGGCTCCGGTCGGCGAGGTCCGTCTGCAGCGCCCGAAGCCGCGAGATCTGCCGAGTGAGGTAGTACGAGTCGGCCGAGACCGCGGCGAGGGTGATGACCATCCCCGCGAGCAGCCCGGCTGTCGGCGATCGTCCCGCGTCAAAGGCGCGCACCGCCAGAGCATTATCGCAGCAGGTGCGACTGGATGGTCCGCTCGCTGCCGTTACGACCCCACGACTACCTGTATCGCTCGCAGCGCGTTGTTGTTGTTCTCCTGAGCTTCGGTCACGGCGCCATCGGCGTCGACGACCGCAAACAGATAGTAGGCACCGGGAGCGGTGCCGGCCGGGATGGTGACTGCGGTCGATCCGGTACTCGAGGCGCCTGCCGCGAGGCCCGGCACCGCGCGGCTGCCGGCAAGCAGCACATCGCCGGCATCGAGGCTCAGATTCGCCGACAGATAGAACTTCGTCGTCGACGGCCCGGCCGGGTCTCCGCCGGAATTCTGCACGGTATCGGTGGCCAGCACCGTCGCGCCTGCGGCGATCGTGAACTGTATCGTCAGGCCCCCGACCGACAAGTCTGGCCCGATCGCGATCGACCGCACGTTCGTGTTGTTGGTTTCCTGTGCTTCCGCCACGACGTTATCGCCATCAGCCTTCGCGATGAGGTAATAGACGCCGACGCTGATCGTGGTTGGCAGCGACAGCGTGGTGGATCCGGTGCTCCCGGCACCCGCTGCGAGAGCTGGCACCGCGCGCGCACCTGAGAGCAGCATGTCAGGCGCGTTGAGGATGGTGTCTGTCGACAGATAGAACCGAGTCGCCGACTCCGTTACTGCGGCGGCGCCAAGATTCGTCGTCGTGTCGCTGACCACGATTGTGCCGCCGACGCCACTCTTCGGTGGAACCGTGAGCGATGACACAACGAGATCGCCGCCAATCTGGATGGTCCGGGCGATGGTGTTGTTCGCGTCATCCGTTTCGACGGCGGTGTTGTCGGCGTCCGCCTTCGCGATGATGTAGTACGCTCCTGCGGCGACGGTCGACGGGAGGGTCACACTCGTCGAGCCGCTGCTCGTCACGCCCGCCGCCAGTTCAGGAACCGTGCGGCAGCCCGTCAGCAGGATGTCCGAGGCATCGAGCACTGCATTGGCCGAAAGATAGAATCGTGTGATGGACGCCGCGACGGTACCGGCGCGTTGATTGGTCGTCGTGTCGTTCACAAGGATTGTCGAGTCTGCCGTCGCTTTGGACGGCACGGTCAGCGCCGACACAATCAGGTCGCCGCCGACCGTGATCGAGCGCGCCGCCGTATTGTTGCCTTCCAGCGCCTCGACGTTCGCGCCGTCGGCGTCCGCCTTGGCAATGAAGTAGTAGCTTCCCGTGACGACGCTCGACGGGATGACGAGCGTCGTCGAACCGGTGCTCCCGGTACCGGCAGCGAGGTCAGCCACCGCGCGGCCACCCGCCAGCAGCGTGGCCGACGCATCGAGCACTGCGGTACGTGAGAGATAGAAACGCGTGACCGACGCGGCGACTGTCCCGCCGCCCTGGTTCGTCGTGGTGTCGGTGACGACGATCGTCGAACCGGCGCCGACGTTGGACGGGACCGACACGGCCGACACCACCAGATCGCCTCCAAGCTGGAGGCTTTTCACAGTCGTGTTATTCGATTCCTGCGTCTCGGGTGCCGTGTTGTCGCCATCGGCCTTCGCGATCAAATAATAGCTGCCCGTCAGCGAGGTCGACGGGATGAGCAGCGATGTGGAGCCGACGCTGGTGGCGCCGGGGGCGAGGCCTGGCACGGATCGAGCGCCCGCGAGCGGCACGTCGCCGGCATCGAAGGCCGCGTCGGTCGAAAGATAGAACCGCGTCGTTGACGCGGCGGCCACCCCACCTCCCTGATTCTTCACTGTATCGGTCACGACAATTGTGCCGCCGGCGGCGGCGCTCGATGGTCCGGTCAAGGATGTGATCACGAGGTCCGGTCCGATCCACACCAGCCTCAGGAGCGTATTGTTCGACTCCGACGACTCGGATTCGACGTTGTCGGCATCCGCTTTTGCGAAGAGATAGTAGACGGCGGCAGCCAGATCGGACGGAACGTTGATGGTTATCGACGCTGCGCTCGTCGCGCCCGGCGCGAGCGATGGAACAGCCTGGGCTCCATCGAACACGATCGCGGACGGGCCGAGTGTCCAGTTCGTGGACAGATAGAAACGTGTGGTCGTGGGAACCGATGTCCCGGGGCCCTGGTTCTTGATCGTGACCGAGAGCGTCATCGGCAGACCCGCGCCGGCGTTTTGCGGCGTCGTAAACGCCGAGACTAGCAAGTCCGACGGGCTCTTCGGTGTGGCTGACACTTCGTTCGAGTCGCCGCTTTCACCAACGGTGTTCTTGGCCGACACCACGTAGTAGTAAGTGGTGCCATTGACGACATTGGTATCGACGTAGGTCTTTCCTTTGACGGAAGGCGCGAGAAGCACGTACGGACCGCCGGATGTCGTGCTGCGTTTGACGTCGAATGCCGTCGCGCCGGCGGCGCCGGACCACGTCAGCGTTACTTTGCCGTCTCCGGCCAGGGCGGTGACGGTAGGTGGCCCTGTGGGCGCCTCACACGATCGAATCGCACTGTACACGTCGAGACGACCACCTGTGGTCGTGATGGACGCGAGACTCGGGATGGGCTCGACGGTGGCGAGCAACGCATCTTTCAGCGCAGCGGTGTCGAACGCACAGTGCGACAACACGAGCGCGGCGGCGCCGGACACGTGCGGCGTCGCCATCGACGTGCCGCTGAAGAAGGCATAGGTGTTGCCGATGGTCGTGGACAGGATGTCGTACCCGGGCGCGCCGAGGTGGACCGACGCCGCGCCGTAGTTCGAGAAAAAAGCGCGACCGTCGGTGTTCGTGGTGGCGGCGACTGCAATGACATTGGGCGCGTCATAGCTGCCAGGATACGTCGGCAGGATGTCGTTATCGAACCCGCTGTTTCCGGCGGCGGCGACGAACAGCATGTCTTCGGCGTTTGCCGCGTTGATTTCGTCGAGCAGCGCTTGCGAAAAGTCACCCCCACCCCAACTGTTCGACAGCACGCGCACGTTCGCGCCACCGGTGGAGGAGAACGCGCGCTTGGCTTGAATGGCAAAGTCGATGGCTTTTATCGCATCGGCCTCCGTGCCGCTGCCAGTGGCGTCGAGAAACTTGATGCCCATCACCTGCGCGGTCCAGTTCACGCCCACGACGCCGACACCATTCCCGCCGGACGCGCCAATCGTTCCCGAGACGTGGGTGCCGTGGTTGTGGTCGTCCATTGGATCGCACGTCATCGCAATCGCGTTGAATCCATGGGAGCCGGCCGGGCAGGTGACCGTCACGCCGTCGATGTTGACCGAGAAAGCCGCCGGCGCCGACCACACGTTGGCGGTGAGATCAGGATGCGTGTAGTCGATGCCGGTGTCGATCACCGCCACGACCTGCGCAGTGGAGCCGAACGAGATGCCCCATGCATCCGTTGCGTGGATGTCGGCGCCCGCGACGCCGACGGACCCATTGATGGTCTGCCCGGTGTTCCTGAGGCCCCACAGTTGCGGGAAGCTCGGATCGTTCGGCTCGGTAAACGCCTGGACGATGTAATTGGGCTCGGCGTAGAGCACGTCAGGGTGATTTGCAAGCAATTCGAGGAGCGCGGGCACATCCAGTGCTCTTGCGCGCAATCGTCGCAGACCGGCTCGTCCGATCGTCTGAATGGCTTCGGCGTTGGTGAGGCCACGGATCTCTGTCAGCAGGTCGGGCTGCGGGGGGCGTCGGAATTTGAGAAGGACTTCTCCGGCGGCCGCCTCGCGTCCATTGACCCGCTCCGTGCGGGTCTGGGCACGCTGCGCATTGGTTCTCGTGTCCAATACAAAGAGAGCAGCAAGCGCCGAGAACAAAACCGTCAGTCGGACGATCGTGCGGTTCATTCAGCCCTCCATCCCTCGACATGCTCGGGATGACCTGAGCGATGTCGAAGAGCACAGCGCGCAGGCGCACCACCAGCGTTGGCGAGCCCGACCACGTCTTCACAGAAATGTCGCTCGTCGCACACGTTCTGTGTCCGGCGCCGGCGGTCGCCGATTGCGCTCCGGTCGGCGATCGCGCTGGCGGGCCGCCGGCAAGCGACGCCAAGTCACGCGTCGCCTACGAGATGGCGCGTATTCCGATTCGACCGACCAAAACCGTCAGGGCGCCTTGTCGGGGAAAGGAGAAACGTCTGACTGGAGTCATTGCGAATGAAGTGCCAGCGTCGGCCGCTGGGACCTCGGGCTTCTGGCGGGGACGACGATCGCGCGCTGTCAGTCGCCCGTCGGCTTCGGCCTGACGGCGTTCGGCAGCGCCAGCCGGTTGTCGTGCGTGACGTAGCTGATTTGCAGGTTGAACCCGTTGGGCGTCGACGTGTGGTAGCTCTTGAACGCCGCGGTGTGGATCTCGTCGGGCACGTATGTGCCGTCAGGCCCGCGGTGCCGGCTCGACGTGTCGATCTGCGCCCGGAGGCCGCGCTTCTCGAGCTCCGCTTTTACGCCATCGGTATCCCACGGCGAGATGCCGAACGAGATGTGATCGATGCGCGCCCGGCGCGGCCCTGAAGCCGGCGCGCCGCGCCGTCCCCCGCCCCGCCCGAAATCTGGATCGAGCGGATTGCCGCCGCGGATGATGATGTCGCCGACCTCGCCGATCATCAGCTCGTTCTGGCTGCCCTCGTCGTAGGTGGGCTTCCACCCCAGCAGATTGGAGTAGAACGACACGCTCTCTTTGTAGTTGGTCGCGTTGAACGAGAAGTGATCGAGCCACACGGTCTTCCAGCGGGTCGATTGGAACGGCGCCGGCACGGACAGCTTCGCGGCCGCCGGCGTCGACTGGCGGCTCTTCGTCAGGCCGCGACCGTTGCTGATTTGAACGTCCCACCCATCGGGATCTTTCACATGGAAACTCTCGAACTCCCCTTCGTTGTCCGCGACCGGCGTCAGGCCGCGCTTCCGGAGCTCTGCTTCCACGTTCTTCGCGTTCCATCGATCGATGGCAAAGGAAAACGATTCGACGACGACACGCGCGCTGGCGCCGCGGGCAGAGCCCGATGCCGCATCATCGAATGCGCCCGGAGCCGCCTGTTTGAAAATCGCGGATCCCCAGTCGCCCATGTCGAGCACGGCCTGCCGGCCATCGTCGCTCCGCAGCGTCCATCCCATGAGCGCGATGTAGAACGCGGCCTCCTTCTGGTACTCCGCGGCCCGAAAGACGAGATGGTCGAGCGCGACGGTCTTCCACCCCGTCGGCTCGAACAGCGGCGGGATGTCGGAGGTATTGCACGCCGGCGTTCCGAACGTCAGCATGCAGCGCCCCTGTGCGAGCGCGGCCAGCGGCGCGCCGGCAGCGGCGGCCCCGAGTGTTCTCAGAACCTTGCGGCGGGAGATGGTCCGATCGTCGTAGCGGCTCACTCGGTTCGCCTTCATGGGGCGGAGTTTACTATGGTGCGCTTCTGCGCAATCCCGGCGCACGAGCGTTCTTCGTGTCTCTCAATAGATCAGTCGTGTCTCAACAATCCTCATCGGAAGCCGATCGTGTGTCTATGTGTGCAACACGGCCGTTTTCCTGGGAGAATTCCCCAGATTCTGCGCGTTCTCACCCTCCTGGCGGTCAGTGCGTGTGACGAAACGGGACAATCGCGCATTTGGCGGCGCTTGTTGCGGTCGTCTCTAAGGTGTTATGCAGCAGTCAGTTGTGCGGCACTGACGAAAGTGGTCCTGGCATTGCTCTGTCCGCCTGAGTGCATCGACGTGTGTCACATCACGCCGGAGTCGCCTGAATGCGCTTTGTTCCACGTCCGCGCATGCTCGTGTTCGCGGCGATTGCGATCGGCTCGGGGCTGCTTCTTGGACTCGCCGGCTGGCCGCAACCTCACCGGACATTCGAATTCGGCGGCCTGATTCTCGCCGCGATTCTGGCGTCGTCTCTGCCGACGCCAAAGTCGGCGACCGGCTGGGGCACGATGCCGCTGTCGTTCGTCGTCGATTTCACCTCGCTGTTGCTGCTCGGCCCGAACGCGACACTGATGGTCGCGGCGGCTGGAACCGGTACGCGGGGACTCTCAGAGGCGCAGCGGCCGCAGCACTACTTCCGGATGCTGATGACCGCCGCCATCGTGATGGCGTCGACCCAGGCAGCGGGCTTGGCGCATCAGTCGCTCGGCGGCACGATGGGCAACTTCGCTTGGCCGTGGCAGGGCGTGCCCATCGGCGCGGCTCTCGTCGCGTACTGCCTGGTGAAGAGCACCCTGGCGGAGGTGGTGGTTCCGCTCTGTGCACGGCAGCCCGTGAACCGATCGTGGGCGAACGGTCTCCTTCAGAGTGGTCCGAGCTACTTCATCGGCGCGAGCCTCGCGGTTGGCCTCGTGGAAGTGATCGACCATCAAGCGTGGGAGGTGTTGCCGGTCGCCATCGTCCCGCTCTTCTTCATCTATCGCGCGTACTGCGCACAGCTGAATCAACTGGAAGAACAGCAGCGGCGGCGGGAAGTCATCGAGGCGCTGGATCAGGGCATGTCGGTCCTCGATGGCAACGGAGTCGTCACGCTCTGGAACGACACACTCGAACACCTCCTCGAGTGTCCCCGCCATCGGGCGCTGAACCAAACGGTCGCTGCTGCTGTGCCCGCGCTCGGGAAGACGGAGCTTCCGAAGGCGATCGCGGAGGTCCTGGCTGCGCGGAACTCCCGAACGCTTCCGCAGGTCAGCATGGCGTCCGCGTCGGGTGTGCGCGTGCTGCAGGTGAGACTCCTGCCGGTGCCTGACGGAGTCACGCTGCTGTGGCTTGACGTGACCGAACGCGAACGCTCGGAGCAGGCGCTCAGGCGCAGCGAAGAGCGGCTGGCGCTCGCGGCCGAAGGGGCGAACGACGGACTGTGGGAATGGGACCTTCGGACGCAGGAGTTCTATTTCTCGGGCCGCTGGCGCGAGATGGTCGGCCTGCCGCCGACCGCCTGCGTCGGCCGTCCCAACCAGTGGACTGAACGCGTGCATCCTGACGACGCGGCCGCCCTCAAGGCGGCGCTCGAAGCGCCCTTCGCCGGCACCGCCGATCACTTTCAGCACGAGCACCGGATCCGTCACGAGGACGGCACCTACCGGCGGTTCCTGTGCCGCGGTGTGACCGTGCGCGGCGCCGGCCGCCGCTCCATCCGCATCGCCGGCTCGTTGACCGACACGACGGAGCAGGCGATCGCGCAGGAACGGCTGCGCAATGCCGGATTCCTCGATCCGCTCACGGGCCTCTGCAACCGCGCG
>Ga0207641_10003403_pt1 | contig 14101 bp, 6 predicted proteins | sample KBSSwiS62_FD_184306 | JGI IMG/M metagenome (GOLD analysis project Ga0207641, IMG submission 184306) | Switchgrass rhizosphere microbial communities from Kellogg Biological Station, Michigan, USA - KBS Switchgrass S6-2 (SPAdes) (version 2) | ecosystem: Host-associated > Plants > Roots >... | reverse complement strand
CGGCGTGGCTGCAGGCCCATCTCACCGATCCGCAGGTGCGTGTCATCTGCACTGGCACCCGCGATGACTACGATCGCGCCCATATCCCCGGCGCGCGATTCGTCGATCACATGGACACGGTCGGCGGCGACCATCGCCTGCTGCCACCGGACGCGCTCGCCAAGGCCCTGGCGAAAGCCGGCGCCGCCGACGGCACACGCATCGTCCTCTACGGCGATCGGCCGATGGAGACGGGCTGGCTCTACATGACCCTCGCGGCGATCGGCCACAGCGGCGATGTGTCGATGCTCGACGGCGGGATCAGGCTCTGGCAGGACGAGAAGCGTCCCATTTCGACCACCGCGCCTGCCGCCGTGGCTGGTCCGCTGACCGTCAAGCCGGCGCCGGATGTCATCGTCGACGCGCCGTGGGTCCGGAAGCGGCTCGAATCGCCGACCACCAAAGTCCTCGACGTGCGGACGACACAGGAGTGGAACGGCGGGCACCTGCCCGGCGCGACATTGATCCTCTGGCAGGACCTCTACGCCGATCGACAGACGCTGAAATTCAAGTCGCCCGCGGACATCCGGGCGCTCCTCGCCGCGGCTGGCGTCGCGCCCAACCAGGAATGCGTAACCTACTGCGCCGTCGGGATGCGCGCGAGCCTGATGTACTGGGCGGCTCGCTCGGTCGGCATTCCTGCGCGGGTCTATGTCGGGTCGTGGCAGGACTGGCAGCGCGATTCGTCGAATCCGATCGTGCGGTAGAAAGCGGCCCCAATTTCTAATTGTGCGGCTGAAGGTACAGGTCTCCCGCGAGATACTTCAGCCCGCTGTCCACCGCCACCGTCGCGACGACCTTGCCTGGTCCCAGTTCGCGCGCCAGTTGGACAGCTGCCACGACGTTGAGGGCGGACGACGTGCCGGCGAATATGCCTTCTTCCCGTGCGAGACGGCGAGCCATCGCGCGTGCTTCTTCTTCCGGCACGGCACGCGCCTCGTCGTAGACTCCGGCCGCGACGTGCGGCGGCACGAATCCGGGCGCGATTCCCTCGACGCGGTGGGATCCGCTTTGTCCCGCCGTCAGCACCGGCGCCGACGCGGGTTCGAGGGCCACGATCGTCGCCGCGCAGCCGGCCGCCCTCAGCGCCTTCGACACACCTGCCAACATCCCGCCGGTACCAACCGCACCGCAGAAGGCGTGCAGCGTGCCGCCGGTCTGCTCGACCAGCTCGCGGCCAATACCCATGTATCCAGTGATCGCGTCTGCGTTGTGAAACTGATCGGTCCAGTAGGTGCCGGGCTCCGCGCAGAGGCGATCGACGGCGGCGCGCATGCGAACGAACAGATCGGGGGTAATGCGTCCGCCGTCGCTGTCGACCACTTGCAGGTCGGCCCCGAACGCCCGCATCGTGTCGAGCTTTTCCTTCGCGAACGCATCCGACGACACCGGCACGAAACGGTATCCCTTGACGGCGCACACGAGCGCGAGCGACGAGCCGGTGCTGCCTCCAGTGAACTCCACGACTCGCATCCCCGGCTTGAGCGCACCGCGCGCCTCCGCACCTTCGATCATCGCCAGCGCCATGCGGTCCTTGTACGACCCGGTCGGGTTGTAGTACTCGAGCTTCACGACGACGTCCGCGGCATCGGCGCCGGCGACGTGCTTCAGTCGCACCAGCGGCGTGCGGCCGATCGCCTGGAGGATCGACTCGGAAGCACCGGACCATGTTGAAGCCATGCGCTAAGATAATCGAACTTTGGCCAAACGACGCAAACCGGCGGATCGATCGCTATTCGACGGGATCGACGCCGTGGAGCCGGACGCCGGACGCGACGCCGTCGTTCGCGGCACGCTGCTCGGCGGTACCGGACCCGGCGGCACCGCCAACGTCGCGCTGCACGACGCCGCGCAGTCACGCTATCTCAATTACGCGCTGTCGGTCATCACCGCGCGCGCGCTGCCGGACGTTCGCGACGGTCTCAAGCCAGTGCAGCGCCGCATCCTCTTCACGATGTGGCAGCAGAACCTGACGGCGGACGTGAAGCACCGCAAGTGCGCAAAGGTCGTCGGCGACGTGATGGGCAGCTACCATCCGCATGGTGACATGGCGTTGTACGAGACGCTCGTGCGCATGGCGCAGTCGTTCTCCCTGCGCTACCCGCTGGTCGACGGCTCCGGGAATTTCGGCTCGCTCGACGGCGACAGCGCCGCGGCCATGCGATACACGGAATGCCGTCTCACCCGCGCCAGCGACGAGATGCTCAGCGAGATCGAGCAAACGACGGTCCCCTTCCGGCCGAATTACGACGGCACGAAAACCGAGCCTGTCGTCCTGCCGGCGCGCATCCCCAATCTGCTCGTCAACGGCACGACCGGCATCGCGGTCGGCATGGCTACCAACGTACCGCCGCACAATCTCAATGAAGTGTGCACGGCGCTCATCAAGCTGCTGGACAACGAGGATCTGAGCAGCGCGCAGTTGTGCCGCTACATCAAGGGACCTGATTTTCCGACCGGCGGCCAGATTCTCAACTCCCAGGAAGAGCTGAAGGAGATCTACAAGACCGGCTCGGGATCGATCCGGCTGCGCGGCACCTGGGACATCGGGCCGGAAACCCGATCGACGAAGACCCTCTACATCGACAGCGTGCCGTATACCGTCAACAAGGCGCAGCTCGTCGAGCGGATTGCCGACGTCGTCATGTCCCGCAAGCTGCCGCAGCTGCTCGACGTCAAGGACCTGTCGACCGAGGACGTGCGGATCGCGATCGAGATGAAGAAGGACGCCGACGAGAAGATGATCATGGCGTACCTCTTCAAGCACACGCCGCTGCAGATCAACTACGCCGTCAACCTGACCTGCCTCATCCCCACAGAGAATCCGGAAGTCGGCAGGCCCGAGCGTCTCGATCTGAAGCAGATCCTGTGGCACTTCCTCCACTTCCGCCTCGAAGTGGTGACGAAGCGGCTGGAGCACGAGCTCGCCGCCCTCAGGAAGCGGATCCACATCCTCGAGGGCTTCGAGAAGGTCTTCGACGCGCTCGACGAGATCATCAAGCTGATTCGGAAGTCCGACGGCAAGGCCGACGCCGCCGAGAAGATCATGAAGCGGTTCGCTCTGGACGCCGACCAGACCGACGCGATCCTCGAGCTGAAGATCTACCGGCTTGCGCGCCTCGAGATCCTGATCATCAGGAACGAGCTCGACGAAAAGCGCAAGCGCGCGCGCCAGATCGGCGGACTCCTCAAGGACGAAGAGAGCCGCTGGAAGCTGGTCCGCGGCGAGCTCGAGGAAGTGAGCAGCCGGTACGGCGACAAACGCCGCACCGCCATCGCCAGCGATTCCGGCGAGCCCGAGTACACCGCCGACGATTTTATCGTCGAGGAAGACAACGTCGTCATCGTGTCGCGCGACGGCTGGGTGAAACGTCAGAGGGAAGTGAAGGATCTGTCGACGACGCGGCTGCGCGAGGGCGATTCAGTGCTGGCGGCCTTTGCGGGCAGCACGCGCGCCTCGTGCGTGTTCTTCTCGAACTTCGGCGTCGCGTACAGCTGCCGGTTCATCGACGTCCCGGCGTCGACCGGGTATGGCGAACCGATCCAGAAGCAATTCAAGCTCAAGGACGGCGAACGCATCGTCGCCGCGATGAGCCTCGATCCGCGGGTTGCCGGTGTGATCGTGGCGAAGAAAGAAGGCGATGCCGCTCCCGTGCACGCCGTGGCGGTCTCGAGCGACGGCTACGCGCTTCGGTTCAACCTGGATGGGTTTGTCGAGCCGAGCACGCGGTCGGGGCGCCGCTATGCGCGTCCGGCCGAGGGCGCCGAAATCCTCAACGTCGCCAGGCTGAGTGGCGGCGAGGTGCTCATCGCGGCGAGCGCGGATGCCCGTGGCATCCTGTGCAACGCCGATGAGGTGAACCTGTTGTCCGGCCCCGGAAAAGGCGTACTGCTCATCAAGCTGGCAGAGGACGACCGTCTACTGGGTGCGATCGCGTCGAGCGGCGACCGCGATCTGCTGACCGTCGAGACGACGCGCGGCGCCGAACAGACGATCAGCACCGCGAAATACGAGGTGACCGGCCGGGGCGGCAAGGGGCGCGAGCTCCTGCAGCGGGGCCAGTTCACCCGGGTGGTGTGGCCGATGCCGGAGGCACCGCCTCCGCTCACGGACGGCTAGCCCCGAACCCCCGAGCCTCGAGCCCGACAGCTAGCCCGCAGCCCAAGCCCCGACTGAAGTACAATGGCCCTGGTGGCTCCGCCTAGGAGCCCCGGCTCGAACGCTGCACAACTTGGCTGGATCCTCCAGCCGCTGTCGTTCTAGCGAACACCTCAACACAGACAACGCAAGGAACCGGTTTGCCCACTCAAGATCGTCTGAACATCGCAGTATTCATCGACTTCGACAACATCGAAATCGGCGTCAAGACCACCCTCGGCCAGCAATTCGACGTCGGCGCCATCCTCGACGCCATCAAGGAGCGCGGCGAGGTCGTCACCAAAATCGCCTACGCCGACTGGACGCGCTCCGGCGAATACAGCCGGTCGCTGACGCAGCACGCCATCCGCCTCGTCCAGCGCAACATGACGCCGGGCGGCGACAAGAACGGCGCCGACATCAACCTGGCGCTCGACGCGCTCGAGATGGCGTTCACCCATCAACACATCAACGCCTACGTGATCGTTGGCGGCGACAGCGATTTCCTGTCGCTCGTCGAAAAGCTCAAACAGTACGACAAGAAGGTGTTCGTGGTCGGCGGCCGCGCGTTCACGAGCATGATCCTGCAGCGGAACTGCCACGAGTTCATCGCCTACGAGAACCTGCACGGCGTCCGCAAACAGGCGGCGAGAACCGGACGGCCGATGCCGGCGTCGGCGGCGAGCGCTCCGCTCACGCAGGCGGTTCCGCTGGTGCGCCGCGCGCTGAAGATCCTCGCCGATCGCGAGGTGTCGCCGCAGACCGGCCTGCTGAAGAGCACGCTGCTGCAGCTCGACTCCACGTTCTCGGAGCGGAACTACGGCGCTTCGTCGTTTCTCGACTTTACTGAGAAGCTGGCGCAGGCCGGTGTCGTGACCCTGAAGCACGCCGGCCGCAGCGTGATGGTGGAGCTCAACGAAAGCTTCGACGAGAACGCGCTGAAGGCGCCCACGATCGAGGGCGCCGCGCTGCCGTCTTCGCCGGAAGGCTTCGCTGCGCCAAAGCCGGTGTCAGATGGCATGGGCGAGGGCGCGCCGTCTTCGCCGGATGGCTTCGCCGCCTCGAGGCCGCCAGTGCCTGACGTCGCCGGCGGTCAACGGCCGCCGTCGATGGAGATGCCGGCGCAGGTCGGCGACAACGCCGAAGGCGTGCGCGTCGCCGGGCGCATCCTGACCGCCGCCAGGAACGCACGGTGGCCGATGTATCTGCGCAACGTGAAACAGATCCTTCGACAGACCGAAGGTGGATTTGACGAGCGTCGCTACGGGTTCGGCGGCTTGATGGACTTGTTGAAGGCCTGCCAGCGCGAAGGCTTCGTCCGAATCGAGCGCGACCGCCGCGGCGGCCTGCGCGTCTTCCAGGGGCCGCAGCTTCAAGGCGCGGCGGCCGTGGTCAGGCAGCCGATCCTTCCGCAGCCGGATGTCGAAGACACTTACGAGTCGCAGCCGATCGAAATCCGGACGAGCGACGCGTCGGTGCCGGAGGAACTGCCGGAGATCGAGGAGTCGGCGCCGCAGCCGGATTTGATCGACACGACGGCGGAGCTGCTCGGACGCGCCAAGCCGAAGCCACGGCGCGCGCGGGTGGCGCGGCCGACGGCAGCGGTCAAGAAGGCGGCCGCCGCGAGGAAGCCGGCGGCCCGTCGCTCGACGCGTGGAAGAAAAGCGTCGAGCAGCGACTCTAGCAACAACAGCGAAGGCTAAGCGGTTATTTCCGCCCCTGGTTCTCCAGGTAGTCCACCCACTGCTTGACGAGCGGCAGCTGCGGACCGCCGGCCTTTGCGTAGCGGTCTGCGTACGCTCGCGCGAGCGTGAGGTCCTCCGCACGGCCGTGGACGACCGCGCCTTCCGAGTGCACGGTGTAAATCCATTGCACCGCCATGTAGTAGGCGTCGCGATCGTCCTCGCGCTCGGAGATATAGCGTTCGAGCGTTCGCACCGCCTCGCGGCCGCGGCCGAACGTGCCGTAGAGCAGCGCGAGCGGCTTGGTGAAGCGCGGGTCGGTCGGCCATTTGCCGACCGCCTCTTCGAGAATCGTCCTCGCGGCGCCGAGGTCGCGCTCGCGCATCAGCGCGTCGCCCAGCCACTGGTAAACCTGCGGGTAGTCGGATCCGTCGATGAGGGCGGTCTGCCACGCGCTGGCCGCCTCGAGGTTGCGGCCGGCCGCGGCGAACGCCGCCGCCAGGTACACCAGCGGCACCGTGCTGTCGCCATCAGGGCTGATCGCCTTCTTGAAGCTCGCCTCGGCTTTCTGATACTCGCCGCGGGTCAGGAAGCCGATTCCCTCGTCGAACGGTTGCTTGATCTCCGACGCGACGCGGCCGCTGAACTGGTCGAGCACCTCGGGCTTGACCGCGTCGTCACGCTTGAACGGCCCGGCGAGCGCCGTTTCGTCGACCGGCAGGAAGAGCTCGCTGTCCACTGACACCGCGCCAAGCCCTTCGGCAGACGTCATCAGCACTTTCGGCGGCGTGATTTCGAATGGCCGTGTGAGCGTCTTCACGGCCTTGCCCTGCTCGGAAAAAATCGCGCGCAGCACGTACTTGCCCGGCGGCAGCTGGTTGACCTGCAGCTTCGTCGAGAAGATCACCCGATCGTCGCCGGCGGGATACGGCGGCGCGTCGAGGTTGATCAGCGCCGGCGCATCGGGCTTGGTCGCCACCTCGTACTCCGCGGTGACACCCGCCGCCCTCGGCCCGTACACCTCGACGTAGCCGTGAAGCATGCCGAACGTGACGGTGTATCCGATGGTCGGCGTCAGCAGCTGGCCGGCGTCGTGCGGACCACCTGCCATCAGCTCGCTGAACGCGAGTCCGCTGGTGTTCGGCAACGCCGCGTGAATCTCGTGCTCGATGCTGCCGACTCGATCGCCTTCGGCGACGGCCAGCTTCAGGTTGTAGGTGCCAGGCGGCAGGCTGGCGCCCGCGTTGTACTGCAGCGGCGAGGGGACGCCATTCATCACCGGTGACGCCCGCACGTCGAACGCCTTGGTCTCGATCTGTTTGCCGGTCGTGTCGGAAATCACATAGCCGACCGAGACGACTTTCGGCGTCGGGTAATCGCTCCCGATGTCGGTATGGATCAGGAGCTGGACCTTGTCGCGCTCCGGACCCTGCAGCGAAAACGAGGCCACGCGCAGCGGCAGCGCCGAGGACAAGAGCGGCGAGCCGAGCGCGGCCGCCATCGCGCGGCGCGGAGAGCGCGCGGCCCGCACCGCGGCTTCATCCGACGGCGCGTTGAGAATCTGCCGGCGCGATCGCACCGACGCACCGCGTCGCGGCACGTCGACGCGAATCGGATGCGGCTTGCCGTCGCGATCGCGCGGATCCGATTCCACCGCCAGCTGGTAGTAGCCGGAGAGCTCCGACTCGATCCGCGAGAACAGCGCCTCGCCAGAACCGGTGACCGTGAAGAGCGTGCCGCGCGAGGCGCCCGCCAACATGTCGAGCCCCTCGGTCGCCGCCCGGCGATCCGCGAACGGGTTCCGCGCCATCCGCGCGTCCGCGACGTCGAACAGCGCCTGATCGAGCTGCAGCGCGTACAGGCTGGTGCGCGCCGCCGCCGCCAGACTGCCGAGCTCGATCAAGGTCGTCGACTGATCGCTCAACGTAAAACCCTCGGAGATGAAGATCAGCGTCTTGGGCGCGTCGATGGCGCGCAAACCGATGAACAGGTCGCGCAGCGCCTGGACCGTCTGGTCGGCCTCGTGTTTGGCGTCCATCGTGATCTGATGGATCTGCATATCGACTTCCGAATAGCACGCTTCGCGGGCGCCCGGGCTGTTTTCCGCGGCGCACTCACGCTGCTGAATCTGCTTCAACGTTTCCGTGTCGCTCCGATCGACGACCTGGAGCGCCTCCGCCAGCCCGATGTTCTTGCCGATCAGGCCGCGCTGCATAATCTTCTGACCGGTCATTCGCGAAATCGTCTGTTTGATGCGGGCCCGGTCGGTCGTGAATGGCGTGGCCGGAGCGCCCGTCCCGATTCCCGCGACGGCGATGCGATCGGCCGGCTGCAGGCGGTCCACGAAGGCATTGGCGGCCCTGGCGATCGCCAGCGCGCCGCCGAAGCGGATGTTCGGCTGGTCGATCGCCATCACGATCAAACGGCCGCCGATCGAATTCTCGTTGGTGCTGTAACCCTCGGGCGGCGTGACGGCAACCGCCGGCTTGTCGTCGCCGCTAGTCAGCTGCACCCATTCAGCCGCCACCACGCGCCGCACGTTGTTGTCGATCCGGACGACGAAGTCGGCCGGCGTCAGGTTCGTGATCGGTTTGCCGTTGGTGTCGACGACGGTGACGTCGAGCGACGTCACTTCGACCGACGATTTGAACGCCGGCGGCGGCGGCTGCTGCCCGAACGCCGTCACGAAATGCAAACCGCAGAGACCGCATACGATGCAGAGAAAAATAGTTTGCTTTGCTCTGCGCCCTCTGCGCCTGCCAGGCCGTAGCTCGCTCACCACATCGCGAGCGAAGGCTGGTGCCCCGCGGTTAAATCGTTGTCGCGTCATTTTGCGGTCGTCGCCCGGTATCCCTGCCGGGCGCGCACCTCGTGATGGCCGTCCACTTCGACCTTGATCTTGCGCCACACGTCGTCGTGCTTCGTATTGATCGGCTCGTAGCCGAGCAGGTACTGGTTCGACAGCTCGTCGAGCAGGTCGGCGAACGAGTCGTGGAGTTCGTCGATGCTGTCAGTGAACAGCGCGCGCCCGCCGGTCGGGTTCGCCAGGCGCTCCATGACTTTCTTCAGCGCGTCCAGCGTGACGCCGCGGCCCTGGCCGATCATGTAGAGCGTCACGTCGCTGGACTGGAGGCGCCGCTCGACGTCGTTGATCGTCGCGTGGCTTCCCTGGTCCTCGCCGTCCGTGAACACGATCAGCGCCTTGCGTCCGGTCTGGCGGCCCAGCATCTCGACACCGCGCAGGATGACGTCGTAGAGCGCGGTGGATCCCCACGGCGCCAGCCGATCCACGGCCCTGGAGCGCTCCGCGACATCGCCAGCCTTGCGCGTCAGCGTGAAGATGCTGTCGTTGAATCCCAGCAGCGTGACGAGATCCTGGTTCGGCACGTCCTTGAGGAATTCCTTGACCGCTTTCTTCAGCTTCGGCATCGCCGGCGTCATGCTGCCGGAGATGTCGATGCCGACGACGATCTCGAGCGGCACGTCTTCGGAGGTGAAGTGGGTGATCCCCTGCGGCTTGCCGTCTTCCAGCACGCGGAAGGCGGTTCGCGGCAGGTTGCGGACGAAGCGGCCGTGGCCATCGCTGACCGTCACCGTGACCTGCACAACGTCGACGTTGACCTTCTCGGTGACACTCACCGCTTTCGTGCGGATCGTCTGGACGGCTCGGCCGCCGGCCGTCAGCGTCGCGACCGCGCGTACCTGATGTTCGCCGAGGGCGGGTCCCGCGTCCCATTCGCACTCGAACGGCGGACGCGTCAGGGCGCAGACCTGCCGGCCGTCGACGAAGAACGTCATGCTCGCGGCGGCTTCGGCCGGGACGATGCTGGCACGGAGAAGCGTCGGTCCGCTGACGTAGCTGTCTTCGCCGGGCGAGAGAATCTTGAGCTGCGGAGCGGAATCGGGCGTCTGGGCGGACACGATCAGCGCAAGGCCGAAAGCCGCCGCCACCACCGCGCCCGTCACGCTCGCTGTGCGCACTCTGGCCATACCGCCCTTCCTACCCGTCCTGCCCTTCCTGCCCCTCCCGCCCGTCCTGCCCTAGCGCTGCTCGCTGTCCGGCACCAGCGGCCCGGTCGCCGTGGCAGCGGCAATATAGTCCTCGACGCGATCGCGAGGCACCAGCCGCGCCCGGCGGACCAGCGTCAGCCAGTCGCCGTCGTCGGTCGGCCTGACCTCGTCGATGAAGTCCTGCATCGCCCCGGACAATATCACTCGGGCGAGCGCGGCGGGCAGTTGCATCTCTTTCAGCATGATCGCGACGTGGAGGTTCAGATCGGCCACGCCGACCGCGACTAAACCGAGCTGGGGACGCCCGATGAGGGACGGCCAGCTGCCTGGCCGCGGCAGGCGCGGGCACACGCAGCCGGTGGCGACCGCCGCCATGCCCCACGCGTCGAACTCCGCTGGCCGTCCGCCACCCAGTACGAGCAGCTCGGTCAACGACAGCATCGACGTCACGCGATCGCGCTCGTGAGCGAAGGTCCAGGCGATCGCGCGGCGCCGCCACGGCTCCATCGCGATCTCGTTGGTCAGCGCATCCAACGCCTCCGCCCCGGACAGCTCCGCGACGCGGCGCGTGCCGCGATCGATCGCTTCGGCGATCCGATCGCGGTCGGCGTTGCGCAAGTCGTAGGGATTGAGAAGCGCGACGCTGAGCGCGAAGGTATCGCGCTGATTCGTCGTCAATTTCGGCGCTTCGAGGACACGCTCGAAGTTCAGCCGCCGCAAGGTGAGCGGCGCGAGCGCGACGTCGAGACCGAGCAGCGATCCGCTCACGCGCCAGGGGATGCCGGGCGTGACGTCCTGTTTCGGCATCGACCACACCTGCCGCATTCGCAGCTCCGAGTCCTTCGCGCCGAACCCGAAGTCATGGCGATGCGAGACATCCGCGGCGAGCAGCACCGTGCCCTCGGGGTCGCCAACGTCCGCGGCGTATGAAATCGAGAGCAGGATTTCCGCCAGCAGCTGGTCGGCCAGGTCGCTCAGGGATTCGGACTCGCGCGCCGCGCGCTTGGCGTCCTTAATCCGGACCGCCTTCGACAACTCCTCGGCCACCTTCTGCAGCGTCTCGTGAACGTTCGACGGCTGCGACACGCCAGGCGGCACGTTCTCCGTCTCGGCGCGATTGGGGCGCTGCGGTGTGTCGTCGATCATCCGCGACAGCCGGGTCACGACGCGCTGGAGCTCGTCGGGCGATAGCGCCTCACCGGCCAGCGTGTGACCGACGGCGGCGATATCGAGCGCGAGGTCGAGCGGCAGTCCCTCCTGGCGATCGCGTACCTGCTGGAGACGGCGGCGTTCGGCGGCCCCGAGATCGAGACGGTAGGGCTGCCCTTCCCACGCCAGCCGCGGCACGCGCTCCGCGGCGGCCGGCCCCGACATTCCGAGCAGGATCGCCGACTCGATGGTGTCGGCGAGCGGCAGCGCGGCGGCGACGCCGTTTCTCAGCCACCCGGCGACCGCGCCCGCGTAGCGGCCATCGTCGCCAAACGGCAGGGCGATCAGCTTCTCGATCAGTGCCTGGGTTTGCGGAACGCTGAACGTACGGACCCTCGCCATGCGCGACAGGATTGCGAGCGCGCCCTGGAACTGAGCCTGGGCCACGAAGCCGCGCCGGCCGTCGACCGGTGACAGGCGCATCGCGTGTCTGACGGCCTCCGCGAAAACCGACGGGGATCGGATGCCGATGCGATCGAGCGTCAGGATCAGCAACCGGTAACGCGAGATCCCGCGAAGCGCGACGAAAACGTCGGCGCGATCGCGCCCGGCCGCGCCGTCGCCGAACACCCGCTGGCCGATGGCGATCTGTTCGAGGCGCTCGGCGCGCTGCCGGACATCGGCCGAGCCAATCGTGTCCGCCAGCCACGCCGCATCCAGCGGCTCGTCGTCGACGCTCCGCAGCTGCCGTGCGGCATCCTCGGGTACGTCGACGCCCGAGAAGACGCGCGTCCAGAAACCGCGCGAGTTGGGTGCGGCAGGCGTCCCATTGTCGGCGACCTCGATCCGTGCCAGCGTCATCGCGAGATCGAACGACGACCGGTTGAACGGCATCGTCCGGACGTGCCACTCGCGATACGCGCTGGCGCCGGCGGTGATCAGCGTCTTGAAACGATCCAGACGCACCGCGGCGTCGGGGATCCAGAAGCCCAGGGCAAACGCGCGGTGCGGTGCGTCGAGCTGACCGATGGTGTCGTAAAGCCCCGCGACGCGTCCGTCGTTCATCTCCAACAGTTGCTGGATGAATCGATCCGCGCGGGTCACCTTCTCGCCCACCACCGCTTCCCACATCGCCACGACGTCATCGCGTTCCGTCGGCGGGACGACGCGGTTGGCGCGGACCCGAAGGCTGCTCGAGAAAGCGGCGAAGGCCGGCGCCGACCGGTCGTAGATCCTCGAGAGCAGCGCCGGGCGGTCGGCGAAGTACTGCAGTGTCTGATCGTCGAGCGGCGCCAGCCCGTGGCACAGCAGCGACGCCGACCGATCGGCGACGATGGCCGACACCAGTTCCTCGCGCGCGACGCGGCGATGGAAGATCGCGTCGCCCCACACGTCGGCGGTCAGCGGCACGGGAATGGAGTCAGTGGCGGCGCGATCGGGCGCGGGCCGGACCTCGCGCTTGCGCCCGGGCGGCTGACGCAGCCATTGAATGTAGCGGTCGGCTTCCAGGCGGCGGCCTTCCGGGTTGTCGTAAATCAGCCGAGTGATTTCGTAGATGAAGCGCCCGCGGTCGGGAGGCGGATCGATGCCGAGCAGTCGCGACAGCGCCGCCGATCCTCCCGGCACCGGCACATCTTCGGTGGCCGTGGCCGCCGCGGCTGGCGCTGAAGACACGACAACGAGAGCGAGGACCAGAGCGGCGACCCGTGGCACAAGGCGGACATTATAGACAGCCGGCTGGTCCAGCCGGTGTTATTTGGCGACCCCCTGGGGCTGATGAGATACGTTACACATCCGGCCCGCGAGGGTGTTCAGTACAATCAGCGCGACACGATGGCGCCCACCAACTACACGGCAAAAGACATTACGGTCCTGGAGGGGCTCGAGCCGGTTCGCAAACGGCCGGGCATGTATATCGGCGGCGTTGGATCGGCCGGCCTGCATCACCTCGTCTGGGAAATCGTCGACAACGCGGTCGACGAGGCGATGAACGGCTACGCCTCCAACATCCGGGTGACACTCCATACGAATGGATCGTCGATGACGATCGAAGACGATGGCCGCGGCATTCCCGTGGACAAGCACCCGACGTCGAAGAAAAGCGCGCTCGAGACGATCTTCACGGTGCTGCACGCCGGCGGCAAGTTCGAGCACGGCAGCTACAAGACCGCCGGCGGACTGCACGGCGTCGGCGCGAGCGTCGTCAACGCGCTGTCGAAGGATCTGGTGGCGAACGTCAAGCGCGACGGCTCGCAGTGGGAGATGCGCTTCCGGCAAGGTAAGGCGGTGACCGCCCTGAAGAAGGTGGGGCCGGCGCGGGGGACGGGAACGACCGTGTACTTCCATCCCGACGCGGCGATCTTTCCCAAGATCGAATTCGATCCCGCGGTCATCAAGGAGCGCCTCGAGATCGCGAGCTACCTGCACAAGGGCCTCAAGGTCGTCTTCGAAGATGAAGGCGCCAAAGAAAAACTCGTCTTCGAGCACGACGAAGGAATCGTCGAGTACCTGCGAAAGATCGTGATTGAGCGTGGCGCGAAGCCGGTCCACGAGGTGCCGTTCACGCTGGCGAAGGAGGACGGGCTGCGGCTCGATCTAGTGCTGCAGTGGACCGAGGCCACCGACGAGCACCTGCGGTCGTACGTGAACGGCATCCCCACCGGATCTGGCGGCACACACGAGAACGGCCTGCGGGCCGGCATCGGCAAGGCCGTCCGCAACTTCATCGACACCCACAACCTGTCGCCCAAGGGTGTGACGCTGACCGCCGAAGACATTCGGGAAGGGCTGACCGGCGTGCTGAGCGTGTTCGTGCAGGAGCCGCAGTTTCAGGGGCAGACCAAGGATCGTCTCAACAACCCCGAGCTGGTGTCGGCGGTCGACGGCGTCGTGCGCCCGGCGCTGGAGCACTGGCTGAACCACAATATCAGCGTCGCCGAATCGATCGTGGCGCGCATCATCCTCGCCGCCCGCGCGCGCGAGGCGAGCCGCGCCGCGCAGGCCGAGGTGTCGCGCAAGAGCGCGACCTCGTCCCGTCTGAACCTGCCCGGCAAGTTGAGCGACTGCACCAACCCGACGAGCG
>Ga0207641_10003396_pt1 | contig 14123 bp, 13 predicted proteins | sample KBSSwiS62_FD_184306 | JGI IMG/M metagenome (GOLD analysis project Ga0207641, IMG submission 184306) | Switchgrass rhizosphere microbial communities from Kellogg Biological Station, Michigan, USA - KBS Switchgrass S6-2 (SPAdes) (version 2) | ecosystem: Host-associated > Plants > Roots >... | reverse complement strand
TCCAAACTTGCTTTCAATAAAGCCTGAACAGGATTGGGTTTTTCAAAGACCCACAAGGGTAATCCATGATAGCGAACAAGCCCTGCAATCTGTTCTCTTATTTCAAACGGTGTAGCAAAATCACGGTACAAGATCTGCCTTGTTGTTACCGCTCCTTTTTTTGCATGGCCCAGAGAAACAATATTGCCGTTTTCATCCGTAAAAGTTGTTGATCTTTTTTCAATATCATGCATCAAGGCTGCTGTCCATATTATTTCTTTATCCTGTTCATTTAATGCTTTAAACTCTTCCAGATTTTCCAGCGCTGCTGTTACCATTTGTGTATGAATTGCTACATCGCCTTCTGCATGGTACACCGGGCTTTGCGGTACACCATGCATATCATTTACCCAGCTGAATTTTTTCAACTGCTGCCAGCTTTTATCTTTTGTTAGTGTCCACATTGTTTTCAAATTTTAATGACGCCCGCTTCCAGTTTCTTGTCCAGTGTTCATCTGTTTTTACATGTCCCTTACGCACATATTTAAAAACATTTTTTTCAAAATCGTTGATATCATATTCCAGTATATTTCTGCTCACAACACCTTCCATGCTGCAAACAGCATTTGTTTGTACATCAACCGATTTAAACACACTTTCTTTTTTTACCAATGTCAGTAAATTCTTTTCAAATAACTGCTGATCTGAAAAATCAGTTACTTTTTCTAATACCGGCACTACCGGCAAATCAAACATTGAAGCAATAAATATTGTTTCTTCCCACGACAACCATTTATCCAATTCCCTTACTCCGAATACATAATAATGCTGTTCGATTAATGGGTATTGGATAGAATGAATAGCGTATAAATTCTCCCCAAATATCTCATAATCTCCCAGGTCGTTTTTTAAAACAGCCCATTGCTCCCGCAGTTGCCTTGTCCATGGTGATGTGGTAGGTGCCGCATGCGATCTTGCAAATACACCATACTTACTCATACAATTATTTTCACCATCCAGTTTTTCGGTATGTAAAACGGTTTGCAAAAGACTGATGTCCTGCCAATAGTTGCTGTTGATCCTGTCGTCGCTTGTGGTACCCGGAGAAAAAGGGTAATGAAATGTCCTTCCGTATTTTCTTGATATAGACATGTTATAATTTTTAGAATGAAAAATTAAAGCGGCAAACCAGTTGCCTCTCATTAATCGGTATTTGATCTAAAAATTACATTGTATAGAAGTTGTAAGAGTTGTTGTTGTGCTGATTAATAGTTTGTATTCAATAGCAAAACTTTTGCAAATATAGTAACTGTTTTTATTTTAGTATGAGTAAGTTTATAGATCGTTAAGCATCCTCAATACACCACCGGCCATCCATCTTCCCATTGTAGTTTTTCTATCCTCAACTTCGATCTGCCATTATCCGCAGCATCATAACCATGAAATACTAAGTAATCAACGCCATCAAAACTGGCTACAGCGTTATGTCCTACACCATACCATTTTGCATCTCCCTGTAATAAAATGCTTCCGCCGCCATTGGCCATGTCGTTGCCGTCTTTATCAATAAAAGGGCCGTTAACGTATTTAGATCTGCCAACAATCATTTTATAAGTACTCTTTATTCCTTTACAGCAATAATCAATAGAAGCAAATAAATAGTAGAACTCATTTTTATAAAAGATGAAAGGCGCTTCTATAGCATTGCCGCCTGCATCTTTAGGATCATCATCTACCGAAGGTGGGTTTTCTTGTAAAGATGATTTCTTCCTGCTGGCAATAGTGGGCATGTTTATAGAATCACCATCAATATGCAGCCGGTCTTTTGTTAGCCGTATTTGTTTCAATCCATCCCAAAAAGAACCGAATGTTAGCCATGCGTTGCCATTTTTATCAGTTATAATATTCGGGTCAATCGCATTCCAGTTGGTCTTACCAGGGTATGATCGTATAACCTTACCATGATCGGTCCATTTAAAATCAGGTGAAGAAGGATCTAATGTTTTATTGGTGGCCACGCCAATGCAGGATGAATTTTTTCCAAAAACAGAAATACTATAATACAGGTAATATTTTCCTTTGTAAAATGAGATATCAGGCGCCCAGATATGATTGGTAAAACCTTTTATTGCCTGTATTGCCCAGGGCAAAGTATCAAAAACGGGTTGTTCTCTTTTCCATTGCTGCATATCTTTTGACGACCATACGCTGATGCCCCTTCCGGTACAAAAGATGTAATACACACTATCCTGTTTTATTATCACAGGGTCATGTACAGTAACATTGGTTTGATATCCCTGTGCAAAAAGACAAGAGTTCAGCAATAACAACAGAATACAAACACCCGTTTTCATTTTATGCAGTTCAATTATTTCATCCCTTATTTTTCAATGGCGTTAACAATTGCTCCAGTCCATTGATCTTTATTTCATACATCGTAGCAAGCAAAACACCCAGTTTTCCCTTGGGAAAACCCTTTCTTTGAAACCATTCCAAATAAGATACCGGTAAATTACAAAGCACCGTTCCTTTATACTTTCCAAAGGGCATTTTCATGCTTACTAATTGCAACAGCAATTCTCCATTGGGGGTATTTTCATCTTTATCCATCATAAGATCTTGTTGATATAATGGCGATCAACAACCCATTAACTCAAATCTAAAGCAAATGTTAACGCCAACGTTATTCACATTATAATGCAATTAATCCACTTATTGAATAATAGTGGCAAATAATCTTTTTTATTATTCAATGTATTTATACATTTACTATAATCAAAATTATTGTTTCCTAAAATTAAATCTTTATTAAACTTTTTCTTACTAACCCATTCTAAATTCTCATGAACACAACTACTGTTACTACCCCAAATTTTGAAGTAGTGAGCCGTCATGCATTTGGTGATGTTTTGCTTAACACTTCAACCAATCAAAAATCTCTGCATGCTACTGTTACCATTCAACCCGGACAGGTCATCAGTAAGTTTCATGCAGGCATTACGCAATCTTTTGCAACTTACTTAACGGTGCAAACCGGCGTTAACACACACATTACGCTGCAGCCTGAGTTTTTGCAATACATTAACCACAGTTGCGAACCCAATGTATTCTTCAACACCACTACACTTGAATTGGTTTGTTTAAAACCATTACAACCTGGTGATGAGCTTACATTCTTTTATCCCAGTACCGAGTGGGATATGAGCCAGCCCTTTGTTTGCAATTGCCAAAGCAAAGATTGTTTGCAATTGATCAATGGTGCTTCTCATTTAGATCGATCTACTTTAAGTAAATATCGTTTAACTGATTTTATAAAACAGCAGGCTGACAATAAAACCGCTGTTTAAAAGGTTATACCAATATATGTCGTCTCCATCTTCATTTTTACCAATTGTTCCTCTTGAAAATCTTAGGGTTTGGGTACTGGCGCCCCATCTTGTGACCAACGACGCTAATATTGATTACTATTACGACTTTAGCCAGAGCATTGAAGAATATACTCAAACTTTTGCTGCATTAAATATTGATTGGAAATGGCAACCCGTTACCATGGATGATTATGCATCCGTAATTGATACCATTGTTGCAGAAAAGGAAATAGGTATTTCTTTCCCCGTGGTTTTTAATATTTGTGATGGTGATGAAGTAAATGGAACGCCTGGTGTTTCTGTTGTAAAATTATTGGAAGAAAAAGGTTTGGTATATACTGGTTCCGACGAATATTTTTACAATATCACCACGTCTAAAATTCCCATGAAAGAAGCCTTTGATAAATATAAAGTGCCTAATGCAAAATGGGAACCCATAAAAATTAAAGACCAGTACACTAATGGAATTTTCGGCAGGTTAGGCACTCCCATAATTGTTAAGCCTTCTGTAAGTGGCGGCAGTATGGGAGTTGGCATAAAAAATGTGGTGGAGAATAAAGCAGAATTAAATGAGCAGATCAATAAAATGTTTGATGGTTATCGTGGTTGGAATTTAGCAACCGATGGTTTAATTGCTGAATCATTTATTACCGGGCCAGAGTTTACCGTACTTATTGTTGGCAGTTATGATAAACCCAAACAAGCAAAGATCTATACTCCTGTAGAGCGTATCTTTCATCCCTCTTTGCCGGATAAAGAAAAGTTTTTATCATTCGATCGTTTATGGGAAATTTATGAAGATGAAGCGCCCATGCCTAATGAAGGAAATTTTTATGAATACGAAATACCCGATGCATCTTTAATTGATGAGATAAAAAAGATAAGCTGGGATGCTTATGTAGCTACCAAAGGAAAAGGTTATACCAGGGTAGATGTAAGGATGGACAGCAAAACAAAAAAGTTATATGTGCTGGAAGTAAATGCACAATGTGGTTTAAGTGAAGATGAAAACTATACCTCCATCGGCGCTATTTTAAGAATGAGTAATAAAACATTTGCCGAACTGGTAGTTGAAATTATTAATGATGCTTTTGTAAGACAAGAAGAAAAAATTCCCGTAGCTATTGCAGCCTCACGCAGATAAGAAAATGGAACATCCTCAAAATACAAATGGTTTAAAAAAATTAAACGGAACTTCTTTACATCCATCAGTTAATGGAAATGGAAAAGTTCTGAATATTTGTGTGCTTCAACCCGATTATTCCACTTCTAACGTGGATTACCAGAATTATGATCCGGCAAGAGATCTTTCTCACCTAATGCCAGAGGCAAATTTTACACATGTTCTTTTAAATAAACTCACTACTTACAAACAACTAAAAGAACTTAAGAAAAAAAACTACGACATCTTTGTCAATCTCTGCGAAGGTTACCTGGAATGGGAAGTGCCCAGCATTGATGTTATTTATACTTTAGAATTATTGAACCTTCCTTTTACCGGCCCTACTACATTATTATACGATCCGCCAAAAGAATTGATGAAGTATGTGGCTTATACCGAAGGCATCAATACCCCTGCGTATGCGTTGATAGAAAATGAAGATGATATTGAAGCAGAATGTAAACACTTAAAATATCCATTGTTTGTTAAGCCTGCAAAAGCCGGAGATAGTTTGGGTGTGGATGATAAAAGCTTAGTGCATGATCTTGAAGAACTAAAACAAAAAGTTCGTGCTATCATTGATGAATATGGTCCTTTGCTGGTTGAAGAATATATCAGTGGAAGAGAATTTACCGTAATGCTTGCCGCAAATGATGATGGCAGAACAGTAAAAGTATTTAAACCTGTAGAATATATTTTCCCCGAAGGAAACCAGTTTAAAACTTATGCATTAAAAACTTCGGAGCTGCATCCCAATGCAAATATTGCCTGCAACGATCCAGAACTGGAGATAAAATTAAAAGAATCAGCTACGCAGATCTTTCGCAGTTTTGGTGGCGTTGGTTATGCCCGTTTAGATTTTAGAGTGGATGATAAAAAGGAGATTTTCTTCTTAGAAATAAACTTTACCTGCTCTGTTTTTTACAAAGATGGTTACGAAGGCAGCGCCGATTATATCTTAAAACATGATGGCTTTGGCCAGGAAAATTTCCTCCGACATATTATAAAAGAAGGTATTACGAGACATGGTCGCAAGCAGAAAAAATACGTGATGAAGGGTAATTCCATAGCTGGTTATGGCATTTATGCCACGGCCAATATTCCAGCTAATGAACTGATTTTCAAAGGGGAAGAGATGAACCAGCGCATTGTTACCAAGCGCTATGTAGATGAAAATTGGAATGTTAAGGAAAAAGAAATTTTTTCAAAATATGCCTATCCACTCAGCAATGAAGTATATTTGCTGTGGGATGATAACCCCGGCGGATGGGCTCCGCAAAATCACAGTTGCAATCCAAACACCGGTTATTCCGGTTTAAATGTTATAGCCTTGAGAGATATCAAAAAAGGCGAAGAACTAACCCTCAACTACGCATCCTTCCTGGATGAGACAATGGAGCCCTTTAATTGCCGGTGCGGTGCATCCAACTGTCGTGGCTTAATAACCGGAATTACCCATAATTCGGTTACCGAGAGAGAAAAGATAGCCACGCTTTAAACTAACCCACCATCTTTCGGTCTTATACGAGCCCATTAAATTCTGGCGCTATTGCACGTATTTGTATATCGTGTTTATAGGCAACTGCTTTATTGACTATAGGAGTTGGGTAAAATTCCTTTATCAAAACAGCACTAACAGTAATTTAATTAACGAGTAAATGCCCAAAACCTATGTCACGTTTTCAAATTTTAAAGAGCTTAATGAACAAGCATCGCAGCCAGCTGGTGCTCACTTATATATTGTTTTCACTGGAAATGCTGGGGGGATTGCTGCGGCCACTATTCCTGGGTATTGCCATTAACGATTTGCTTAAAGGCAGTTACCAGGGTCTTATCTTGCTTTCTGCAGTACATTTTGTTACATTAATTATTGGCACCCTGCGTCACATGTATGATACCCGTACTTATTCCGCCATTTATGTGTCGCTTGTTACAAAATTTTTAAGCCGTCGTACTTATAAGGCAGATGTAAGTAAACTTAGTGCACACTCAACTTTGGCAAGAGAATTTATTGATTTTTTAGAATTCGATCTGGTATATGTAATTGAAGCGGTGTATAATTTATTGGGTTCATTGATACTGATGTTTTTTTACGATGCATCGGTGGTTACTTTATGCCTTATTGTTTTAATTCCGGTTATTGGTATCAGTTATGGTTATGGCAAAAGAATGAAACGCCTGAATAAATTAAAAAATGATGAGCTGGAACAACAGGTTGATGTCATCAGCAGTTTTGATAAAAAGGCTGTACACAGTCATTATAACAATTTACGCAAATGGCAAATAAAGATCAGCAACCAGGAAGCCTGGAACTTTGGCTTTATGGAATTTTTAGTAATGATTGTTTTAGGTGTGAGTTTGCTATTAACTTACAAGGCTTCTGGTACCGCAATACTGGCTGGTAATGTAGTGGGTATCTTCTTTTACGTAAGCAATTTTGCAAAGGGATTAGAAACCATTCCCTACATGGTACAGCGCCTTACTTCTTTAAACGATATTACAAGAAGGATTGAATTGCAGGTGGAAGACTTTCCTGAGGATAATAATAAATTGAAACCTGTAAGAAAAGGAAAACGTGTAAAAGTGGGAGAGATGGCTGCGTAGGTTTTTATTTTACAATTATTTTTTTGAATAATAAAAAGCTCATCGTAACTGATGAGCTTTTTTAATGCAATAACTTTTGTATATTGAAGATAAAACAGCTTTCGTATGAAGCTATTGTTTCTTATCCCATTTTATTTATTACTGACGGCAACTACCGGCAAGCCTGACACTAAATTAATTTTTAGCGATGCGTTTTCAGATACATCAAAAATACCTGTGCAAAAAAGATTTACCTCATGTTTTAAAAATATTGATACCACTAAAACAGGATATGCCGTAAGCTGTAGCTGGGGAACTTACAAACTTATAAACAATAAATACATCCTGCGGATTGCAACACAATCATATCCTCCAAAAATAAATTGGTGTTATGATATAACTATAAACAAATTAAATTTAAAACCCCTTGTTGAACTTTTAGTGTATGATAAAAACGACGCTACGCTGAGTAATATTTGTACAGATATGGGAGACTTAAACAATCCCCATCCAAGCAGGCGTTTCCAATCATCAACCGGGCAGGTTATTATTGGTTTTACTGCAGCAAAAAATAGTTATGATGATTTTGATATCTCTGTTTTATTAAAGAATATCTTTTTTACTGATAGCACTACCAGCGAGAGAATTGAATTTAAAAATGAATTGATCTGGAAAGTTTTATATGATGGCATACCTGGTTAATTTCACCAGCAGCTATTTTTAAACTACGAATAAAATTTATCCTTCCTTCATTTTATCATAAAATTTCTTTTGTTTCAGCAACATCCCAATCGCTTCCACAATCCTTTTTGTCTTTGTCGCTTCTTGTTTTGCTTCGTAGATCCATTTGATATAATATTGCTGTTCGCTTTCACTCAATTTAAAAAAGAATTTTTTCGCAGTTGGTTCATCATTCAGGCATAATAAAAACTCCTGAGGAATTTCTATGGGTGAATTATCGGCATATAAAATGATGTATACTGTATCGCCTTCTTTTTTTCCAATTGCCTTTCTTATTTCTGCCCTTATCGGAAAAAACATACTGCCGTTCTTCATCGGCATTAATTTATAACGCTTCAATTCAAAACCATCAACGGTGCCACTTACCTGCACCCAACCAAACTTTGCTCTTTTATCTGGTGTGATCTCTTCAATAACGGCATACACCCAGCCGCCCTTGCCGGGATATTTTTGCAGTTTGTATTTTTTGTTTACCAAGGGCTTTTGCATATCACTCTTCATCCTTTTTTACTATCAAATACCAGTTATTCTCCAATGGCAGGTAGCCATATTCGTAACAGTAAAAATAAGTTTTGTCGGTTTTGGTGTGGTATAAATTGGTATGATATTTAAACAGGAAGCCTTTTTCAATCAATTTATCCCTGTTGGCTTTTGCGGTGGGTTCGCCTTCGGGTAAAAGGCTTTCTAAAATGCGCCGGTTCTTTCCCAGGGCATTATTTACATTGCGAATGTAGTTGTTAGAAGCGCTTTTTAAGTCGTTATTGTAAGCGGCCCGGCAATAATCGTCACAAAATTTTTTGTCGCTCCGCCCTTTTACGGCTTTGCCGCAGTTGAGACATACTTTTCCTTCTTTTTCTTTTAACATAATACCAGCAAGGGTTTGATAGAAAAAGGAAAAGGTTTTTTAGTATGCACCCGTTTACATACGTTTATAAAGGTAAGTAAAAGGATAAATTCCGGCTACAGCTTTTTTGTGATCGCATCTTTGCATTGTCGATCGGAAACAAACGATCCGGTTGATCGAAATAAATTAAATCACCGCACGGCATTAAAACAACAGCACGGCACAAAACGAAACAACATGTACGCATTAAAAAACAAAGTTCAATTGATTGGTAACCTGGGCAACACACCAGAAGTTAAGAACACCGAAAACGGAAAAAAGTTGGCCCGCTTTAGTATGGCCACTAACGAAACTTACCGTGGCCGCACCGGCGAAAAAATTACAGAAACCACCTGGCACAATGTGGTAGCCTGGGGTAAGGTGGCAGAGATTGCAGAAAAATATTTATCCAAAGGCGCAGAAGTAGCCATCGAAGGAAAACTCATCAACCGCAGTTACACGGATAAAGATGGTATTAAGAGATACGTTACTGAAATTCAGGTAAGTGAATTGTTGATGATGAATAATAAGCCTGCGGCTTAAAAAAACTTTGCCACAGATTGCACAAATTACACAGAGCTATTCATTGGGTTTGTGCACCCTGTGGTTTAATCAAAAAAACATAATATTATGAGTGAGTTTTTATTTAGGCAGGAAACATACGAGATAATTGGTTTGTGCATGGAAGTCCATCGCATATTAGGTACCGGTTTTAGCGAAATAGTTTATAAAGATGCTATGACAGTTGAGGCCAGGCTGAGAGAGTTTGCTATTGAAAGAGAAAAGAAATTTGAAATTGTTTATAAAGAAAAAATTTTACCACATAACTTTTTTGCAGATTTTGTTTTCTTTGATGAAATAATTGTGGAAATTAAAGCAATTGACAAACAGATTACAGATGAACACATCGCTCAAACTTTAAATTATCTAAAAATATCTGGCTGCAGGGTTGGTTTGATAATTAACTTTGGTAGAAAATCACTGGAGCATCGAAGATTGATTTTTTGAGACAAGCCTACGGCTTGTTTTTTGCCACAGATTGCACAAATTACACAGAAAGAATCTCAGCATTTTTTTAGTGTCTTTAAAATTTATTGAAGAAAATTTGTGTAATCTGTGCAATCTGTGGCAAAGTTTTTTTAAGCCGTAGGCTTAATTCCTTTTAATTTAAAATTTAATTCTGTGGCTACTATAGAACGCAACGAAATATTTGACCTGGCTTATCGCTTTGTAACCGAAACCAGTGAAAACATTTTCCTCACCGGTAAAGCAGGTACGGGTAAAACAACTTTTTTGAAGTACTTAAAAGAAAACGCCACCAAAAATATTGTGGTGGCAGCTCCAACAGGTGTAGCAGCAATCAATGCCGGTGGCGTTACACTGCATAGTTTATTTCAATTACCATTCCATCCATTTTTACCTACGAAGAATAATAAAGACCAATTGCTTGGAACCATAAGATATAACAGGCAACGTCAGCAATTATTGCGTAAGATGGAATTGCTGGTGATCGATGAAATAAGTATGGTGCGCTGCGATGTGATGGATGCCATCGATACTATTTTAAAAAGCATCCGCCGCAATTATGATACGCCATTTGGAGGGGTGCAGTTATTGTGCATTGGCGATCTTCATCAATTGCCACCTGTGGCACAAAATCACGAGTGGGGTATTTTGCAGGAATATTATACCACACCTTTCTTTTTCGACAGTCTTGCTATTAAAGAACAAATGCCGTTATTGATCGAACTCAATAAAATTTACCGGCAAAAAGAGGATTCATTTGTAAGACTGTTAAACAAAGTGCGCAACAACCAAATGGATGCAGATGATTTTGAAGATCTGCACATGCGCTATGATCCGTTATTTTCTCCCATGCCGGGTGAAAAATATATTACGCTCACGTCTCACAATAAACAGGCGGCTGATATCAATCAGCAAAAAATTCAAAATTTATTTACCAATGCATTTACTTACAAGGCCGAGATAGTAGAAGATTTTCCCGAACATGTTTTTCCTGCAGAAGCAGAATTGGTTTTAAAAGAAGGAGCGCAGGTAATGTTTTTGAAAAATGATATTGCAGCCAAAAGATATTTTAATGGAAAGATCGGTGTGGTAAAATTATTGGAGAATAATAAAATTATTGTTGATTGCGATGGTATTGATATTGAAGTAGGAAAAGAAACATGGGAAAATACACGCTATACATTAAATAGAAACGATGGAAAACTGGAACAGGAAACACTGGGTACTTTCACACAATATCCATTGCGTTTGGCCTGGGCCATTACTATTCACAAAAGCCAGGGACTTACGTTTGAAAAAGTAATGATAGATGCCGGTGCATCTTTCAGCAGCGGGCAAGTATATGTTGCGCTCAGCCGTTGTACCAGTTTGGATGGTATAGTTTTACTTTCTAAATTATCTTCAGCAACTTTATTCAGTAATGACAATGTTATCAAGGGTCAGCAATCGCTTACGCACAGGGGCTCGCTTGCAGAACGCTTTACTGGTGCACGACAAGTTTTTACCCAGCAATTATTAAGCGACCTTTTTTCATTTAATGATATTGAAATTGGAATTGCTTTATTGTTGCACCACATTACACAGCAACAGGATAAATTAAATTCTGAGAGTTTGCAATGGATAGAAAATATCAAACAACATTTTATTGCTGATAGATCCGTAGGATTAAAATTTATTGATGTAGTTAATGGCATCATGAAAGATGAACCGGTGATTGAAAATAATGCCATAGCACAAAAAAGGATCAGTGATGCGGCCAATCATTTTGAGCCAAAGTTTTTAGCTTATCAAAAAGCATTACAAAATCATCCGGTAGTTACTGAACATAAAGAAACCTCAAACATCATTAATGAGCAACTTAATCAATTGGCATTAGCAATTTACAGCTGCATTTATTATTTGCAATATTGTAAACAGCCTTTTTCGGTGACAACTTTTTTGCAGCATAAATTAAAATTTGCGCAGCCAAAATTCAATCTTACCTGTTATGCCAGTGGCAAAAAAGAAATTTATACCGATGTTGCCAATACCGAATTATACAATACTTTAAAACGTTGGAGAGATATGAAAGTGCAGGAAGAAAACGTTAACATTTATATTGTTGCAAACCAGGCAACACTCAGAGAAATTGCGACCTATCTCCCTTTAACTAAAAAAGATCTTTTACAAATAACCGGTTTTGGTAAAGCAAAAGTGGAAAAATACGGCGATGAAGTTATTGATGCCGTGGAAGAGTTTTGCACCAGGAATGGAATAGAAACCAACATGGCAGCGTTGCCCTCCAAAGCATCCAAAGAAAAAGCGCAGCGGGAAAAAAATGCAGTTACAAAAACTGATACTAAAACAATGTCTTTTAATTTATACAAGGAAGGAAAAAGTGTTGCTGAAATTGCTACGGAAAGAAACCTGGGTATTGAAACAATTGAAGGACACCTTGTACCTTTTATTCTTGAGGGTGAAATTGAAATCGACGACCTGGTACCTGTAAATAAACAACAATTAATTTTAGATGCTGTTGCCAAATATGGTTCATTAAGTCTCAAAATACTAATTGAAAATTTGCCCGTGCTCACTACATACGGAGAAATAAAAATGGTACTGGCAGCAGTTAAAACAACAACAGAAGAATGAAACTAACAGAAGAACAGGAAGCAATAATAAATTCCAAAGGCGATATAAAAATAAATGCGGTTGCTGGTTCTGGCAAAACAACTACTGTTATTGAATATGCTAAAACAAGGCCAGCTGGTACTAAGATTTTATACCTTGCTTTTAATAGATCGGTAAAGCTGGAAGCTTTAAAAAAATTCAGGGAAAAGGGCTTGCACAATGTAATTGTTGAAACTGCACATTCGCTTGCGTATAAAAATATCGTTTTTAAAAATCAATATAAAGTATCCCCGCAGGGATATAAAACGCATGAGCTTGCTGCTTTACTTGGTTTACAGAGTAATGGAGAAAAACATCACGAATATGTAATTGCCAATCACATCAATAAATTTATTGCACTCTTTTGTAACAGCGATAAATCAAAAGTGCAGGATGTAAATTATTTAGAAAGTATAAGTGATGCCAAAGCCAGAACTTTTGTAAAAACTTTTTATCATTACATAGAAACGCAAACAAGGGCCTTGTTAGCTAAAATGGATAAAGGAGAAATTGAGATCACACATGATTTTTACCTGAAAAAATTTCAGCTGCAAAATCCCGTTTTGCCTTTTGATTATATTTTGTTTGATGAAGGTCAGGATGCTTCGCCGGCAATGCTGGATATTTTCTTACAGCAAAAAGCCATCAAAGTAATTGTGGGTGATACACACCAGCAAATATACAGTTGGCGTAATGCGGTTAATTCTTTAGAGAAAACCAATTTCACAACTTATAACCTCAGTCATAGTTTCAGGTTTGGTGCAAACATTGCTAACCTGGCCACACAAGTTCTTTTTTGGAAAGATATTATCAAAGCCACAGCTCCGCTAGCAATTAAAGGTTTGGGCACCACTGCAGATACAAAAACTAAAGCAGTGATCGGGCGAACAAATTTGGGTTTACTACTAAAGGCAATTGAGTATGTAACGGAAAAGAAAAATATTAAGCCAATTTATTTTGAAGGCAATTTTAATTCCTACACTTATGCTGATGAAGGCGCTTCTTTGTATGATGTTTTAAATCTTCAAAATAACAAATTACATCTTATTAAGGATGCTTTAATCAGATCGATGGGTTCTATAAAAGAGCTGGAAGAATACATTGATAAAACTGAAGATGCCCAGTTAAGCATGATGCTGGAAATAGTAAAAAAATATGGTAATGATATTTACGACATCCTAAAAACGATCAAACAAAAGCATATTGCAAATGATGATAAAGAAAAAGCGGATATTGTTTTTTCCACTGTTCACCGTTGCAAAGGAATGGAATATGATTGCGTGCATTTGGTAAAAGATTTTATTACTGAAGATAAAATAAGGCAGTTGGTACATGACCTGGGAAACGAGGAAAAGAAAGTCAATAAACTTAATGAAGAAATAAATTTATTGTATGTAGCCATTACCCGTACAAAAAATACATTGCACATTCCTGAAGAATTATTACCGAAAGATTTTCCAAAACTGGCGCAAATAAATATTATAAAGAAGGAAGAAGAAAAGCAGATCGCACCTGTTACTACCGAACCAACAAAAGCCAAACCTGGTCATTCAAAATATACCAGCACGATTGGAAAAACCTATTCTGTAGAATTACTCAGAACTAAACATGGCGAAGCTTACAAACCATGGACACCTGAGCAGGATGAAAAACTTATTCAAATGTTCAATAGCAATAGTTCAGATGCTGAAATTATAAAACAGTTTGGCAGAAACGCCGGGGCTATACGATC